>Ga0078972_1003768_pt1 | contig 44161 bp, 43 predicted proteins | sample YelNatPaOPGAMG01_FD_67568 | JGI IMG/M metagenome (GOLD analysis project Ga0078972, IMG submission 67568) | Hot spring thermophilic microbial communities from Obsidian Pool, Yellowstone National Park, USA - OP-RAMG-01 (SPADES assembly) (version 2) | ecosystem: Environmental > Aquatic > Thermal...
TGACAAATTGGCTCCATAACCTTTAGCGCCAGTGTCAGTGTAAGCCAAGTGAAAGTCGTCATTGGCTTCATCAGCAAAAGTTACTGTCACGCCATTTCTTGGGTTTGACCCTGGAGTGTCCGGATCAGAATTAGGACCAGAAAGATTGTTGGTGGAGGAGGAGTCAAAAGTGCCATTATAATTGTCGGTATTGTTATAAGAGATGTTGTTTTTAACAATAAAAGATGGACTTGAACCTTGTATGTATCCATAATAGCAGTTGTAAACTGTGTTATTATAAACATATAAAGTCCAAGTGCGTCTATCAGTAATTCCAGTACCATTAGTATTTATGAAACCATAAATGATATTATTCCAAATCTTTACTGTTCTTACTCCAGTATCACCAAAATATTCAGGATAAATAGCGTGTGCATAGGTTGTAGTACCGCTTATAACCCCTCTAATAATATTGTAAGATACTCTTATATCACAACCATCTCCGGCACTTAAAAAAAGTCCCATAGGTTCAGTAACATTAGTTGCTGTTATTTGAAATTGTAAACCCTCTATACGAACAAAATCTTCAAGTATGTAAACAAGCCTACCATAACTGGCAAGCGTAGCCACCAACCTATACTTCCCCTCATCCCACTTGCCATTATGTCTCTGACTTACTCCTACTTCTGTTGGCAAATATGGTGTGTAAATTCTAATGTAGTTGCTTTCGGTGGTTGTCCAGCCATCAATGGTGACAGCGGTTGTGTCTGTAGCATCGCCATAACAAGCAATGTTCCATTGTTCAGTTGAGGAAGCTAAGTTTTTGCCGCCAGACCAGGTGTCAAAGTCGCGCAAGTTAGCAGGAATGCCAGTGTTTTCTGTGCCTGCTTCAGCATTGGCTAAAGAGGTATAAGCCCTAAATACCTGCCAGTTGGTGGAGGCGGAGGTGGAGGAAGCGAGGCGGCCGTTAACATCTTTGACAGTATAAACCGTGTCTGAAGAGCGGCCGTGGATAAAAGCCAGAGAGTTTTTGTCGCCGGTGCCGGCGGCGTTATAGACAATGACATCCCCCACTCCCATATTGGCCGGCATTGCGGTTGAAAAAGTGGCGGTTGAGCCAGAAATGGTTAGGGTTGCTCCTGTTGAGGAAGCCAAGGCCGTGGTGTTTCCCGGACCCACTGAACGGTAAATCGGCCGAACCGTTTCATAAGCCAGCTGAATTTCTGACAGCTCCGGCGTGGCTGTCGGATTAAGGGTTTCAAAAGTTACTTTGTAATAAAATGTGTTTGTCGGCCAATTAAGGTTAGAAAGGGAAATGGCGGTTGTTTCGGAAAAATGTTCGCCTGCTTCCAAAGTTGTTGTTGCCCAGAGCTGGCCGTTGGCGCCGTACCAATAATCGGTGGTGGTGCCAAATTGGATATAAGCCGTGGTGCTGGCAGGCAAAGTCAGATTGTAGCCAAAATAGTCAAGAGTTACCAGACTGGTCGTGGCAATCAAGGTGGCAACCAAATTTTTAGAAACCATCGCTCCTTGCTTGTAGTAAATTCTTCCCGAGCCGGCGGTATAGACAATTTCGGCGAAAGTCACGGAAGGCGTTTTGGTGTAATCATTGTTAAAAAAATTCAGCTTGTAATAAAACAGAGGTCCGCTCCAGCCAAGCCCTGAAATATCCAAATTGTTTGAGCCGTCAGCCAGAGTGGTGGAGGCGTGGGCGTTGCCCAGCCGGTCGTACCAAATCAGCTTGTTGCGGGAAAACTGAACCGTCGCCGACACGCCCGAAGGAATGGAAGCCGTGATGTTAAACTGGGTAAGGTCGCCCACATCGGTCTTTCCGTCCAGCAGATTTTTAGAAACCATCGCGCCTTGCTTGTAATATATGTAGCTTGGTTCGCTGCTTTGGTTGTAATTCACCGTTACCTCGGTGACCGAGGCAGTTTGGGTGCTTGAAGAAGTAAAAAAATTCAGCTTGTAATAGAACAGGGGTCCGCTCCAGCCAAGCCCTGAAATATCCAAATTGTTTGAGCCGTCAGCCAAAGTGGTGGAGGCGTGGGCGTTGCCCAGCCGGTCGTACCAGACCAATTTGTTGCGGGAAAACTGAACCGTCGCTGTGGTGCTTGCCGGGATTGAAGCTGAAACATTAAAACCGGTAATCGCAGCCACATTGGTCAAACCGGACAAAAGGTTGGTTGAAACCATCGCCCCGCTTTTGTAATAATCAGCCGCCAAAGCCACGTCGCTAAAAACGAAAATCTCCAGCGCTGCCGCGGCAAAAATAAACAAATAAATTGTTGTTTTAAAATATTTCATTTTGTAAGCGATAACGCAAATTTAAAATGTCCTTCATATGATTTAAACATTGGCAAAAAATGTTGTCGGCTTGTCTTCAATTTGCCGATAGTAATGCGAAAAAGCTTGTTTTTGTATCGTTTTAAAACTTGTCGCCGGACATAAGCTCTATCGGTTTTTAAAAAATATCCTAAAAAATCTATGCCGCGTTCAATCGGCTGAATAATGGTTTTTGAATTATTTATCGCTAATCGCAAGTGAGTTTTGATAAAATTTTTTATTTTTTCGCGATAATTTTTCAGCGTATCTGCCCGGTCAGCCAAAAATACCAAATCATCAACATATCTCAAATAATATCCGCACTTCAGTTGTCGTTTGATAAAATGGTCAAGTCCGTTTAAATACAGGTTGGCGAAAAACTGGGAAGTGTAATTGCCGATGGGCAAACCTTGTCGCGGCGGCTGGCAAAGCAAAGATTTGTTGGCCGGAATAAGCTTGGCGAGCTTTAAATTTCCTTTTCGCAGATAATTTTCAGCCGGCTTGTGAAAAATCAGAATTTTTGCCAAAGCCGCCATTTCTCTTTTCCAAGCAATGGATTTTTCTTCTTTTTCAATCAATGCCAAAACAATAGAATAAAGTATTTCGTGGTTTATGGACATAAAAAAGCTTTTCAAATCAAGTTTCATAAACCAAATTTTACGCCGGCTGTTCTGAACGGCTCTTCGCATAAATTTATAAAGCCGCTTAACTGCCCGGTGGGTGCCCTTACCCTTGCGGCAGGCAAAAGAATCAAAAATAAACAATTTTTCCGCCGAGCCTATCAATTCTCCGACAAAAAGATGATGGACTATTCTGTCTCGGAAATCGGCTGCAAAAATTTCCCGTGGTGTTGGTTCTTTCACAACAAAACAAATTGAACGGCCGGGCCGGTATATTCCTTGCCGCAACTCTTTCAAAAGCGCCATTAAATTTTCTTCCAAATTCAGCTCAAACTTCAAAGCATTTATCGTTTTACGCTTGTTTTTCCGACAGTCAAGATAAGTCCGGTATAAATTTTTATAAGTATAGATTGACATACATTTATATTCGTAATTTTGACCACTTAAACCAGCCGCCTATTTGCTGGCCGATGGGACTTAAATAATTTTCCTGCCAGTGCGAGAACTGGCCAGCTGAAATTATTCTAATCTCCTGCATCAACCGCAGTCTTATTTTCAATTTGTCAAAATTGGAGCTTAATCTTTCAAGCTCTGCTGGTTTTTCAGAATTGGGTTTGGCATTGGCTGCCATTACAACATCAAGACAGGTCCAACATAAATTTAAACAATCACTGCCTAAAGTGTATTTGTATTCTCTCGGCATATTATGGACGGCTTTATAAAGCAGTTTGGTAAAGATAAAAAGTTTGTGATAAATCGGCAGACAGTTTGAACTGAGCATATTATATTTCAATATTATTATTGTTGCTTTGCCTTCCGCTAAATAGTTTTACCAAAAAGCGATGAGGCAATTTACCCCGTTTAGAAATTAAAAATTTCTAATGGAGTTTGCCTGTTAATAATTACCCGCGGACGCAGCGAACGTAGTTCGCGTTGTCCTTATTGTTGTTGTTCTGATTGCCGTCGTTAAAGTTCACGTTCCAGGCGTTCGTTGCCGAGTTCTCCGTGGCCGACCAATAGTTGTCGGCCTCAAAGCATTATTCCCGCTCTGATCAAATCTCCGAAAATCTGACTTTGAAAGAAAGATAATCTGACTAATAATGCCTCGCCTAATTCTCATCTTGAAAAATGCGGGGCGGCGGGAATCGTGGTGATTAACAGGCTTTCGCTTCCCCGGGCCGTCGGACAAGCCGCTTCACCCGAGGAAATCCGGCAAAAATATTTATTTGTTAGGGGACCAAAATACTAATTATCCTAATTCTATAATCACCACCCGCGGACGCAGCGAACGTAGTACGCGTAGACCTTACTGTTGTTGTTCTGATTGCCGTCGTTAAAGTACACGTACCAGGCGTCCGTAGCCGACTTCTCCGTGGCCGACCAATAGTAGCCGGCCCCAAAATTATTACCGAAACTGGCGCGGTTGGTATACATGCAGGCCAATTCATCTATTGTCGGCAAACGGCCGCCAATGGACTTGCAGTAATCACGGGCGTTGTAGCCGGTGAAATTTATGGTGTTATCAGCCACCAGATTGTCGCCATCCTGGCCGCCGTCCTGGCCGCACTGGGGCCGGTCGCAAGCTGTCTGACTTGTTTTCCAGACATAAGTTGAATCAGCCGTGGTTGAAGCCACAATAATGTAATCGCCGTCGCCCAAGTAATTAGGGCAAATATCGTCGGCCGAGCAATGCCAGCTGGAGCTGTCGCAGGATTTTTCCTCCAGCCGGACCACCCCGGCTGAAGTGTCCACAGTAGTGTTCCAGGTCTGGTCCACATAATTTGAGGTGGAAAAATCATCGCTGACGCTTAAAGCGCGGACCGTCAAATAACCGGCTAAAACCGCGGCAATTGCCGCCAGCGCCGCCGCCCCGATTTTGAATTTCTTCGTCTTGGCGAAATTTTTCAATCCCATCCAAAATTTATAATTCATAATTTTAATCTTTTTAAATTATTTTTAATTTTTCGACCTTTATATATGGATACGAGAATTATTAATGGTTTTTTGGATTTATTTAACATTGTTTCAATTTTTAATTTAATAATTTTTAATTTGCATCTGTTAAATTACAGGTTTCAAATTACAAAGCCCAAACAAATTACAAATTACAACTTTCAAAACTCAAAAATCATTTAGATTTCGTTTTTTTCTAGTTGTTCTTTCCTCTAAATCCTTGTATTTATTTGTGCTTTGTGTTTTGTCCATTGTGTTTTGTTTGTGTTTTGTGTTTTCTTAATTGTGTTTTCATTTATTCCTATGAGTGGCGGAGCAATTACTGCGAAGACTTAACCTCTGCACCCTACTTCATTTTTAAATTCTAATTTCTAAATCCTAATTGGAATTTGGGATTTGGGATTTTGTTTCGGATTTAGAATTTCGGATTTAGGATTTAACATAAATTTTGACTTTTGATTTTTGATTTTTGATTGAAAATTGTTTCATTGATTAATTTAAAATTGATTTAAAATTTAAAATTTAAAATTTAAAATTGTAACTTGTAAATTGAAAATTGAAAATTTTAACTATTTTAACTCGCTAATTGACCAATCATAAATTGACAGCGGAAATTTGACCTCTGCATTTATTGGTTTTTGTCCTGCTTCCCCAACCGAAATCTGAAAAGTGATTAATTTCTCTTTCCATAAAAATCCGCTTTACTAATTACGATTTACTGACTGCTAATTGCGGATTACAAGTTTAGGAATTACTGAATCTGATCGTAGATTGCCAGGAACACTTGGTAAATCATTGTGTCGTTGCTGCTTGGACTTACTCTTACCCACCAATCATCAGTGTCAGAAGTTTGCGACCAGCCGGTGCAGGATCCTGATGGTGTGGGAATAGTGGTAGTGGCAGTATAAACCGCGCCAGTGCTAGTGCTGTTGGTTGGAGGCAAATCAAAAGAAGTGTAAGCGCCTGTTGAAGTGGCTACTGCCCAAGTGGTTGTTCCCATTGAACCGTATCTGATGACCAACTTGTGGACTCTGGAAGTACCGGCAGAACAGGCTGAAGATGGATATTTTTGAATATCTCTGGAGATTTTCACTGTGCCAGAAGTGGCTGTTCTCACTGGCAAGTCAAAGCCCATAATCGGAATCATTTCTCTCAAAACCTGAGTGCCGGATTTGCCAATTTGATAACCGCCGCTGGTTTCAATCCAATCGCCAGAAGACAACAAAATTCTGCCAGATGAAGAATCAATGGTAATGTCTTGGCTGTTGCCTGATTGAATGGCTAAGCTGGTGGTGGATAAAAGTTGAGGCGTAGTCACAGAAATGCCAAATGTTGGATTTTGGACTGTGGCAATAGTAACATTGGTTGTGCCAGTTAAACTGATATTGCTGCCAGCAGTTAAAAGTTGGCCAAGATATTTCCAAGTAGGAGCGCCAGCGCCAGCGCCAACCAATAAATAATCAGCTGTGCCTGCTGAAGTATTGGTTAAACTGCCAGAAGTATCAGCGTATAAAACTCCCCATTGAGTCCAAGAAGTTCTGCCCGTACCACCCACTCCCACTGACAAAGTAGAAGAGGCTGACCAAGCGCCGGTATTAATCACTGCCACGCCTGTCCAAGCAGAAGAATTTGTGCCAATGCCACCTCTGCTAGTTGATAAATATTGCTCACCAGTTAAGACATTGCCATTTGACCAGTAGGCAACGTAATTTGCTGTACTGGAACCTAAAGCAACATATCCAGTAGCAGCTGGCAAGGTAATGGTGTAGTCTTGACTGGGATTGGCAGCAGTCAAAAGAATTTCATTAGCATCAGCAGTAGAACCTTCAAACCAAAGTTGATTTCCGCCATTAGTGTCATCGCCAGTAAAACAAGAGCCGCTGGTACAATCACCAACTGCCGTCACATCACCAGCTCCCACTCCAGAAACTGAACTCCACTGCCAGACACCGCTTGGATTGGAAGTTAAAACATAATTAGTGGCGTCTGGTGGAGCAGCAGGCAAAGTGTAAATGATTGCCTGACCGGAAGTGGCAGAAGTGTTTGCTCTAATCCCAACATAATAATTGGCAATTCCGCCAGTAAACCTTAATTCTTGATTAGCAGCAGTTAGTTCTAAAGTTCCAGTAGCAATGGTAGTAGTGGCTAATTTTGCTGAACCTACTACTTCAAAAGCATAACCTGTTGAAGGATTTTGACTGGCAGTGCCACCAACAATGGCGCCAGCAGTTGCTCTTAAAACACCGGTTACTCTTTGGATTTCTTCCATTACTACTTCGCCAGTATCAATGTTGTAGTAAATACTAGCGCCCCACATAATGCCAGCAGCAATTAAAATAGAAAGGCCGATAAACAGAAAAGAGACAAAGCGGGTGCCTTTTAACATTTCTATTTTTGGACCTAAAAATTTTTTTAATGGATTTGTCATATTTTTCAATTAACTTATTAATTTTTATTAATTATTTTTTTAAGGAGACACGACCTTTGAAATTTTTAATTAAATTAATTTATCTCCTTTTTTTCGACCTTTAAAAAATTTAATTAAATTAAAGATCTCAAATCTCAAATTATTATCAATCTCCAAATTCCAAATTCCAATTTTCAATTAAATTCCAATATTCAATGGCCAAATTTATTTTGAACTTTCAAGAACTTTTGAAAAAATTTTCTTTAACTCAATTGCTTCGTTTCGTAAAATATTTCCTTCGTTTTTGATTTTTTCATCGTTAGTTTCAATAATTAACCTCAACCAATAAGCTGATTCTTTTGCTTCTTTGCGGCAAATTTTTATTTTCATTCGAAAATCTTTCTTGCTAAAAGATTCATTAGCCTCAATATAATTTGCTCCTACTGAACCAGAAGATCTAATTAATTGCTTTAAATATTCAATATTGTTAATTGTTCGGGGTAATTTTTTACAAAATATGGCTACTTGTTTGGCAAATTGATAAGTTCTTTCCTCAAGATCATATTTATTCTTTTTTGTTTCGGTCATTGAAAATTTGGTTATTGGATATTAATTGGAATTTGGTGCTTGGTAATTGGAATTTTCAATCTTTGATTTTATATTATCTTTTGACTTTTGACTTTTTAATTCACTCTATCAAATACCAAAAGGAAAATGTTGAAAATTCTGATTTTTCTGCCAGCGGGTACATTAACTGTCAATTGCCAGTTTTCAGTTGGTGGAGTAAATGTTGAACTCATATGGGCAATACCTTCATCAAGTTCGCTCCCTCCCATATTTTGGCCGGCAAAATAAAAAGTGGTATCACTGCCAGTTTCCAAATCAATTGTCCAAGTAGAAGAGGCATTGGTTGGAATGTCGTCTGAGAAATTTAAAAGAAAAGCGAATTGGCGAGTGGTACCAGGCAAGGTTGTTGGCAAAGCATCATTTAAAACTGAAGGTGAAATTAACCTGGTAACAGCCACTGGCAAAGTAGAAGTGGTTTGGGCTGGTACTGGAAATTTAAAAATGGGCACACTGCTTCTTAAAATCATTTCGCCCGATTTTCTGACAGTGGCGTCATTGCTATTAGAAAGAAAAGTTTTGGCTGAAAAAGTGGCGTTTTCTCCTGAAAGCAAAGAAACATTGTCTGCCAAACTAATTTGACCGGTTAAGGAATTTAAAATCATTGTTTTTGAAGATAAAATTTGGCTGGAAGTGGAGCTGACAAGAAATTCTAAATAATTGTCATTATCGTAATTGATTACCAATTGAGGAAAATCAGTGGTGGCTAAAGTTAAAGGACCTTGAAAATAACCAGCCCCAGCCACGGTTAATAAACTGGAATTTGCTTGAGAAGAAGTAGCAATGCCAATAAAACTGCCATTATTATATAAGAAAGAATCAGCCACCCAGCCAGAACCATTGTGTCTTAAAGTATAGCCCAATTGACCAGAAGGAATAGTGCCAGTAGCAGCCGGTCGCCAACTGGCAAGACCAGAGCTATCAGAGGTTAGAATATAACCTTCAGCAGCACCGGTCGGCATTTGAAAACCAGCAATACTAATAGTGCCAGAAGAATTAATGTTGCCAAAGACATTTAAATAACCTGATAAAATTGTATTTCGAGCAGAAATATCATTGGCCGAAACATCATTAACCGAAATGTCATTAGCCAAAATATTATTGGCAGAAATATTGCTAACAGAAATATCGCCGGCAGAAAGATTGCCTGCTATTGTTAAGGTACTTCCACTTTGAGAAACTATAGAGTTAGTCAAATCAGAAGTACTTTCCCAAATTGGTAAATAACTAACTGTTCCAGAACCTCTAATTCCGCCTCCCCCACCAATAAAAATTGTTCCACCGGCAGTAGTTAATTGACTCAAACACTTTCCGCCAGCCAGATCAGTGCAAATATCTCCGCTGGCTTGTATCCTGCCAGTCACCTGCAAAGGATAAGCGGGATTATCAACGCCAATCCCTAATCTGTCTCTGACAAATAAATTGCCAGCCACTCCAACATTTCCGCTCACTCCCAAGTTTCCTGCCACATCCAATTTTGATTGAGGATTTGGATTTCCAATTCCCACATTGCCATTGGCAGCAATAGTAATTGCCACTCCGCCTAAAAATAAATCATTAATTGAAGAGTTGGCAATTCTACCAGCAGCCACAAATTTTGCCAATCGGTTGGCTGTTCCGCCAACTGCAGTCACTTCGCCGCCTAAACCAATACAATTGCCAGTAGTTAAACAAACCGTGCCGGAAAGATCAGGAAAATTGTAGGTTCTGTTATCGCTCAAACTGGGAATGGCTAATGTTCCTTTGAAACCATCTTTGTTAATAACAAACAATGGCGCTTCAATGCTCTCTTTAACTTTTAAAAATGAATTGACTAAGGTTTCGGCGTTAATGGTAAGATAGGGTTCAATAGAAGGATAAGCCAAAATTTCTTCTTTTTGGGGAATTGATGTTTCCAAAGGCGCTTCTGATATTTGAGCAAGTTTTTTTATTTCTTTGGTTGCTTGAGTGATAGTGGCGAAAAAAGAACCGGTAATTTTTTCAAAATTAATTTTTCCTTTAGCAAAAAAAATAGTAGTGCCTAAAATCAAAAAAATTAAAAAAATTTTTGAAAAAAAGAAAATTCGGGGAAAAAATTTTTCTTTTAAAAAATTTTTTTTGGCAATTTTAACAGTTGCCAAAACCGGTTCTTTTTGATATTGATAAAAATTGTCAATTGCGGTAATTTTTTTTGGCAAAATTTCTTTTTCAATCTCTTCCCCTCTCTCAATTGGTATCATTTCCCTTTTTATTTGCTGAATACTTTTTCCCGATTTTAATTTTTTGTCAATTTCTAATAAAATTTCTAAAACACTTTCTGGATAAGCGCCATTGGGCGGAGCGCCATTAAAAGATTTTCTTTTGGCATGCGGTAGTAATCCGATTTTTGTTAGGTATCTTAATCTTTCCTTTGGGTTACCTTTGCCAAAATCAACGCCTAAATTTTTTGCTCTGGCAATAAAGTCTTCAATGCTTATTAATTTTTCACTTTTTTCAATCATAATCTAAAGTCTTGACAAAACCTTTGGCTTGATTAAACTTAAAATTAGAAGGCCCGCATCCTGTAATCAAAAACGCAGGACGAAAAAAGCCTCAAAATTACTTCGACCTTTAGGCTATTTTGCGGGCCTTCTTTTATTTTAGGAACTTCCCGTCACGGGAAATTTTACGGGAAATTCCGATTATTCCATTATCCTCTGAACAAAAAACCTTGTCAAGATCTCTGGTTGTGGAAAACTCAAAGGATATATATCTGTACAAGTCAAACCTTAGTGGTTAAAATTTCAATTTTACAATTTTCAATTTTCAAACAATTTTCAATGAAACAATTTTCAATAAAAAATCAAAAAACAAAAATCAAAACTACAATGCAAAAGTCAAAACTTATGTTAAATCCTAAATCCCCTAAAGGAGAATCTTCGGTTCCCTACGGGGCACGCGAAATTCTAAATTCGAAACGAAATCACAAATCCCAAATTCCAAATCACAAATTACAAAACACGCCCCGTACCAGAGCCAAGCACGGTACGGGGTTGCCCTGAACCGTGCGAAGCACGGTTCAGGGCAAATTCCAAAAAGAAAATATGTTTGGGATTTATGATTTAGAATTTAGAAATTAGAATTTAAAATAATTTCATTTAAAATTTAGAATTTAAAAATTAAAAATTCTTAATTAGAAATCTAAAAATGGTTTATTACGGGAAAATTCCGAAAAATTCCCGTCACGGGAACAATTTTTCCTTATTCTTACCTGGAGTACGGTTAAAAAATTATTCAAAAAATAAAAAAACACCTAAAAGATAACCATCCTCTAATAGTTTTACAGGGTTTTACAGGGGTACGACCCCTGTAAATTTTACAGGGGTCGTACCCCTGTAAATATTGAAACACCTGTAAATATTGAAGGGAAAGGACTTTTTTTAAAAAATACGAATTTTTTGTTTAAAATTTAAATTTTATAATTAAAATTATTGTTGTTTGTTGTTTGATTAAAAATAGAATAGTCAAATTAAAATTTGATATCTGAAAATTGAATTATTTTTAAAAAATGTAGTATAATAAAAAAAGGTATGAAAAAAGAAGATAAAAAAAATAAAGTGGTTGTTTTTTTGTTGTTTTTACTTTTCTTTTTTGCCAATTTTGTTTTTAGTCAAGAACTTTCTCTTATTGCTAAAAATTTAAAAGTGGCTGATAAAGAGGCGAAACCTGGAGACATTATTTCTCAAACAAAAGAAGGATTGTTTCGCTCAAAAATTCCTTATGATCAAAATATTATTGGAGTAGTTGGAGAAAAACCAATTTTAGTTTTTGGCAAAGAAACTGAAAACACCTTGCCGATCGTTACTTATGGCGAAACTTTAATAAGAGTAAGCAATAAAAATGGTGAAATAAAAAAAGGTGACTTTATCACTTCTTCAGAAAATCCAGGCGTTGGTCAAAAAGCCACTGAATCAGGGTTTATTGCAGGAAAGGCATTGGAAAATTTCAATCAAGAAGAAGGATTAATAAAAGCCCAGATTAATATCCAATTTCAATATATTACTCCTTTTGTCAGTCCGGTAACCACTGTTTTGGGAAAAATTTGGGAACAAATGGGAAAACCAGAGAATTTTCCTGAAGTCTTGCGTTATATTTTCGCTATTTTAATAGGAGGAGGAAGTTTTTTTGCCGGCTTTTACTTTTTTATCAAAACTCTTCAACGAGGAATAGAAGCAATGGGAAGAAATCCTTTAGCCAAAAAAAGTATTCAATTAACAATGATTTTTAACTTGTCAGGAGTAATTATTTTAACTTTGGCTGGATTAGGCCTGGCTTTATTTGTTATACTATATTAATAATTAATTAATTTACTCCCCTACTTTTGGGAGTAATAAATAAAATGGATTTTTTATTTAACAATGAATATCTTTTAATTTTTCTTTCTTTCGCGGCGATATTAATTATATTTTTCATTATTTTTTATTTATTTTTTTCTAAAAAAATAAAAGAAGAGAAGTTTGTTATTTTAAAAATTTCACAAGAATTTGAAGAAAGTTTGCGAAAAACCACCGAAGAAGAACTAAGAAAAATTATTGCCGAATTAAAAGAAAAAGTTAATAATTTTTCCGATAAAACAATTTTGAATTATGAAAAAGATTTATCAGAATTTGTAAAAAAAATAGAAGACGAGTTTATTGCTTTAAGTCTATTAAGCAAAGAGGGACGAGAAAAAATTTTGAAAAATAGTGAAGAAAAAAGCAAAAAACTAGAAAATCAAATAACAGGAGAAATTTCAAAATTTTCTGAACTTAATAATCAAATTAGAAATTTTATAATAGAAGCGGTTAGAAAAGAAGTTGAAGTCATGGGAAAAAATCTTAATGCTGAAACGAAAATAATTCTTAAAACTGTTGACGATATTGTGACCAAAAAAATTATTGAAATGGAAAGAAATATTGATGAATACCAAAGAAAAAAAATGGCAGAGGTTGATAAAAAAATATATCAATTAATAGGTAAGGTGGCTAAAATGACGATTGGCAAATCGTTGGATTTGGCTACTCACGAAGAATTAGTAATGGAAAGTTTAGAAAAAGCCAAAAGAGAAAGTTTTTTTAAATAAAATATGAAAAAAACAGATGTAATAAAAGAAGTAGCAAAAGAGTTGAGAGAAAAAATAATAACGATAGAAGATCTTAATGCGCTTTTTGATCAAATAAGTGTCATTGAAAATTTTTTGTTTAAAGATATAAAAACACCTTTTTCGGAAAAATTAAAAGGAGAAATTAAAGAAGATTTACGATTAATTGTTGAAAATCTAGAAAAAAAAGGAATAATTGGAAAACTTCCTAATGAGCAATTTTCTTTTTTTGAAAAAATAAAATCTGAATTAAAAAAATTTTTGCTAATAAAGCTAGAAATTGCCTTTGAGCCCTCTGAAGACTTTCTTTTAAACATTAAGAAGTGGTTAAAAGAAAATGTGCAACAAGAAACAGTTTTGCAAATAAAAACAAATCCCAATATAGTGGCTGGTTTAATAATTGAATATCAAGGAAAATATCTTGATCTTTCTTTGGCAAAAAAAATTGATGAAATTATTGAAACAATAACTTATGAACGATTTTGAATTTTTTTTAAGAAAAACTAAAGAAATTGGCTATGTTCATTCTTTTTTTCATTCAGTGGCTTATGTCTCTGGTCTTCCCGGTTTAACAATAGATGAAATGATTATTACTGAAACTGGCAAAAGGGGCATTGTTCATAGTTTAAAAGAAGATTTAGCCGAGATTTTAATGATTGATGTGGAAAATTTGAAAATTGGCGAGAAGGTTACTAGAACTGGCAGAATTTTTGAAATAGAAGTCGGTCCGGGTTTGTTAGGAAGAATTGTTAATCCCCTTTCAATGCCTCTAGATACTTTAGAAGAGCCAATAAGAGGAGAAAAAGAATTTAGAGAAATTAAAAAAGAAGCGCCATCTTTTAAAGAAAGAGCGATGGTTAATAAGCCATTAGAAACTGGAGTGGCTGTTGTTGATTTTCTTGTGCCGATCGGTTATGGGCAAAGAGAATTGGTTATTGGCGACGCCAAAACCGGCAAAACCACTTTTTTACTCCAAGCCATTGTTAGTCAAGTTAAAAAAGAAACTATTTGTGTTTATACCGGTATTGGCAAAAAAGATGCCGATATAAAATTAATAGAAGAATACCTGAAAAAACAAGGGGTTTTTGAAAAAACAGTCATTGTTCATACCGCTCCTGACGACTCGGCTGTTTTAAATTTTTTGGCTCCTTTCAGTGGAATGAATATTGCTGAATATTTTAGGGACCAAGGAAAAAATGTTTTACTAATTCTTGACGATCTTACCACTCATGCCAAGGTCTACCGAGAAATTTCTTTGTTATTAAAAAGACCGCCAGGCAGAGAATGTTATCCGGGAGAAATCTTCTATTTGCAGGCTTCTCTTTTGGAAAGAGCCGGTAACATAAAAAAAGATGGCAAAGAAATTAGCATTACTGTTTTGCCGGTGGCTGAAACTTTAGAAAACGATGTCTCGGGTTTTATTCAAACTAATCTTATTGCTATGACTGATGGTCATATTTTTTTTGATATTAATGAATTTCGTAAAGGAAAAAGGCCGGCAATTAATGCATTTTTGTCTGTCTCTCGCGTCGGCAATCAAACAAAATCAATTATTGAAAAGGAGTTAGCAAGTTTAATTAGAAAAAAAATGATTGAATATCAAAGAATCTTGGAACTTAGCCAGTTTGGCACTGAACTTTCAAAAGAAACCCAGCAATTAATTGAATTTGGCAAAAAATTAGAATTATTATTCAATCAAGAACCGGAAAAAATCATTCCCCGAGAATTACAACTAATCCTGGTCGGACTTTTATTTTCTGATTTTTGGACAGAAAAATCGCTAACAAAAATGAAAACGGAAATTGATAAAATTTTTGAAAATTATATGAAAAAGGGCTGGCCAAGGTTAGAAGAAAAAATAGAAGAAATAAAAGATCTTTCCCATTTAAAATTTTTAATAAAAGAAATTTCTTTAGAAATTGAAAAGATTTTATAATTTTTAATTTAATTATGGCGGTATTAAAAGAAATAGAAAAAAACCTGGAAACGGTTTCAATAATCAAAAATATTGCCGGCACCTATCACGAAATTGCCAATTTAAGAATGAATCAAATCAGAGAAAAAGTCTTGAAAACTCGTTATTTTTTCAATGAACTATTAAACACTTACCAAAGAATAAAATCTGCTTATCTTGTTTCGTTAAAAAAGAAAAAAAATAAAGAATTTTTTTTCCGCCAAACAGAAAAAGATGAAGTAGTAATATTTCTTTCTGCCAATGAATTTTTTTATGGCTCTTTGCTTTTGGATATTTGGAAAGACACAGAAAGGTATTTAACAAGGAAAAAAGCAGATTTGGTGATTGTTGGACGAACAGGAAAATATTTGGCAGAAAGAAGCGGTTGGGGCCAAAAAATGTTTTATTTTGAATTAAATGATGTAGAACCGGAAAAAGAAAGGATAGAAGGGATATTTGAATTTATTAAAAATTATAAAAAAATTGTTGTTTTTCATGGAATATATGAAAAAATTCTGTCACAAAAACCAAAAATAACAGAAATTTCCAGTTGGATACTGCCGAAAAAAGAAACTGAAAAAGAAGAAAAAACTTATCTCTTTGAGCCTTCGGTAGAAGAAATTCTAGGTTTTTTTGAAACAGAAATTTTAGCAATTTTATTTTCCCAAACAATTTTTGAACACCAATTGGCAAAATTTGCTGCCAGGGTAATCGCTATGTATCAAGCCAGCGAAAAATCAAAAGAAATTGAAAAATTTTTAAATTTAATGAAAAATAAACTGGAAAGAGATAAAATTAATAAAGAACAAGTAGAATATTTTGGTGGATTAAAATTTTTAAAAAAATGAGTCAATTGGGCCAAATTTTATCAATTAAAGGAGATATTATTGAAGTGAAATTTCCCGAAGAAAATTTTATCTTAGGCGAAGTTTTGGAATTGGAAAAAAATCCGGAGGTAAAATTTGAAGTTATTGGCACTACTGAGAAAGGCAATCTTTTATGCCTTTTATTAAAAAAAACCAATTTATATCGAAGGGCGAAAGTTAAAAGAACCGGCAGAATATTTGAAATTCCAGTTGGTTTGGAACTGTTAGGAAGGGCTATTAATGTTTTTGGCAGTCCGATTGACGAGTTATTAAATCTTCGGGCAAAAGAAAAATTGCCAATTTATCAACATTCACCTGCTTATCGTGAAACTGTTTTAAAAAAAGAACTTTTTGAAACAGGAATAAAAGCCATTGATTTTTTTGCTCCTTTGAGTCGTGGAGGAAAACTGGGAATTTTTGGAGGAGCCGGACTGGGAAAAACTGTTTTACTTTCTGAACTAATGCATAATATTGTTTTTAAAAATCAAGGTTTAGTAGTTTTTGCCGGCATCGGAGAAAGAATTAGAGAAGGGGCTGAACTTTATGAAACGCTAAAAAAAACTAATGCTTTGCCTTCAGTTGTTTTAATTTTTGGACAAATGAATGAAAGCCCGGCTGTTCGTTTTAAAGTAGGGCCGGCAGCAGTGACCATTGCCGAGTATTTTAGGGATATTCAAAAAGTTGATGTTTTCTTTTTTGTTGATAATATGTATCGGTTTTTACAAGCCGGTAACGAGTTGTCGGCAATGATGGAAAACATTCCTTCAGAAGGCGGATATCAGCCAACTTTGGAAAGTGAAATTGGTAATTTAGAAGAAAGATTAGTTTCAACAAAAGAAGCGGCTATTACTAGTGTTCAAGCCATTTATGTGCCGGCTGATGATGTCACTGATCCGGCTGTTCAAGCAGTTATTCCCTATTTTAATTCAATGATCTTTTTCTCAAGAGACGTTTATCAAGAAGGCAGATATCCGGCTATTGATCTTTTGGCTTCTTCTTCTGTCGCCACTGCTGAACTTTTAGGAAAAACCCATTATCAAACGCTCTTGGAAGCCAAAAAGACACTGGAAAGATATAAACAAATTCAAAGAATTGTCTCTATTGTTGGCGAAGCAGAGCTTTCTTACGAGGATAGAATTATATTTCATCGGGCAAGAAAAATTTTAAATTTTATGACGCAAGACCTTTTTGTGGTGGCTGATCAAACTGGCCGACCAGGCAAATATGTCAATAGAGAAAAAACAATTGAAGGAGTAAGAGAAATTTTGGAAGGAAACTTAGATCGTCTACCCGACGATATTTTATTAAATATTGGAAGCATTGAAGAAATTTTGTGAATAACAAAAAAAATTTTTTAGAAGTAAAAATATTTTGGTTGCCGATTGTCAAAGAAATTTTTTTTGAAGGCAAGGCTGAATCAATTTCTTCCCAAAACAAATTGGGTAGATTTGATATTCTGCCAAATCATGCCAATTTTATCAGCCTTATTTTTGACAGCCTCTCTCTTGTTACCGCCGACAAAAAAAGGATTGTCTACCAATTTAAAAATGGAGTTTTGGAAGTAAGCGATAATAAAGTAAATGTTTTCTTGGGTCTATAAAAAACCTCTAGAGAGATAAAACTTTCTTAATCTTTTCTACAATTTCATCTAACGAAAAATGGGCTTTTATTAAAAAGTCAGTGGCTCCCAATTTTAAACCCTTTTCTATTTCTTCTTTCTGACCTAAATTAGAAAGAATCAGTACAGGTATTGATTCTAAAGATGAATCTTTTTTAATCTGAGTTAGAACCTCAAAACCATGAATAGTAGGCAAAATAAGGTCTAATAAAACTAAATCCGGTTTATTTTCTCTCATTTTTTTAAGACCCTCTTCTCCGTCTACCGCTTCTTCTATTTCAAAACCAGCCGCTATTAAAGATTGAGCCAAAAGAAATCTCAAGGTTTTTTCATCTTCAATAATTAAAATTTTTTTTGCCATAACTTTATTTTAGGGGCAAACTAAAATAAAAAGTTGTACCCCTCCCTTCTTCTGATTCAAACCAAATTTTTCCGCCATGGGCTTCAATAATATTTTTGCTCACAAAAAGCCCTAAACCATTTCCTTCAGTTTCTAATTTACTAGCGTTAGAGGCGCGAAAAAATTTGCTGAAAATATTTTTTTGATCTTCTTTAGGAATACCAATGCCGCTATCAGAAACCGAAAAAAATAAATTATTTTGGTCAAAATTCAAAGAGATAACCATAATTCCTCCTCGCAAATTATAGCGAATGGCATTATCAATTAAGTTTTGGACAACTGAGGAAATTTTTTCCGGATCAACTTTTACCTTGGGCAATTTTTTTGATGGCAATTGTATTTCAAATTGAATTTCTTTTTTTCTGATTTCTTCTTGGTAATCTTTAATAACATCTTGAACAATTTTTAAAAAATCGCTGGGGACCAATTTCCCTAAATATTTTCCCTCTTCTATTTTTACCACATCTAAAAGGTCCTTCACTAAAATAAGCATTCTTTGGTTAGATTCTTTAGCTTGTTCAAGCATTTTTTTCTGAACATCATTTAATTTTCCCAAACGTTCTTTAAGCAAAGTGTCTAAAGCCCAATTAATGGCAGAGAGAGGTGTTCTTAATTGATGAGCAGAAAGAGAAACAAAGTCGGTTTTCATTTTTTCAATAGTTTTCTCTCTGGTGATGTCGTGCAAAATCACCAAATAGCCCAATTTTTCTTCTTCTTTAAAAAGCGAAAGAGAAGTTACTTCCAAAACCATATCTTTATTAATTTCCAATTCTTTTTTATCTAATTCTTTTATTTCTTTTCCTAAAAGAAAGAATATTTCTTTCAAGCCAGGATAATTAGTCATCTCTTCAATATCTATTCCCAAAATTTCCCTATTAACCCCAAACATTCTTTGAGCAGATAAATTGATAAAACAAAGTTTCTTCTTTTCATCAAAAACCATCAGTCCATCATTCAAATTATCAATAACAATAAGGGCTTTTTCCGGAGAAATAATTTTTTTAGAAAAAATATCGTTTTTCATTTATTTTTTAATTTCTGGAGGATTTTCTTGAAATGGTGATATGCCTTCCAGGGCTGAAAATCCCGTTTTTAAATTTTCTAATATTTTTTTGACTTGGGAATTTTCCGGATCCAATTTCTCCACTTCTTCAAACTCTTTTATCGCTTTTTCTTTTTCTCCTTTTTTATCATAAACTAAACCCAACATATATCGGGCATTGGCATAATCTGGCCTTAAATTAACCGCTCGTTCAAATTCGGTCTGGGCTTTTTCAATTTCTTCTTTTCGCCAATAAAGCAGACCTAATTGAAAAGCCACCCCCCAGTCATTAGGCGCAATGGTTTTTGTCTCTTCCAATTTCAAAATAGCCTCTTCTTCTTTTCCTAATTGATCAAAAACAACCGCCAAAAGATAATAAGCAGGACCATAATCTGGTTTTAAACTAATTGCCTTGTTTAAATTTTCCATTGCCTGATTTAAACTCTCTTTTTTTAATTCATTATCAGTCGGGATATTTTGAGCGACCAAGATATAAACTCTGGCTTTTTCGCTATATGCATAAGGCGAAGAAGGTTCCAACTCTATGGCTTTTTGATAAGAACTTAAAGCAAGACCTTCGGCTTTTTCAATACCAATTAAATTTCGGTAAAAATAACCTCTCACATTCCAGTTAGCCACATTAAAAGGGGCAATTTCAATGGCTTTATTTATCGCCTCCCCGCCCTCAACAATACTTTTGGCTACTAATACTCTTTTTTCATCTGGAGAAAGGCTGGTATTTTGAGAAAATAAAATTGCTTTGGTTAAATGAGTCTGGCTTAAATCTCGCCAATAAACATCGTTTTTGCCATTTAATTCAATTGCCTTTTTCAGGGAAGTTATTGCCTGATCAAAGTTGTTATTTTGAACATATTCTAAACCCTTTATATATTTAAATTCGGCAAGCGCTCTTTGACTGCCAAGAAAAATTAAGGCAAATCCAAAAACAAAAGATAAAACAAATAAAAAGTTGATTAAAAGATTGTAAAGAGGCAGAGACAAGTCCCATTGATTAAACTTAGAAGAAATTAAAAAATAAAAACCGGCGAGAAAAAACCAAAAAAGGAAAAAAAGGCTAAAATTAAAAGGATAAACAAAAATAGCCATTAAAGAAGCAAAACAACTAGAAATTAAGACTACTTTTATATCAAACAGCTCTTCTTTTTCTTTTTTAGCCAGATATTTAAAGGCAAAAAAGACAATTAAAATAAAAAGAAAAATTAAACTAACCCCGCCAAAAAGTCCTTTTGTCACAAACCAATCAAAAAAACTGGCATTACCTTTTGAAAATCTTGTACCCCAAAAAACTGACTGATTGAGTAGGGTTGGCCGATAAAGGGAATAATCAAAAACAAAGGTGCCAGGGCCGGAACCAAAAATCATTTTTTTCCAATTCTCTCCCAATACTCCTTTTAAAATTTGAACTTCTGAAGGCAGTTTCAAAGAAATTTCTGGCAAAAATTCAGGAAAAATTTTTGATCTGACTGGAAAAAAATAAAAGAAAATTGCCAAAACAATAAGAAACATTAAAAAAACAAAAAGAGTCATTTTAATCTCCATTCTGCCCCACAAAAAGATAAATAAAAGAAAGGTTTCAAAAATTAAAATAAACCAGCCAATTTTAAAATTAATCAGCAGAATATTGGCAAAAACAATCAAGAAAATTATTCCAGAAATTATTTTAAACACTCCTCTACTCCGCCAAAATAAAATCAAAGCCAGGGGAAACAACATGGCTTGAAAAATAACCATTGAACTGGGCGTGCCAATAGTGTTGAAAGAGATATTTTTACTAAAACCAAAAGGTAAAAGAAAAATTTTATAAATCTGAAAAAGATTAAAAAGTCCAGCCAAAGCGCCTGATAAAGAAAGCAAAAAAGCCAAAGATAAAAACTCTGATTTTTCTTTAAAAGAATTTATTAAGAGAAAAGTAAAAATAAGAAAAATAAAAATAGTCAAAAAACTATCAGAGATGTCAGAAAAATTTCCCCAAAAAGACAATTGATAAGAGGGGCTGATTAATAGAGAGGCAAAGAAAGAAACTAAAATCAAAAACAAGGCAAGATAAAAGACTTTTTCTCCTTTAATAGCAATTTTTCTTTCCGCTGCTGCTTTTCCCAACCAACCAATTAAACTGAGAAAAACTAAAATTAAAAAAAAATACTGTTTGGGAAAATTCAAAATATCTTGACTATAAGGAAAAAATAAAAGAGGTGTCAAAAAAACGGCTAAAAAAAGCGAGAATTTATTGAGTTTTTCAAAAAAAGAAATTAAGCCCATATTAGTTTTATATTAAATTATAATCCAGCAAAGAAATTTTGCAAGTTCAAGAGCGGTAAATACTTTGCAAAATCCCCAAACCCATAAAGGTCATAATTAAATTTGAACCGCCATAACTGACTAAGGGCAAAGGAATGCCAATAATAGGTAATATTCCTAAATTCATTCCAATATGAATAAAAAATTGGGAAAAAATTGAAATAGCAAAGCCAATAGCAAATAAGCGAGGGAAATTGTTTTTCGCCGAAAAAGAAATTTTAAAAATGCGCCAAAGAAAAAAAGAAAAGAAAAAAAACAAAATAATCACTCCTATTAAACCAAATTCTTCAGCAACAACAGCAAAAGTAAAATCGGTTTGGGGCTCTGGCAAAAAACCATATTGGGTCTGAGATCCCTTGCCAAAACCCTTGCCCCAAAGACCGCCAGAACCAATGGCAATTTTTGCTTGATTTTGGCTCCAGCCAATTTTTAAGGGGTCGGCTAAATGGGGCTGAATAAAACTAATAATCCTCTCTTTTTGATAATCTTTTAAAACTGTCATCCAACTAATTAAGAATAAAATAATAAAAACTAAACATAAAATAAAAAAGTGTTTTAATTTAATACCAGAAACAATTAAAATGCCAAACCAAAGGGAAAGAATAACTAAAATAGAACCTAAATTGGGCTGAAAAAAAATAAAAATTGACGGCAATAAAACATAAAAACCGGAAAGAATAATATGGCGAAAACGATACATTTCAACATGGCGAGTGGAAAAATATTTAGCCAAAAGAATAATTAAGACCAATTTTGTTAGTTCTATAGGATCAAAAGAAAACTCGCCAATTTTATACCAACCCTTAACCCCGCGAATTTCTGGCGCCCAAAAAAATAAACCTATTAACAAAAAAATGGCAATAAGATAAAAAATTAATATCAAATAAGGATCATCGCGAAAAGTGCGCCAATCAAAAAAAGACAAGAAAAACATAAAAAAAAGACCTAAAAATAAAAAAAATAGTTGTTTTTTGAAATTCAAAAAATCTCCTTTTTGCAAAGAAGAACTATAAATAGCCACTAAACCCATTGCCACTAATAATAGAGTAGCAATAATCAATAACCAATCTAAATTCTTTAACTGTAAAATTTTCTCCTTTCCTCCCATAAATTTTCCAGTCTATATAACGTTATATAGACTGATTTTGTTTTTTTATTTATTTTTTTTATCTGGGTATTTTATTATAATGTTATTTAATTATTTTATCATAAAAATAGTGAAAAAAAATAAGATTTGAATTAAAAAGTTATTTTAACAAGGAAAGAAATTGATCTTCGTTAAGCATTTTGATCCCTAATTCTTTGGCTTTTTGATATTTAGATCCTGGTTCCTTGCCAACAATTAGAAAATCTGTTTTTTTAGAAACCGATTCAGAAACTTCGCCACCTAATTGACGAATTTTTTCTTTGGCTTCTTCTCTGGTCATTTTTTCTAAAGCGCCTGTTAAGACAAAAATTTTTCCTTTTAATGGTTGATGTCTCGGCTTTTTCTCTTCAATAATTTCTAATCCAACCTTTTTTAACTTTTCAATAAATTTTAAATTTCTTTTCTCTTTGAAGAAATCATAAATTGATTTGGCAACCACTGGGCCAATGTCCATTATTTTTTGGAGTTCCTCTAAAGAGGCATTTTCCAATTTTTCAAGAGAACCAAAATGTTCTGCCAAATCCTGAGCCGTTTCTTCGCCAACATTTCTGATTCCCAGGGCATAAATAAATTTTGGCAAAGTAATTTTCTTTTTTGATTGAATGGCGGAAATGAGATTTTGGGCAGATTTTTCGGCAAATCTTTCCAAGGGCAAAATATCCCCTTCTTTTAGTAAAAATAAATCAGCCGGGTCAGAAATTAATGCCTCATCTAACAATCTATCAATGATTTTTGGACCAAGCCCGACAATATCAAAAGCGTTAACAAAAAAATAAAAATATCTCCTCTGTTTTGCCGGACATTTTGGATTCGGGCAACGCCAGATTGCTTCACCGACGGATTTTACTAATTTTGTGCCGCAAACAGGACAATTTTTTGGAAAGTGGAATTCTTTTTCTTTTCCGGTTCTTAATTCTGGCAAAACCTGAACGACATCAGGAATAACATCCCCTGCCCTACCAACAATAACGGTATCGCCAATTTTGATTCCCAATCTTTTTATTTCATCTTCATTATGAAGAGTGGCTCTGGTAATCGTTACTCCGCCAATCTCAACCGGTCTCAAAATTGCCACTGGCGTGATGGCTCCGGTTCTGCCAACCTGAACCTTGATATCCTCAACAATTGTTTCTGATTGTTTTAAAGGAAATTTGAAAGCAATGGCTGCCCGTGGCGCCTTCCCCACCACTCCCAGTTTTTCAAAAATTTTATTGTTGTTGATGGTCACAACTAAACCATCAATTTCATAAGGCAGTTTTTCCCGATTTTTTTGCCAGTAATTATAGAAGTCAAAAACTTTGGCCAAATTTCGGCAATACCGGCTAAATTTGTTATTTGTTTTGAAGCCCAAAATTTCTAAAATTTTATGCTCCTCTTGGTGGGTCTCTTGGCCAAAATCAGATATTAGATCATAAGCCGTCACGTCTAACATTCTTTCAGCCGTAATTTTTGGGTTTAATTGCCTGATGGAACCGGCGGCCAAATTTCTGGGATTGGCAAAAGGAACTAGGCCCTTTTTTATTTGGGCTTTATTGACTACTTCAAAATTTTTTTTGGTGATAATCGCCTCGCCCCTGACAACAACCTCTTTTAATCTTTTCTTTTTTAGACTTCCAGCGATTTCATTTAATCCCTCTTTTTCTAAATCCTTTATTACCTCGTCAACTTCTCTCAGTTTTAAAGGAACAGATTCAATCGTTTTTAAGTTTTGAGTGACATCTTCGCCAATTAAACCATCTCCTCGGGTAGAACCGATTTTAAAAATTCCATTTTCGTAAATTAATTCAATTGCCAAGCCGTCCAGTTTTGGCTCGCAATAGAAATCAACTCTTGAAATTTCATCCTTTGTCAAAAGTTTTGTGTTCCTCTCCAACCAATCTTCCATATCTTTTTGGGAAAAAGCGTCGTTAAAAGACAGCATTGGTTTTGGATGTCTGACCTTTTCAAATTTCTCTAAGGGCTTTCCGCCTACTCTCTGGGTGGGTGAATCAGGAGTGATAAATTCCGGATATTTTTGCTCTAAATCAAAAAGTTCCTTTTTCAAGGAATCTTCAACTTCTATTGAGACCAATTCTTTATCTAAAACATGTCTGGAATAACGATAGTGATTTATCAATTCTCGCAATTTCTCAATTCTTTTTTTCGCCTCTTCTTTGGTCATATTTTTAGCAAATAAAAAGTTGTAAGAAAAAATTTACTTTTTTATTGAGCTGCTTGAATTGCTCTTTTTTGTTGATTAAAAGTACCGTTGGAATAAATGCAATAAAAAGAACCTAGGCAATTAGGTCCGGGTGGTATTGCTTTGGTAGTGTAATGTGCGTAACTATTTGGCGCTATTGTTAAATCTTTTGTAATCTCAACAAAATTACTGTTTTTATATAATTCATATAAAACCTCTTCCACTCCGCTATCTGCGGCATAAAAAGCTATCACCGAATCGCCTATTCCTCTAAGAATCATAAATTGACTAATTAAAATATTGGTTAAACCCAGAGCAATTAACAAAACCACTGAAATAATAACAAGGCCAAAAAACAAAATAGAACCTTTTAGTTTTTTATTAATATTGAACATCTAAGTTTCTTTGGGAAATGGTTGTTTGAATTTTTATTTTTTCTCCGCCTTGAATGGGGTTTTCAACTTCTAAAAAAATGGTAACTCGCGGCTGGAAAATATCGTCTTGACATTCGCCTTGCAAAATAAATCTTAAACCTCTTACTCTCATTGAAGAAGTGGCAGTTAATGGTATGCCTGCTGACCAGTAACTTTTTTTGTATTTTAATTGCTCATTTTCTAAGAAAAATAATTGACAATCGTTGTTGTCTAAAGCGTTTATAAATTTTATACCATTGCTCGTCGTCTCATAATTGCACCCGTAAGTACTCAAACAATTGCTGCCCAATTCTTTGCTCGCCATTCTTAAAGAACGGCTCATAAACTCTACAGCATAACTTATTTGATTTAAAGCCAGTTGATTTCTTAAAATAATATTTTGCTGCCTAACAGCCAAAATAAAAATTGTAATAATTGAACCAATCACAATAGAAAAAAGGAAAATAGAAACCAATATCTCAATTAAGGTAAATCCTTTTTTATTTTTGATTTGTTTTTTTTCTCTCATTATGGTTTCCAATTATATAATATCTCTTGAGCATTTAGATTGTGCTTTTTTTCCCTCTCTTGCCAAAAAACCTCAACGGTTACTGAAAAAGAATTAGCATTTATATCTCCAATTGTGATTTTTCTTTTAAAATTTGTTGCTGAGCCAGAATTATAATTATAAAAACCATTGCTATCAATTTTTAAGAAGCGCAGATTATTATAATCACAAGGAGAAGGACAAGAAATTAGGCTTGCGTCGTGATAATCTGCTTCCCAATCGCCATTAGCTAAATTATCTCGCCAATTATTGCCGGCTAACCAATTGTTTTCTCTGATATTTCTGATAATTTCAATTCCTTCTTGAGCCAAATAAGCAGCAATCAACTTTGAACTATTAAAAGAAGAATAGGCAAAAACATTAATAACTAAACCAACAGCAGCGGTTAAGCCAAGACTAACAATTAAAACAGTAATCATTATCTCCAAAATGGTAAAACCTTTTTTACTCAACATAAATTAAACCGGCTTTGTTAATATGAATTTTTTTAATTTTATTATTTGTACTCCTTAATTCAACATAAATATAGTCGCTATCGCCAGGATCTTTAAGCAAAACCGAAGGAATGGGAGGTAAAAAAACTACCGATACTGTAGTTTTGGCTTTATCCTCGCTATATAAATTCTTAATAGTAATTCCCTTTTCCAATGCTATTGTTTCTAATGCAACATCACTGGGTTGATAAGTTCCATTACCATTTATATCAGCAAATAAAATATAAGAAGTAATACTATTTGTTTTGTCAAAATAAATACCATAACCTTCTGGTTTATTTGCACCACAACTTGCACATTCTTCTGCTCCCATTGTTTTTTCTAACGCTCTCCTAATGTCTTGGGCCAATTTATAGGCTGATATTTGTAAGGCAAAATCTTTTTCAATATTGTGATAATTTAAAAAAGCAATAGAAGAAATAATGCCAATAATAACGATGGAAACAAGAATTTCAGTTAAAGTCATTCCCTTTTCTTTGCCAACTAATTTTTCTTTTAAAAATTGGAAATTCATAAAATTAAAGATAAATACCAATTAATGATTTCTTCTCCCCAAAAAAGAGCCAAAAAGTTGCCAAAAACCAAAAAGGGACCAAAAGGAATTTCTGATTTCCATTGCTTTTTTTTCAAAATTATCAATCCTATTCCTATTATAGCACCAAAAAAGAAAGCCAAAAATAAACCAACCAAAATATTGGGCCAAGACAAAAGCAAGCCCAACAAAATGGCTAATTTAAAATCGCCCCAACCCATCCAGGTTTCTTTAGAAAAAATAATAAGAGCCAAAAAAAAGAAAGCCGGTAAAACACTAAAAAATAAATTCCAGATTCTAAACCATTCCCAATTGCCCATATTCCAAATTTTAAATAATTGGTAAAAAAAGGTTATAAAAATGGCAGGATAAGTTATTTTATCAGGAATTAAATAATGCTTTAAATCATAAACGAAAATAATAATTAAAAAAGGACTAATAACAAATAGAAAAATAGCATTTATTAAATTTTGAAAATTGAAAGTTAATAATTGAAAATTGAAAATCAACAAAAAAATAATAGCAGTTGTTAATTCTACTAAGGGATATTGAATAGAAATTCTTTTTTGGCAATAACGGCATTTGCCTTTTAAAATTAAAAAAGAAAAAATAGGAATTAAATCCTGCCAAGCCAAACTATGTTGACAATGCGGGCAATAAGATCTTCCTTTTAAAAAACTCTCTGCTTTTTCTAAACGATAAATAACGCAATTCAAAAAAGACCCAATTAACAAACCAAAAATAAAAACAAAAAAAATTATCATTATTATAATGATATCATTTAAAAATAAGAAGTCCAAGACTGCGATTGCTTAAAATTATCTCTTCTTGCAGGTAGTTTTAGGAAAAAATTTAATAAGCGGGTGAAGGGAGTTGAACCCTCTTCTCGTCCTTGGCAAGGACGTGTAATAGCCGTTATACCACACCCGCAAAATGTGCCGCGGGCCAGACTTGCACTGGCGACCTCAGCTTTTTCAGAGCTGCGCATCTACTACCTGAGCTACCGCGGCCTATTTTCACTTCTATCTTTTATAATAAATAATATTTTAATAATAATCAATATTTTTTAGATGGGCGCGTCCTGACTCGAACAGGAGGCCTTCTCGGTGTAAACGAGACGCTCTAACCAACTGAGCTACGCGCCCAAAATGCGGACGGTGGGACTCGAACCCACATGCCAAAAATGGCACAGAGCCTCAGTCTGTTGCGTATACCAATTCCGCCACGTCCGCAAGTTATTGAGAATTTTCTGGCAATTTTTCTGATCTTAAAGCTTCTTCTAGATTCTTGCCTTCTTTAATATCTGTCTGAGTACTATTATCAATTGTTTCTTTTATTTTTGATTTTTTGCCCTTGGCTTTTCTCAAATAATAAAGCTTTGCTCTTCTAACTTTTCCTCTTCTTAAAATTTCTATTTTTTCAATTTTTGGCGAATGCAAAGGGAAAATTTTCTCCACTCCAACACCGGAAATCACTTTTCTAACAGTAAAAGTAGCGCCAACTTCTTTGTGGTGCTTTCTAGCAATCACCAACCCCTCAAAAACCTGAATTCTTTCTTTATCACCTTCTTGGATTTTTTGGTGAACCCGCACTGTATCGCCCGGTCTTAAATCGGGTAAGCTTTCCTTTAAATATGGTTTTAAAAATGTTTGCATTTTTTTGTTCATAGTGGGCGGTATAGGAGTTGAACCTATAACCTCCCCCCCACCAATTTTTGTGGGCGTATCCCGATTTGAACGGGAGACCTTTTCGATGTCAACGAAACGCTCTAACCACTGAGCTATACGCCCATAATTGGTGGGGGCGCTCTACCATTGAGCTAACCGCCCATGGACCCAGAGGGACTCGAACCCTCGACCTCTGCTATGCCGAAGCAACGCTCTACCAACTGAGCTATGGGCCCCTTTAATTTTTTTATAAAAGTTCTTTTGCCCCTAGAGGGAGTTGAACCCCCATCTCACCCTTAGGACGGGTTTGCTCTGTCCATTGAGCTATAGGGGCAATAGAAATTTTCAATTTTCAGTTATCAATTATCAATATAGCAAATTTTTCCCTTGTTGACAATAGAAAATTGTGATAAAATAAAATATCATGCCAAAATCGCCAATTGTAGAAATCGCTAAAAAAGTTTGCCCGGCAGTAATCACTATTGTTATTTCTAAAGACCTGCCAAAAGTGGAAGGCTTTTATTTCTTTCCTTTTGGCGGAAAAGAATTCGTTGTACCAAAGTTTGAAAAAGAAAAAGAAAAAACAAAAATTGGCGGTGGGTCAGGCTTCATCGTCTCAAAAGACGGTTATATTATTACCTGCCAGCATGTCGTTTCCGACACTGAAGCCGATTATACTGTCATTTTAGAACCAACCAAAAAGTATCCAGCCAAAATTATTTCCAGAGATCCTATTTCTGACATTGCCATTTTAAAAATTAATGCAAAAAATTTGCCTTATTTAGAACTGGGAGATTCAGAAAAAATTGAATTAGGCGAAGAAGTGATAGCAGTAGGTAATGCTTTGGGCGAATTTCACGATACTGTTTCAGCAGGCATTATTTCTGGTGTCAGCCGAGTAATTTCTGCTTCTTCTGGTTTTTCTGACGGTACTATTCAATTGCAAGGTTTAATTCAAACCGATGCTGCCATTAATCCAGGAAATTCTGGCGGTCCTTTGGTGGATATGGATGGCAAGGTTATTGGCATTAATACTGCTATGGTGATGGGCGCTCAAAATATTGGCTTTGCCATTCCTATTAATTATGCCAAAAAAGATTTAGAAGAAGTAAAAAAGTATGGAAAAATAAAAAGACCGTTTCTAGGAGTTAAATATGTTATCGTAAACAAAGAAATTGCTAATCTGCAAAAAATTCCAGTAGATTATGGCGCGCTCATTATTAGAGAAACTTTTGGCGAACAAGCAGTGATTAAAAATTCAGCGGCTGAAAAAGCTGGTTTAAAAGAATACGATATTATTTTAAAAGTAGACGGCCAAAAAATTACTGAAAAAAATCCTCTGGGCAATATTTTACAAAAATATAAAGTGGGTGATGAAATTAATCTTAAAGTTTTAAGAGAAGGAAAAGAAATAATTTTAAAAGTAAAATTAGAAGAAAAAAAATAAAAAAACAAAACAGCCAAAAGGCTGTTTTTTCTTTGGGAGATCGAGGGGATTTGCACCCCTGACAACGGGGCCACAGCCCGTTATGATATCTGCTTCACCACGATCTCCATTTTAAAAACAAAAGAAAAACTTTCTTTACCATTTTAACAAATTCAACCTATAAATCAAGAGAAAAATCTTTAGAAAAAAATAATTTTTTATCAATTATTTAATTTCACAATTTTAATCGCCTTGCCATTTATTAAGGCGTCAGCGATTTTTTTATAGGCTGAATATAAAATCCTTTGATAGGTGCTTTGTGAAGTTTTCATTTTTTTGGCTGCCTCTTTTTGTTCTAAATCATAAATATGGCGTAAACGATAGGCCTCCATTTCTTCAGTTGTCAGCTCCACAATTTCAAGAAACCTCATTGGCACGCCTTGCGGTTTAAAATAAGTTACGTTGGGATTAAATATTACTTTTCTACAACCTCTTGGTCTGGGCATTTTTTGTTATTTTTTTCATTAATATTTTATTCTCTTTGTAAGGGAGTATTATCTTTTGGACAAAGAATGGTAGAACAAGGCACTCCCCGCTCATGAGGTATTTTATAGCCGCACTTTTTGCACACACAATAACCGCCGGGGCCTCGTCCGGTTGCTTCTTCTATCTCGCCTCTAAATCTGCCTCTTCTCTGCCAGCCAAAACCTCGACCAAAAGCCGGTTTATAAAATCCTGTTTCCACCTCATGACTTTTAATTTGAATGGCAACATAAGAAAGATTTTCAATTTCTTTCATTAATCTTTCTCTTAAACTTTCAGAAATTTTGGTCGCTTCTTCTATGCTTAAATTGCTCGGAAGTTTTATTTCTAAATTAGCAGTGATGGCAGAACCTTTTTTTTGAGTTTTTAAAGAATCAATTTCAATATTCTCTTTTTTGGCAATCGATTTTATTTTTTCTTCAATTTCCGGACTTGCTGAAACATCAAGCAAAGAATCAACCGCCTCTTTTCCAATTGAAAACGATTCTTTAATAATATAAAGACCAATTAAAAAAGCTAATAAGGCATCAGCCCAAAGCCAATACTTTGTTAAAAACAATCCGGCAAAAACCGCAAAAGAAGAAAAAACATCAATCCTTGAATGAAAGCCATCAGAAAGCAAAGCCACGGAATTTTCTTTTTTGCCAAAATGAATTTTCAAACGAGCCATTATCTCATTAATTATTGCTGAAAAAATCATCACAGAAAAAGCCAAAACCGGAATTTTTATTAAAGAAGGATTTAAAAATTTCTGATATGCCTTGTAAATAATCCCTGCCCCTGTCCCGAATAAAATTAAAGTAATGAAGAAACCAGCCAGAACTTCAAATTTATAATGGCCATAGGGATGTTCTTGATCTTCTGGCTTGTTGGATATTTTAATCCCAATGTAGCCAATAGCCGAAGAAAAAATATCCATAAAAGAATGAATACCTTCGGCCAAAATAGCGCTTGAATTAGAAATAAAACCAACGGTAATTTTACCTCCGGCTAAGATTATATTAGCTAAAATTGAAATAACTGCTATTTTTTCATTCATTTTAATTTCGTGCTTATTTTATTAATGATATCTTTGAATATTTTTTTATATTTTGGATTTATTTCAGCAACTGGTTTCATTTCTATCGTTGATTTAAGAAAATCTTTTTTATAGGGAATCTTTCCGAGAATTGGAATTTTATTTTTTTGGGCGAATTTTTCTATTTCTTTTGAAAAATTTTCTGCCAGATCAAATTTATTAATAACAATTCCATGAGGAATTTTAAAGTGATTTGCTAAATACAAAACCCTTTTTAAATCAAAAAGGGCAGATGGTGTGGGTTCGGTAATAGCCGTAATATAATCAGTTCCAACCAATGAAGCAATAACCGGGCAGCCGATTCCCGGAGAAGAATCTATAATCATTATATCAGCTTTTATTTTTTCATTAATTTTCTCTGCGGCTTTTCTGACTTCAGTCACCACTTCGCCAGAAGCAAGTTCTCCTAATTTAAGTTCGCTTGAGACCAAATTAACACCATAATTTTTTCCAATATAAATCGTGCCAATTTCTTTCGTAGTCTCTGTAATTGCGTCGTAAGGACAAGATATAATACAGGCCTTGCAACCAATGCAGGTATCTTTTACAAAAGCGGGGTATTTCCCCTTAACAAAAACAATGGCATTTTGTTTGCAAACTTTTGCGCACTTTCCGCACTTTTTGCATTTTTCATAATCAAATTTGGGTATCGGCTGATAAACGGTCGTATATTTTTTTCTTTTCACGGAAAGCAAAAGGTGATCATTGGGACATTCCGCATCGGCATCCACTAGCATAGTTTTAATTTCTCTGGCAAATTCAACCGCCAGTGATGTTGCTACCATTGATTTTCCCACTCCCCCTTTTCCACCTGTAATTGCGATTTTCACCCCCACACCAAAATAGGCAACATTGGTGTTATTTAACGAAGTCAATTCTTGTTTGGTGTGGGGGTTCATAATTTAAAAAATATCTTCTTTTGATAATTTTTTCAATTCACCTTCTTTAAATTTTTCAATGTTTTCTAAAATTGTGCCATCTGTCGCTTTGAATACTTCGATTTTGTAATTTTTGAATTTTTCAAATGCCCTCGGTCCCAAACTAAAAGCAATAACCGCTTTCACTCCTTGTTTTGCTAAAAAATCTGGCGGAAGTTCTCTTCCTTTGATTTCCGGATTTTCAAAAACCTCAAAACTGCCTTTTTCTGTATCGTAAAGCAAAAAATTCTTTGCTCTGCCAAAATGCAAAGCAATTTTATCTTTTAAATTATTTCCTTCGGTAGCAAATGCTATTTTCACCCCGTTAGAAATCATAGCCAAAAAATAATTTTAACCGATTTTTTAAGTATCTTCGACCTATGCCGGATTTACCCCCCCCTTTAGAAATTAGAAATTTCTAACGGGGTTCATTTAAATTTTTCTAATTTCCCCTCAATAAATTCTTCAATCGCTTCCTTTACTTTCCCTTCCCCCTGATAAACCTCAATATTAAATTGCTTCAAAACATCAAAAGCCCTCGGACCCACATTGCCTGTTATTACAGCGTTTACATTTTTTTCTGCCAAAAATTTTGCGACTGAAACACCGGCTTGACCCAATTGATTTGCGTTTTTGTTTTCTATTGTTTCAACTTTCTGAGTTTTCCCATTTTCAATTTCAGCAATAATAAAATAAGGACATCTGGCAAAAATGTCAGAAACATTACTCTCAATGCTTTTACCTGTTGAGCTTACTGCTATTTTCATATATTCTCCTATTTAATTTTATCATTTTTGGTCCTTGAGTTCGGCTAAACGGGCTTTGATCGCTTTCAGTTCTTCCTCTAAATTTGCCATTTCTTCTTCTAACAATTCTTTCTCCTCTTTTTTGCTTATTTGGGGTTGATAAGGATAGCCCCAAGGACCCCAGAATCTCCTCCAGCCAAAGCCACGGCCCCAACCTCTTCTCCAAGCCATTCCTGCACCACAAGGGCCTAATCCCCAGCCAGTGCCCGGACCCAAACCCCAAGGACCATTTCCATCAAACCTTGGCATAATAGTTAATTTTCAATTTTCAAAATCCAATTTTCAATCAATTCTTTAATTTTTAATCTCTGAATAAAATACGACAATTGAAAATTGAATTATTGAAAATTCATTGATAATTGATAATTATTATTGCGACCTTTCTATTTTGAATATATACCCAAAATAAGCCTTTGTCAAGTATTTATGATTGTTTTTAGCTTAACTGCTTTTTTTCTAATTCTTTTCTTGTTTCTAGAAAAAACAATTTTACTTTTAATTTAATTGTTAATTTAAATAACTATGCCAAAATAAATCAGAATGTATTTCAGAGAGACGTAGAGGAATAAAAGACCGAACAAGGTTTTGAGTAAATTTGGTTTAAACTTTGCCACCAATTTCGCTCCATAAATTGCGCCAATTAAAGCGCCAATTCCCAAAGTAATAGCCACCGGAATATTGACTACTCCTTGATAAATCTTGAAAATAGCACCAACAAAAGCAATCCAAACGAAAGATGCCATTGAAGTACCAATTGCTAATTTAACCGGAGCGCTTAAAAAATAAATGAAAGAAGGAACTAAAGCATAACCGCCACCCAAACCAATGATACCAGTGAGAATGCCAATTATTGCTCCCAATACCCCTTTTGGCAAAGGTTTTCCAGGAATTTCTGTTCCTTGTGCTCCTTGGTTTTTTGCAAATATTCCTTCATAAATCATTCGCACAGAAACAACAATGAAAGCAATACCAATTATCAAGTCTATTAAATTTCCATAATTTTTAATGTAACCAAAAATAATCGATCCAATAATTACTCCCAAAACTCCGCTCGCACCAACAATCCAAGCAGTTCTTTTATCTACGTTTTTCATTTTGATGTGCTGAATTGCGCCAGATCCAGCAGTAAAAACTACTGCAGTCAAAGTCGTTCCAACAGCAAACGCTGGATCAAAATGAAATCCAAAACGCAAAACCGGCATCATCAAGGCACAACCGCCAGTGCCCAAAAGCCCACCGATTATTCCAGCCAAAATTCCAGTGATGAAATAAATAATGTAAATCATATTTTTGCCATTAAAAATTTATTTAATAATTTAATGTATTTTTTAACGACCTTTTGATTTATTTTATAAAAAACTTTTAAGCCGACCTTTTTTGAAGAAATCAATTTCAAATCTTTTAAAACCCTTAAATGATGGGAAACTAAATTTTGGGGAAGTTTCAAACATTGCCAAATGTCGCAAACGCATTTTTCTCCACTTTTTAAAATACACAAAATTTTCAGCCTCTTTGGCTGGGAAATTTTTTCTAAAACCTTTGCCAAATTCTCAATTCTTTTTTGATTTTTTTTATTTTGACAACAAATTTTCATATCTATATCAATATATATTGATATATTACAAAACAAAAAAATTGCTGTCAAGCAAATTACTAAATCAGCGTTCAAAACTTTTTCGCTTCTCCTGTTAAGTTAGTTTAAATAAATTTCGCCGCCGAAGGCGGCGAAAAAGAACCAACCTGATTTTGCGGCTCGCCCCGCTAAGCGGGGCTCGCTGCGCTTTCTTTGACAATTTCAAGTTTTTCTATGAGTTAATCATATTTCATTTCAGAAAATTTTTCAACTTTCTCCATATAGCAAAATCTCCTATAAAAACATTCTCATATTCTACAGAATGCGAGAATATTATTTAGTATCAAAATAAAAAAGCTCCAACACCATACTCAATTTTTACTCTCTTAATCTTTATTCATTCTTTTTGAAAAGCCTTCTCTTGAAGACAGTGGGGAGTTTTATTTTTATAAAATTAATAATTTCTTCAGCAATTTCTAGTGCTTCTTTAGCCTCTTTTTTATTTGCCGGTGGATATTCTATTGGATATCTAGAAACTAAATAATATTGGCTCAAAATGTCTGTTTTTTGTAAAAATCTAAAAAAATCTTTATCTATTTTCGCGCATAATTTAAGAAGTTGGGTAAGGTCGTGAATTTTAGGAAACTTTCTCTGATGAAAGACAAGAAATCCCTTTAAATATTTCTCTACTGCTTGCTGACATTGAAAACAAATCTGAGGATAAAAGGCATTAAACTCCTCAAAACCGGCTTTGGCAAATTTAAATTCTTCCCAATTCTAAACCATTCTTTGGCTAATTTTGAATTATTTTTTTTCTTCATATAAAACTTTGCCTTTTTTAAGAATCTCTTTAATAAAAAAATCACCCAAACGTAATCTTTTCTTTACTTCAGTTGGCGTCAAAACTAAAATATCAAAAGGCCGATCAATATTATGAAGATAACTCCTGGCTTCCGGAATTCTTTTATAATACCTCTGTTGAGTTTTTTTAATTATTAATAAATCAATGTCTGAATTTCTGCCTGGTTTCCCCCGAGCATAACTACCAAAAAGAATAACTTTTTTTGGTTTATATCTTTTTAAATTTTCAACAGTTTGATTGATATATTTCATTTTATCAATGGTATTTTTATCTAACTAATTGGTTCTAAAATTTGTATTTTTGATATTTGATTTTTAATCTTTGATTTTTTATGGTGCCCCTACCAGGAATCGAACCTGGATCTAGACCTTAGAAGGGTCCTATTCTATCCATTGAACTATAGGGGCAGAAGATAAAAATATTATATCAAAATTTTTTGTTTGGTCAATTTTTTTTAAAAAGGATTGGGATACTCTTTAGATTCGGTTTCTTTAAATTTTTTTTCTCTCTCTTGGCAGATTTTTAAAACATTTTCAAAAGATTTCTCATTAAAGCGAGATGGCTTTTCTTTCAATTCTATTGGTTTTTTCTCAATCAAAAAACTATATTTATAAAAAAATAAACCTCCTAAAATCAAAGCAAGAAAAATAAAAATTAACAAACTCAAAAAAGTTCTTTCCGCCAACCATTGGGGGAAAGTTTTTAAAAAATCTTTTATTTTTTTTGTTTTGATTTTGCCTATCTTTAACATAAAATTAAAATTATTTACTAACAACTTGAATAGTTAAAGAAATTTGACTTTCTTTTTCAAAAACTTCTTTTTCCACATTTTCCTCTTTCGCTGACTGGGTATTCAAATTGACAGTTTCAACCAAATAAGGTCCGTTCTCAATTTTTTCAAGAAATCTTAAAAAATTAGGGAAAAAACCTTGCAAAGAAAGTTGAAAAGAAAGTGATGGCATAGTATTCTCTTTTGATTGATTTTTAATCAATGAATTAATTTTTAACTGCAACTGACAATCCTGAGCGGTTTTTTCCAAGAAACTAATAAAATCAATGGGGACATCAGGGTCAACAAAAAATTTTTCAATTTTCTCAAAGTCAGATTGATGGTTTTGGTAAAAAATTTTTATTTTCCCAAAATCTTCTCTTTCTTTTGTTAAGGACGAAATCTTTTCTCTGGCTATCAAAAAATCTTGCGAAGATTTCTGAATTTCTCTTAAAAAGAAAAAAAAGGCAAAAAAAGCCAATAAAAGATCTACAAGAGCTAAAAGTAAAATTAAAAAATAAAGTTTTTTTGCCACCTTAATCATAAATTATTTTTCCGAAGATTTTTTAATTTTAAAACTAACGTTAAAATTGATATTGTTAGGATTAATCCAGACCGAAGCAGGAAAAACCACTTCGCTAAATTCTTCCTCTAAATTCTTTCTTAGTTTCAATAAATCATCTCTTTTTGAGGCAAAACCAGCCAAAGAAAAGGAAAAATTATCTTTTTGAAATGAGAAATTGCTAAGAATTATTTCTGAAGGAACTTTTTTAAAAACCTTATCTAAAACATCTACAGTGCTGGTTTGATTTTTTAAAAAATTATTTATCCTTATTAAATTTCTATTGCTAAGATCTAATTTTTCTCCCAATTCTTTTATCTCCTTTGTTTTTTGGTTTTTTTCCTCAAGAGAAAGCAAAGTTTTCAAAGTATCTGTTTGGCTTTGAATATAAATTTTAATTGAAAGCAAAATTAAAATAAAACAAATTAAAAAAATCAAAAAAAATATCTCAAATATCAAAATAATTTTCAGTTTCTTTTCCTTTAAAATTTCAATTTTTTGCTCAGGGGGCAAAAGATTAATCATTGATTATTGATTTATGTAGGTTGATAATTAATGCTCAATAAAGCCAACCCTAAGGCGGTGGCGTATTTTAAAGATTCTTTATAAGGCAGGGCTGGCACTTCTTTTAATGGTTCTGGCAAAATGTTAACCCAGGGATTTGCCAATTCCACTGGCACTTTTAACTCTTGAAATAAAAACTCTGGCAATCCTCTTAAATTAGCGCCTCCGCCTGATAAAATAATTTTTTCAATTATCCTTCCGCCTGGCAAATGCTCGTGAAAAGAATGGGTTTGATAGTAAACCAAACAATTCTTTATTTGTTCTGTTAAATCATTAAAAAGTGGGAAGACATTTTCTAAAATCTTTTCATTACCCATAATTTCTTTCTCAAACTGAGAGTCTTCGCTTTTTTTTCTGAAAACAATTTTTTCGGGGATGTTTAAACCATATTTTATTTTTAATTCTTCGGCTTTTTCAAAATCAATATCTAAGGCCTGAGCAATGGCTTGGGTAATCATTTTTGAAGAAACTGAAATAGAACTAGTAAAACGAACAGAGTAACCAGAAAAAATAATAAAACTGGTTCGGCTTTCGCCAAAATCAATTAATAAAACCGGGAAAGGCGAAACACCGTTTTTTATTAATGATCGACAAATGCTTAAAGATTCTATTTCAAAAACTAATGGCGTTAAATCGGCTTTTTGAAGACAAGACAAATAAGAATCAACAATTTTTTTTGGCAAAGCGGCAATTAAAACATCGTAGTGATCTAAATGGTTTTTCAAAGGATTAATAATTTGGGAATCTAAATAAACTTCTTCAATGGGCAGGGGAATATAGTTTTCCGCCTCATAAATCACCGCTGATTTCAAATCCTCTAAGGGAAGTTTTGGCATTTGAATAATTTGCAAAAATGCTTTTTCTTCTGGCAAAGAAACAATAACATTTTTTGTTTTTATTTTTTCCCCTTTTACCTCTGTTAATGATTGTTTAATAATTTTCGCTAAAGCCTCTTCGTCTTTAATCTCCCCTTCTTTAATAACTCCGGCTGGAATTTTTGTTTCGCCAAAAGAAACCAAATTCAAAAATCTGCCTTTTCGTTTTAATTTGGCAATTTTTAAAGAAAAATCAGAAATATCCAAACCAAAAGATTCCGGGTTTAAAGAAAGAATTTCCATATTTATATTATATCTTTTTTTAATTTTTTGTCAGTAAAAAATTCTATATCTCTTCCCATTTAATAACTTTAAATTGAGGAGAAAGAAAAGGGGTAAAAACTGGAGGTTCATAAAGTAAATGGGGATCAACATTGCTTTCTCTTTGTCTGTAACCAGAAACAATTGTTCCTCCTGAAACCCATTGAGTTCCTACCCTGCCATTGGAAACAATCGCTCCATAAATTTCCAACTTATCTCTAATATTGCCCGGATAATGATTTCTAGAAAATCTTCCTTTTTGGGCAACGAAAATTCCTCTTAACTCCATTTGGTTTGGAGAATTGGGACCAATTAATACATTTCTTTCTGAAATTAGAGTTAGACCGTCGGAACCGTCTTTAACCGAGTAATCAATATTGTATTGCAAAACAACATCGCTATCAGTGTTAGGATCAATTAAATTGGCTGAAGCGACTGTCACTTTTCTTTTTATTTGACCTTCTGGCCATAAATTGTCTTCAACAAAAATTACTGAACAAGAAGAAGGAATGGTATAGGTGTTATAAGTGTATTCAGAGGTAATAGTAAAGTAATCGTAATGCCAGCCCTCTTCTAAAGAGTAGGCATAAGTAGCCGAAAGGCCGGTAATAATTCTTACTTCTACTTTCGCCTCGCCAGTGCCGGGATCTTTAAAAAAAACTAAATGATAACCTTTGCCATTAGGATTAATAGTATTGGAGGGAGCTAAATAAATGCCAGAAGATTGACTAACTGATTTCATTTGAGCCAAATTAACTGTAATAGCATTAAAATCAAAAGAGGGAACAGGAAAAGAAAAAAGATCAGGATTGCCATTGGCCGTGGTAAAAACTCCCGGGCAATAACATTGGCTATTTCTAACCTGACACCCCCTACTAGTTGGACAAGACGAACAACCAAAAGAATCAGTGCAAACCCATTCTTGCTGAGCAGAACTAACCACTGACTGATTTTCGCCATCCATTCTTACTCCGCCATTGGAATGATAAGGGCCTTTAATTTCGTGATCCGAACCTACCCAAGCATTATCATTTAAAATATAAGAATATTTTGCCATTGATTCTCGGCCATAAAAAATTGAAATTCTTTTTTTAGCATTGGGATATTTATAGGTCCAACCAGTGGAAATAATTTTTTGAGAAGTAATTAAGCCGCAGCTTTGGGAGATATTAACCTCTAAGGAGAACTTTCCAATGGCATTGCCGCTGGCGTCTTGATATTCTTTTTCTGTCAGACAATTTTGACTAACTTCATTATTTAAACACCAGCGATAATAATCTATGCCGGCTTCAGCAATTTGGAAGGCTTCATTTAAAGCGACTTTATAATCAGCCATTTTTAATTGATTTAAAATAAAACCAAAAATGGCTGAGATTAAAATCAAGAAAATTATCCCAAAAACCAAAACATAAGTGGTAAGTGTGCCCTTATTCGCTTTTGAGGTTGCGCAATTGAACATAAGATTTTATTTCAAATTCATTCGGCGGTCGATTGGGATCAATATTTACCACCAAATAAACCCTCATCCCCCTAATATCTCCTAATCTGACCGGATAATTTTCAATTTTTTGATTATCTTTGTCCAAATACTCAAAAATGGGCGGAGCGTTTCTAACATAAGAAGTAATAACAAAAATTTTCTCTTGATCAGAAAGGTAGGTAGGAGGATCGCCTTCTGGTTCTATTACCCCTTTTTTTAATTCTGTACCCTGAATTTCTTGCGAAAAAGTCAATTCAAAATTGGCTTTCATTTTATGAGCCGGCTCTTCCCAATTACAAGTCGGTTCTCCCGTGCCTGAGTTAACTCTTGAAGAAGCGTCAGCCAAAAAACTTAAAGAATTGTCTTGAGCATAAGAAAAAACATCAAAAATCTGCGTGCCTTGCCAAGTACCAGCGCAATCAGTGCAACCAGAAACGCAAAGCCGGCCCAAGTTTTGACTGTCAACATAAATATCAACATATTCATTAGAACTACCCAAATCGCCTTCCACTGAAACTCTTGCCTGGGCCGACTTTAAAACACCGCTGAAAAAATTGGAAAAACTAACACTACAGGTTCCGCCAGAAGTAAAAGTAACGCATTTTTGAGTTAATGTCTGATTAACAATCTCTCCCAAAAAATATCTTACTCTTTCTGTTTTACCGTCATTATCAATATCGGAATAAAAAATAATTTCTTTATCGCCAGCATATTCTATAGGATAAGCGCCATTTTCGCCTTGTCTGGCTTCTCTTAATTCCCAAGCCATTGTTTCAATGCCTCTTCTCGCTTCTTCAATTGCCAAAGATTGCTGCCATTGATAATCATGGGTGCGATAAAGCATTAAAATAGCGCCGGAAACCGCTCCCATTAATAGAATAAAGACAAAAATGGCAACTAAGGTTTCTATTAAAGTAAAACTATTTTTTTTCATTATAATATTTTACTCAATTAATTGAATTTTAATAATCCGGGTTTCGTCGCCAGAAACTAAAATCGTGCTTGAAGTAGAATTGTAACCTTCAGCTGAAACCTCAATGTTATAATTGTCAACATCTAAAGGAATAAAAAGAGTTTGTCCTTTTTCATTAGTATATTGGCTTTTGTCGTAGTCAGATTTAAACAATCTTACAGTTGCGGAAAAAACAGGACTTAAGGTTATTAAATCTTGAACTGTAATTAAAAGAGAGTTTTGACTGTCTAAATAAAGTTTTACTGACTGAGTGGTGTCAGGTAATAAAGAAATGGGCTGGGGCGAAGGATCAATGGCTATTAAATCAAGACCCGTTCCGGGATTGATTGAAAAAGTGTAATTGTCCCATTCTAAATTATTTAAGTTTTTGTTTCCATTGGCATCGGTGGTGGTAGTAATAGAATATTTATAAATAGGATTTTCGCTACTGTCTTTGCCAACTACTTTTGATCCTCTTAAATTAAATTGGGCATTAATAATAGGCGTTCCTTCAGTCATTATCCAAGACAACTGCCATTCTTTAAGCAAGGGGGTAGTAGAAGTATTATTAGTAGAAAAATTGGCTTTAATTTTTAATTGGGAATAGGTGGTAGTGGAAAGAGAAGATAAATTTATTGGCGAAGAATCAAAGCCGGTTGAGTTACCTGGCAAATCAGCGTCAGGAATTAAATACCAATTAGTTCCTGAAGCATAATAAAATTGATATCTTAAATCAGTGTTTGTTGGTTTTTCATCATTAAAAGAGAATTCATTCCATCTTAAAAGGGTGGCAGGCGAAATGGCAATTGAAGTTAAAAAACCAGAAAGATAATAGCCGCCTTCCGTAGTAGTGGCTAGACTTGCCTGACCAGAAAAAATTACTGTGTTTGCTTTTTCAGAAATTTTACTTTCGTCTAAGAAAGAGTCAGAAAAATAATCTTCGCTCCAGGGCGAAAGAGTGCTGATTGAAAAAGAACTTACTTTATCAATAGAAAAACTGATATTAGTGATTTGGCTAACTAAAACAAGAGGATGAGGTTTTTCCGGTGTAGCAATAATATTTCCTTGATAATTATCGCCAGAACCAAATGTTTCTTCTGAACTATAGCCCGATTTGGAAACTTTTACTTTATAAGTAGAGGTGGCTAAAGGAAAATCGTATCTGCCATCAGAAGGACTGGCTGTGGCAACCAAAGTGCCGGAGGCATTAAAAACTTCAATTTGGGGAGAAGAAATTAAATTGCCGAAAGCGTCAAAGACCTGAACCGACAAAATTCCGCCTGGTTGTTCGCTACAGGCCTGATATTCCTCAACTTTGTCTTTTGGCGAAAAAGTACTTGTTAATTTTACTTGGCCAGGAGTTCTTCCGCTCCAAGAAACCTTAATTTCAACTTTTTTGTAATCCCACAAACAGGGCGGACTGCCGCTTTCTGGATCGTCAGTTGAATCTGATACAAATTCAATATTTCTTTCAATATTATAACTCACCCCATTTAAATAAGTAGTGGTGGAAGATTCCAAAATCCCTTTTGCTTTTGGCAAAGTAGCGTTAGTTATTCCCACTGACAAATAAGGCAAATTTCTAATTTTTTCCATTTCTCCCTGAGCAATTTGAAGAGCAGCGACTTTTCTTTCGTTCAAACCAATCACTTTAAAACCTAACTGGTAAGCAGCAAAAAGACCTAAAAAAATAATTAAAATCAAAAAAGCAACAACCAAAACCTCAACCAAAGTGAAAGATTTTCTGGAAAATTGAAAATTGTAAATTGAAAATTTCATTTGATTGCTCCCATCATTGAATAAATCGGCTGAATCAAAGAAATGGCAAAAAAACCCACTGCTCCGCCGATCAAAATCATTAAGAGAGGTTCAATAATGGAAGACAAACTTTTAGTAGCAATAGCTACTTCTTCTTCATAAAAATCAGCCAATTTTCCCAAAATATCAGCTGTCTCACCGGTTTCTTCGCCAATCTCAATCATTTGAATAACTAAAGGAAAATAAAGGTTTTGATATGGTTTTAAAGCCTCAAAAAGTTTCCCTCCTTTTCTTACTTTTTCTACTGCCTCTAAAACCGGTTTTTGGAAATAGGTATTGGATATTACTTTGGCAGTAATTTCTAAGGCTTTAATAATCGGCACCCCGGCTAAAATCAAAGAACTTAAGGTTCTCACCATTCTAGCGGAATTACTCTTTCTAATCAAACCAGAAAAAACTGGCACTTTTAATAATAAACCATCCAAAGTTTTTTTGCCCAATTTTGTTTTTAAAATCTGACGAAAGAAAAAGATAAAACCAACAATGATTAAAAGGGCAAAATACCATTTCTGAGCCAAAAAATTGCCCAAAAAAATAACCATTTTAGTGGTAAATGGCAATTCAACATTTAATTCGCTGAAGGTTTCTGATAATTTTGGCACGACAATTATTAACATTAAAATGCCAATCCCGACCATAGCACAAATAATCACTGCCGGATAAACCATTGCTCCTAAAATTTCTGATTTTAATTTTTGCTCTCTTTCCATTTGTTCGGTTAACACTTTTAAACTATTTTCCAAAGTGCCTGACTCTTCTCCGGCAATTATCATATTGCGAAAAATTTCAGAAAAAATATCGGGATAATAAGAGAAAGATTGAGAAAGAGACTCGCCTTTGGTAACTTTTTCTCTGATATCTTCTAATGCCTTTTTTAATCTTTTGTTTCGTGTCTGGTCAGCCAAAGTTTTTAAAGAACGAGGCAGAGGCAAACCGGCATTAATCATTACTCTCAAATTTCTGGTAAAAAATATTTTTTCTTTTAAACTAACTCTTTTAAAAATAGTCGGGAAAGTAAAAAAATTTTTAAACATCTTTCTTTTTTTAGATTCTTCCAGATCAGCGGAAATTAAAAAGTAGCCTTGCTGACGCAAAATTTGAGCCAGTTCATGAATATCCTTGGCCTCCAAATTTCCTGATTTTAATTCACCAGTTATTGATCTGGCGGTATAAAAATAGCGTGGCATATTTTAAAAATAATTTTTTATTTTTAACTCTCCCTTCCTCCTCAATTTTATAGTTCACGATCGGAGACTATTTATTCAAGGGGTAGTTCAATAAAAAAGGTGGAGCCTTTGCCTTTGCCTTCGGATTCAGCCCAGATGTTTCCTTGGTGGAGTTCTAAGAACTTTTTGGCAACATATAATCCCAAACCTGCACCTTCAATAAAGTAGTCAATGCCAGCTGATCCTCGGACAAAACCTTGAAAGATATCTTTCTTTTCTTTTTCGGTTAAGCCTTCGCCGGTGT
>Ga0078972_1003769_pt1 | contig 44150 bp, 44 predicted proteins | sample YelNatPaOPGAMG01_FD_67568 | JGI IMG/M metagenome (GOLD analysis project Ga0078972, IMG submission 67568) | Hot spring thermophilic microbial communities from Obsidian Pool, Yellowstone National Park, USA - OP-RAMG-01 (SPADES assembly) (version 2) | ecosystem: Environmental > Aquatic > Thermal...
AACTTCCAGTACCCGACGTTGAAATCGATGCAAGAATTTCTGAACTTGAAAAGAAAAAAGAGGAGCTATCTAAGAGGAAAGATCAGCTAGAAACCGAAATCGAAGATCTAAAAGTAAAAGAGTCGGAGCTACTTTTAGCAATCGAGGAATACCTTTCTTCAGAAGTTGAAAAGGCGGAGCTCCCGATAAAAGCTCTAATTTCTAAACACACCTTTGTGCTCGTTGGCTATGTTCCCGCCAAGGAATTCGAGAAGTTCAAGAAAGAACTAGACAGTAGGGGATTTGCGGTCGAACAACTGAGCTTTGAGGAACATGAAATGCCTCCAACAAAGTTGAGCAATCCAAGATATGCTAGGAATTTCGAAATACTGGCCAAAACATACGCAATACCAAGATACAAGGAAATAGATCCAACTTCTATAATGGCCATATTCTTCCCGATATTCTTTGGTCTAATGCTCGGAGATATCGGTTATGGTCTGCTTATTCTGCTTACCGCGCTATATTTGAAGAGAATATTCAAAACCGAAGGTTGGCAAAAGCTTCTGAACATAGGAATCATCAGCGGAATAACATCAATAATCTTCGGCTTCATATATGGCGAGTTCTTTGGCCCATTCTTACTACCTGGCATAGAAAACCCACAGGAAATTCACTTCCTAGGCAACTTTCTGGCTTCTCTCTACGCCTTCAATCATGGACATCCATTCTTTGATAGAGTTGAAGAGTTCGGAGTGAAAACGTTGTTGTTCATAGTTTTAATGACTGGCATGATAAAGATGCTCTGGGGCTTCTCCATGGGGTTCTACAACGTCTATGTAGAGCACGGATTGAAGGAGGCCATTTATGAAAAAGGTTGCTGGATCCTAGGAGTTCTGGGCCTAGTTTGCATAATTCTCGGATTCTCATACAACATTGGAATTTTCACGACTTATCCGCCGACTGGGTTCGGAAGAATTCTACCAGAAAACCTATATGTCTTCGGAGGCACAGTAGCAGAGGCGAGGGCAGTTCCATTACCGATTCCAGGCTTAGTAACAGGCTGGGAAGCTGGTCTGAACTACTTCTATCTAGCAGCTTTACCGCTGATTCTGCTGTGGCTTGTTATATTCCTAAAAGGAGAGATTCCGAAAATGGGAATATTCGGTGCAATAATGGCGGTTGAACTTCTTACATGGTTCGGTCAGATACTCAGCTATGCCCGACTTCTGGCAATTGGACTTTCATCAGTTTACATAGCATTCGTAATAAACTACATAGGTGTAAAAGTTGGCTTCGAGCCTGGTATAGCGATTCTTCCGCTTGCGATAGTAATAATGCTAATAGGACATGGAGTCAACTTCCTGCTGGGAATATTGGATCCAGGCTTACAGTCATTGCGTTTGCACTACGTTGAGTTCTTTACGAAGTTTGTTGAGGGTGGTGGAAGAGAGTATATGCCCTTTGGGCGGGTTAAGAAATTTATAGAGGAGGGGGGTGAGTAAAATGGTTGAGGCGTTGATTGGTGATACGGCCTTCATTAAGGGTTGCGCAGCAATAGGAGCTGGATTGGCAGTTGGAGTGGCAGGAATTGGAGCTGGTATTGGTGAAAGCGGAATCGGTGCTGCTGCCGTTGGGGCAGTAGCCGAGGATAGAGGCTTTCTAGGTCTTGGTCTGCTGTTTACAGTTATCCCAGAAACGATAGTGATTTTCGGTCTAGTCATAAGCTTCATATTGATGTTCGCATACGGATGATAGGCGAAAAACTAGTGATCAAAATAGCAGAGAAGCTAGGAAGCGAGAAGAACATAGAGCGCTTTGTTAAATACTATTGGCTAGTTTCAACTTTCAGACTAGCATTAGGAGTCAGCATAGCGATCCTAATCCTACTTTTTGGATGGGAGTTTAGAGACACTGTAAAGTGGATTGACGCTCTGCTTGGGGGTGAGTAAAATGGTTGAGGCGTTGATTGGTGATACGGCCTTCATTAAGGGTTGCGCAGCAATAGGAGCTGGATTGGCAGTTGGAGTGGCAGGAATTGGAGCTGGTATTGGTGAAAGCGGAATCGGTGCTGCTGCCGTTGGGGCAGTAGCCGAGGATAGAGGCTTTCTAGGTCTTGGTCTGCTGTTTACAGTTATCCCAGAAACGATAGTGATTTTCGGTCTAGTCATAAGCTTCATATTGATGTTCGCATACGGGTGAATGTAATGCCACTTGATACAGTGCTCAAAGAAATCAAGTTAAAAGGTGAGGAGGAGGTTAAAAAGATCGAGGATGAGACCAGAAAAGAGGTTGAAAAGATTATTAATGAAGCAAAAGCCGAAGCAGAAGTTTTGTTAAAAAAAGCTAAAGATGAGGCGGAAAAAGAGGGAGAAGCTCTAAGGAGGCAGGAAATTTCGAGCCTAAACCTAGAAATGAAGAGAATGCTACTTGCGAAACAGAAAGAGATCACCGATGAAGTGTTCAAACTCTTGAGGAAAAAGATAGCAGAGATGGACGACAAAACCAGAAAGGGGATAATTAAGACACTAATCGAGAGAAATGCCAAAGACAACATGAACCTCTATGTAAGAAAAGAGGACGAAAAAATAGTAAAAGAAGTTTTAAAAGATCTTAAAATGCATCTTAAAATAGCTGGTCATATATCCGCCCTCGGGGGTATTATCCTCGAGGATCCAAGCGGGGAGGTGAGGATAAATCTAACATTTGACGAGCTTCTCAACCAGCTGTACGAAAAGAAACTCAACGAAGTTGCCAAGGTCCTATTTGGGTGATGTAAATATGATTTCAAGGACAAAGGCTGCATACGCATACATCGTAGCAAGGACAAAGGTGATGAAAAGTAAACTTCTGAAGCCAGAGGACTTCAGGAAGTTGCTCAACATGAGTTTTGATGAAATAATGAGATTTCTTGAAGAGACGGAATACAAGAAAGAGATTGACGAAATGGCCTACAAATACACGGGTCCGAGGCTACTGGACTATGCTCTATTTACAAATCTGGCCAAAACATACAGAAAGATCTACAGCGTTTCTTTCGGGGATGCAAAGAATCTGGTTGGACAGTATCTGAGGAGATGGGATGTGTGGAATATAATAAACATCCTGAGAGGCAAAAATGCAAACCTGCCCAACGATGTAATAGAAGAGACGCTTGTGCCAGCTGGTGAATTTAGTTCCGATTACATCCGGACATTGATAAACAAGGATATAAGTGAAATCGTTAAAGAGCTCGAAGGGACACCCTATCACGATGCTCTATCCAAAATTGGAAGCGCTCCTATGAACGTTGTCGAGGATGAGCTTTGGAAGACCTACTACAAGACCCTACTCTCGATAAAGGCAAGCGATTTTGAGAGCAGAATATTTATGAACTTCATGCGAATGGAAATAGATCTTAAAAACGTTAAAACCCTGCTCAGGCTTAAAGCCGAAGGTGCCACAACTGAGGAAATCATTGCCCGAATAATTCCGGGAGGATATGAGCTAACAGAGGATGAGGCAAGAAAACTGGCGACTATGACTTTTGATGAAATGGTGAAGGCGATGGAAGGTTTTTGGTTCTGGAAGGTTTCAAGCATTTCCGATCTAGCAAGAACTGAAATTGAGTTTGACAAAATTTGGATAGAAACAATTGCAAAAAGGGCTAGCAACTATCCTCTGAGCATTCTGCCAGTTCTTCAATACATAGTGCTGAAGAAAGTTGAAGTTGATGACCTTCGAATACTTGGTTGGGGAAAGTGGTATGGATTGCCAAATGAAGAAATAGAGAGACAGATGGTGATTCTATGAAGATGGCTGTAATAGGAGACATGGATTTCGTAATGGGATTCATGCTGGCAGGAATAACGGACATATACGAAGTGAAGAGTGACGAAGAAATTGTTAAGGCTGTTCAGGATGTTTTAAAGAGAAAAGATATTGGTGTTGTTGCTATAAAACCCGAATTCTTGAAAAAACTCCCCGTTGTACTGAAGAGGGAAATAGAGGAAAGAGTTGAGCCGATATTTATAGCTTTAGGTGCAACGGGGGGTGTTGAGGAGATTAGGGAGAAAATTAGAAAGGCAATAGGTGTTGACCTATGGAAGTAAGTGTTGGTGAAATATTTAGAATTTCCGGACCTCTTGTTGTTGCCGAGGGTTTGAAAGCGAGGATGTATGATCTTTGTAGGGTTGGAGAAGAGAGGCTGATGGGAGAAGTAGTAGGGCTTGCAGGAGACAAGGTCCTGATTCAGGTCTACGAGGATACATCTGGCCTTAGACCTGGAGAGAGAGTTATAAACACTGGAATGCCCCTCAGCGTTGATTTAGGGCCAGGATTGATAGGAAACATCTACGATGGTGTGCAAAGACCGCTGCCAGTGCTCAAAGAGGTAAGTGGCGACTTTATAAGCAGAGGGATTGATGCCCCAGGAATTGATAAGAAAAAGAAATGGGACTTCCAGCCATTGATAAAGAAAGGGGATGAAGTAAAAGCCGGACAGATCATCGGAAAAGTGCAGGAAACAGAAATCGTTGAACACAGAATTCTTGTCCCTCCAAATGTTAAAGGAGGGAAAGTCAAGGAAGTCTATTCTGGGAATTTCACAGTAGATGAGACAATAGCAGTCCTCGAAGATGGAACCGAATTGAAAATGGCCCACAAGTGGCCGGTGAGGATTCCGAGGCCCTACTTGGAGAAATTACCGCCAGTAGTTCCATTAATAACGGGACAGAGGATCTTCGACACATTCTTCCCAATTGCTAAAGGCGGAACTGCAGCAATTCCAGGACCTTTCGGCAGCGGAAAGACTGTTATGCAACACCAGCTCGCGAAGTGGAGTGATGCGAAAATCGTCGTATACATAGGATGCGGAGAACGTGGCAACGAGATGACAGAAGTCCTCGAAGAATTTCCAGAACTAATAGATCCAAGAACTGGAAAGCCGTTGATGCTCAGAACTGTACTGGTTGCGAACACATCGAATATGCCAGTAGCAGCTAGGGAGGCAAGTGTTTACACCGGCATAACGATTGCCGAGTACTTCAGAGACATGGGCTACGACGTTGCCCTTCAGGCTGACTCAACAAGCAGATGGGCAGAGGCAATGAGAGAGCTGTCTGGAAGACTTGAGGAGATGCCAGGAGAAGAGGGATATCCAGCATATCTAGCCTCAAGGCTTGCTGAATTCTATGAAAGAGCTGGGAGAGTTAGAACGCTCAGCGGAGAGATAGGGAGTGTAAGTGTTGTCGGTGCAGTTTCTCCACCCGGAGGCGACTTCAGCGAGCCAGTTACCCAGAACACACTCAGGATTGTCAAAGCATTCTGGGGACTAGATGCAAAACTTGCAAGCAGAAGACACTTCCCAGCAATAAACTGGCTGATTAGTTACAGCCTCTACACAGCAACGCTTTCAGAGTGGTATGAGAAAAACGTCGCTCCCGACTGGAACGAGCTTAGAACGTGGGCTATGAGCGTATTGCAAGAAGAAGCAACTCTGCAGGAGATCGTGATGCTCGTTGGTAGCGATGCTTTGCCAGAGTCACAGAGAGTTCTTTTATTGGTTGCAAGGATAATCAGGGAGTTCTACTTGGCACAACATGCTTATCACGAAGTAGACAGCTACTGTGACATCAAAAAGCAGTACGATATGCTGAAGGCAATAAGAACTCTAAATGACTGGTTCTTCAAAGCGCTTGAGATGGGCAAGACCTATGACGAGATAGAGAAGGTTGAGGGATTCGTCGAGTTCATGAAAAGTAAACTAGAGCCCGATTACAAGACTGCAATGAGTAAGGCTATGGAAAAAATCAAGGCGAGTTTGGGGGTGTGAGTTATGGAGGAGTATAGGACTATAACACAAGTTGCCGGACCGTTGGTTTTCGTTGAGAAAACCAAACCTGTGGCCTACGGGGAGCTGGTTCAGATAACACTCCCGGATGGTTCAGTAAGAAAAGGACAGGTTTTAGATACCTCAAAGAACATCGTTGTCGTTCAGGTCTTTGAGGGGACAAGGGGAGTGGACAAGACTTGCAGCGTGCGCTTTACGGGAGACATAGTGAAACTTAACTGTTCAAAGGACCTTCTTGGGAGAATTTTAAGCGGTTCAGGGGAGCCTATAGATGGTGGTCCACCGATAATCCCAGAAGAGAGAATCCCCATAGTTGGTTCAGCAATAAACCCGTATGCAAGGAAATATCCAAGAGAGTTCATCCAGACGGGGATTTCAGCAATAGACGGAATGAACACATTGGTAAGGGGTCAAAAGCTTCCGATTTTCAGCGGCAGCGGTCTGCCTCACAATGATATAGCCCTACAGATTGCAAGGCAAGCAAAAGTACGCGGACAAGCTGAAGAGTTCGCAGTAGTGTTCGCTGCAATGGGTATAACTTACGAAGAGGCTTATCAGTTCATGAGAGAGTTCGAAAGAACCGGAGCTCTAGAGAGGGCAGTCGTGTTTCTAAATCTGGCAAAAGATCCGGCAATAGAAAGGCTGATAACACCGAGAATGGCCTTAACTGCTGCAGAATTCCTTGCCTATACTTACGATTACCATATACTCGTCATACTAACGGACATGACAAACTACTGCGAGGCTTTGAGAGAGATAAGCGCTGCAAGAGAGGAAGTTCCAGGAAGAAGAGGATATCCAGGATACATGTATACCGATCTAGCAACTATTTACGAAAGGGCCGGAAGAATTAGAGGAAGGAAAGGGACAATAACACAGTTCCCGATCCTGACAATGCCTGCAGATGATATAACTCACCCAATTCCGGATCTGACTGGATATATAACGGAGGGGCAGATAGTTCTGAGCAGAGAACTGCACGCAAAGGGCATATATCCGCCGATAAACGTTCTGCCATCGCTCAGCAGGTTGATGAAAGAAGGTATTGGTCCAGGTCTGACAAGAGAGGATCACAGACAGCTGAGCGATCAGCTCTACGCTGCATACGCAGAGGGTGTTGATCTGCGAGGTCTTGTTGCCATAGTTGGTGAAGAGGCGCTGAGCGAAAGGGACAGGATGTTCCTGAAATTTGCAGATGAGTTTGAAAGAAGATTTGTAAATCAAGGAAAGTACGAAGACAGGGATATAGAAACAACCCTAGACTTAGGCTGGGAGTTGCTCGCAATGCTCCCAGAAAGAGAGTTGACGAAGATAGAAAAGAAGTGGATCGAGAAATACCATCCAGCATACAAGAAGAAAGCTGCTGCTTCATCCTAATTTTTTGAGGGATAGAGATGCCAGAGGTTCAACCGACGAGAATGGAACTTATAAAGCTAAGAAGAAGAATTAGGATGGCAATAAGGGGACATGCGCTACTGAAGATGAAAAGAGACGGTCTGATAATGGAGTTCAGAGAATTGCTGGAGGAAGCAAAGACTGTAATCGGTAAAATGGTTGAAAACTATAAAAAAGCCCAGCAAAAGCTTCTGATCGCAATGGCAGTTGACGGCTATACAGCTTTAAGATCCATTGCTCTGGCTTGTTGTCAAGTTCAGCCAAGCTTTACAGTAAAGAAGAAAAGCATAATGGGAGTTGTCGTACCGGTTATAAAAAGGGAGAAAGTTGCGAGAAAAGCTGTGGAAAAGCCATACGGAATCTTAAGCACTAGTATAAGAGTTGACGAGGCTGTTACAGCTTACGAAGAATTAGTTGATTCTATTCTCGAGGTTGCTGAGATTGAAACAACAATAAGAAGATTGCTCGAAGAGATAGAGAGGACGAAAAGAAGGGTGAACGCACTCGAATACAGGGTAATTCCCAGAATGCAGGAACTTGCCAAGTTCATAGCATTCAAACTCGAAGAAATGGACAGAGAGAATATAATAAGGCTGAAGAAACTCAAAACAAAGAGAATGAAAAAGTAGAAAGGTTTTTAAATTCTTTTTTGAAATTTTTTCATGGATTTTTCGGAACTAGTTGAGCTATACAAAAATAGTGGTGGCGATTTTAGAGAGTTCAAGAAAATTTCTGCACAGCCCGAAGTCGGTTTGAAGTTCTCCTTTTCCAAAAAGATTAATGAAATAGACGTTAGCCTTTTTGGGCTTATTTCAGGAGACCTAAATCCCATTCACTTCGATGAAAATTTTGCAAAGAAAACAAAATTTGGTGGTAGGGTTGTTCACGGAATGCTGACAACTAGTTTAGTTTCAACAGCAGTTGCAATGCTTCCGGGAACCGTTGTGCTTCTTGAAACAAATTTTAGCTACATTGCTCCTGTCAGAATTGGTGATATGGTTAATGTTGAATGCGAGATAATAGAGAAAGAAAAGAACAGATACAAGGTGAAAGTTGATTGTAAAGTAGGGGAAAAGAGGGTTGCGGAGGGTTGGGTTAGAATACTGATATGGTGATAGAGGCAATAAAAGAAAAAGGTGCAGACTTCTTTGTAATGCAATCCGGAAACGCCAATTTCTTTTACGCAACCAAGTTCAGAAGTTCTTCGATGATGTTTTACATCGCCGGAATAGATGGGACAGAACTCCTCATCCTTCCAGAGATGGAACTGAGAAGGTCTCTGAGGGAGAGTAGGGTCAAAGAGATTGCAAGTTATGAAATGCTTGGATATGAAGAAAAGATCAAGGAACTAAAAAATCCAAAAATGGCAATTGCGGAGATCCTAGTCCAAATTCTTAAAGAAGGGAGAGCGAAAAAAGTGGTAATCCCGAACGATTTTCCTTCTTTTTTTGCATTTGTACTCCAAAAAAACTTCGAAGTTGAGGTGATTGATAACCCCTTCACGAAGCTTAGAGCCGTTAAAAACAGCTGGGAAATAGCTGAAATCAGAGAGAACTGCCAAAAGATTATTCAGGTTTTTCCAAAAATTATAAAAATAGTCCAAGATAATAAAAAGTTGTCATGCGAAGAAGTCAAAAATATTCTCGAAAATGAGCTATGGATTCGTGGCCTGATTTCAGAAGATACCATCTGCTCTACCGGAAAACTTTCAGCTGACCCACACGAAGTCGGAAGTGGAGAAATAGAAGACCACTTACTGATAGACGTTTTTCCGAAGAATAGAAAAGGTTACTATGCTGACTTCACCAGAACTGTAATAATCAACCAGAATCCCGAGCTCAAAGAAATGCTCTCAGCAGTTATAGATGCGCAAAAAGTTGCCTTCAGGATGTTAAAAGAGGGTGTAAATGGAAAAGACGTGCACAATGCTGTTAAAGATGAGCTAAAAAGCCATGGTTTCGAAACTAGGAAAGATGAAGGTTTTATTCACTCTACTGGACACGGAATAGGACTTGAAGTTCACGAAGAGCCAAAAATAGGCGATATCGATGTTGAGTTGAGAAGCGGTATGGTTGTAACAGTCGAGCCAGGGCTTTATTACAAAAATGTTGGCGGGGTTAGGGTTGAGGATGTTGTATTGATTAAAAAAGATGGGTGCGAAATTCTCACGCCTTTCGAGCGTTTCTTGGCATAATGTAGTCTTTCGGAGCGGAATCTATGTTTTCCAAATATCTTCCAAGAACTTTGGGTATTTCCACTCTACCATCCTCCAGCTGGAAGTTTTCTATTATAGCAGTTATTGCTCTAGTTGTTGCTATTGCAGTTGAATTCAGCGTATGAACGAAGCCTTTGCTCGGAAGACCTTTCTTTTCGGCATATCTTATTTTTAGCCTGTAACTCTGCCAATCTGTGCAATTGCTGCACGAAACCATCTCCCTATAATTTGCCTGAGATGGCATCCAAGCTTCCAAGTCGTATTTCTTAGCTGCAACGATTCCGAGATCGCCGGTACAGATGTTCACTATCCTGTAGGGAATTCCCAAACCCTGCCATAACATTTCTGCGTTCTCGATTAGCTTCTCGTGCCATTCCCAACTATGTTCTGGCAAACAGAAAACAAACTGTTCGACCTTATTGAACTGATGCACCCTGAAAATTCCCTTCGTATCCTTTCCATGTGCTCCCGCCTCCTTCCTGAAGCAAGGGCTTACCCCTGCATACATCATCGGTAGATTGCTCTCCTCTATCGTTTCGTTCATGAACATTGCGGCAATTGCGTGCTCGCTTGTCGCGATCAAATGCAAGTCTTCTCCCTCCACTTTATATATAACATCTTCAAAATCGCTGAAAGCTGTAACGCCTTCGTAAGCCTCTCTCCTCAGCATCAGCGGAGGAAAGACTACCTTAAAACCATTTTTAGCTAAAAAATCCATTGCATAGAGAGTCAAAGCAAAATCAAGCCATACAAGGTCATCAAAAAGGTAATAGAATCTCGAGCCTGCAACTTTGGATGCCCTAGCAGTATCAGCCCAACCAAAAATTTCGACCGCATCAGCATGGCCCAAAGGTTTAAAGTCGATTACTTCATAGCCAATTTTTCCATTCGTTATCTTCAGGAATTTGTCAACGTCTTCAAAATAAACCCTAGGCCTCCCCCAGTAACGAATTGGGACGTTTTCACTCTCATCTTTGCCGATGGGAACTGATTCGTGGACTATGTTTGGAATTGAAAGCAGGATCCTTTCAAGTTCGTCTTCAAGAGTTTTTAGCTCTTCTTCAGCTTTTTTAACCTTTTCACTCAAAATCCTCGCTTCTTCTATTATCTTTTCATCCCTTTTTTCTTTCAAAAGCCTCGATAGCTCATTTCTCTGTTTTCTCAAAAAATTCGTTTCCTTCAGTTTTTCCCTCCATTTTCTGTCAAGCTCTATTGCTCTATCCACTATCTCCTTACTTAGACCCCTTCTTTTCTGCGACTCATAAAGCAGTTCAGGATTCTCTCTGAGCGCTTTTAATATGCTCCACATAACTCGGATTACCTCCTCGTGTTTGTGAGCTGCCCCGCTGAAGCGGGGCTCCCGGCATTAATAGAGGTTTTACGCCTTCCTCATCTGCCGGTTCAAAAGCCAACTCCACCCCCAAGATCTCGCTAACCTGTGGTTTTTAAAATGCTATTATTTAAGCTTTTCTCAGCCTTGAAGAACGGGGATGATAGAAAAGCTTAAATAATAAAACATGTAAAAATGATAAGGGAACTTCAAGCCTGTGCCCAGTATGTTGGGAAAAGCTAAGCCCGAATGAGTGCAGGCGATTGAAGTGCGGAAAATGCGGATTGGAAGAGGATAGGATATAATAGCTGTGAAGAATACCAGATGGATGCAGGAGCTTCCGTTCACCCCGAAGGCCCTTCCAATGATAGGAGAGGGAAGGGATGAAAGCTAACACTAGACCAGAACGGCTCTGCAGCAACATATCCCATGCTTCACGAAGGCAATAGGATGGAGAGCTGTGTGAGTCCCCTTAACGCCGGAAAGTTGCCTTTAAGGGTGGAGTAGTATAAATCCTAACAAGAATTTCACTATGGAAAGAAGAAAACTGAGAAAAAAGGAGGCTAGGGAAATAAGCAAAGAAGTTTTTGAAAGAGCCGGGGTAAAAGTAGAAGGCGAAATGGAAGTTCTGGATTTTGAAAACGTGAAGATAATTCTCGTGAACGGCGAAGCTATATTGATGGAATTTGACGGAAAAAGGTACGTCAGTGTTTATGGCGCAATAAAACTCAGACCGGAAAAATACAAAGTAACGGTAGATTCGGGAGCGATGGACTTCATACTGAACGGAGCAGACGTGATGAAGCCGGGAATAACCTATGCGGATCCCAGAATAAGGGAAGGGGATTTCGTTTATATCACGGTTGAGCCAAAAGATACACCAATAGCTGTCGGTATAGCCTTATGCAAGGCTGAAGAGATGAAAGGAAAAGGAAAGGCCATAAAAAATATCCATCACGTTAAGGATAGGATTTGGAGGTATCTTCTTGAAAGCAGACTTATACTTTGACAGAATAGACTTCTACAAGTATCTACCAAAAAAGGATTGCGGAGATTGCGGATTCACATGCAGAGAATTCTCTAGAATCTTAAAAATGGGCTCAAGGGCAGATAAATGTCCCCACCTGACAAAGAGGGAGATAGAATTCTTAAACCTCGCAATAGAAGCTAGAAAATTTTTAGATGTACCCATTTTGCAAACAACTGTAAAAACCCGAACAGGACTTGTTTTTAGCGACAAAAAGGCCGTAACGTTGATAACGGCAAATTATCCCTACACACAGGCAGCAGTTTCTGAGATAATGGTCAGAGCCGGAATAAATTTCAACATGCTTGTAATAGACACAGAAGGCTACTCAGTTGACATGGCAGTCTTTTTAGGTTATTTCAGAGCTGAAAGAATAGCCGAATATAAAGATGAACTGGAAAAAGTTGATAAGAGGAAAATAGTTATTCCGGGACTGGCAGAGAAATTTAAAGATGAAATAACTGAAATTATTGGTGATGTAATCGTTGGTCCAGTTTGTTGCGCAGAACTGCCTATTTTTCTGCTAAAAAAAGGCTTGATCAACAATATTTAAATTTAAAGACGACTCTTATTATGGCACTTGGTTTCGTCCTGATAAAAGTAGCACCAGGAAAAGAAAAGAAAGTATACGACAGAATAGCAAGCATCAAAGAAGTTGAAGAACTATATCCGCTATTTGGGGAGTACGACCTGATTGCAAAGATCGTCGTAAAAGACTTTGAAGAGCTGAGCGATATCGTTGTTAACAAGATAAGGACGATCGAAGGTGTTGTTGAGACCAAAACTCTTACGGGGGCTAAGTTCTGATGTCACGCGGTCTTAGAATAATTGCGGAAAACAAAATAGGGGTTCTTAGAGATCTCACTACAATAATAGCAGCGGAAGGAGGAAACATACAATATGCGCAGAGCTTTCCAATCCGATTTGGAGAACATGCTGGAAAGGCACTAGTTTATTTTGAGATAGAGGGTGGGAACTTCGAAAAAATATTCGAGAGAATCAAGGCTCTCGAAACTGTTGTCGAAATCGAGGAGGAAAAACCATTTGAGCAAGTTTATGGTAAAAGAGTTATAATTCTAGGTGGAGGAGCCTTGGTTTCACAAGTTGCTATAGGAGCAATAAGCGAGGCGGACAGACATAATCTAAGGGGGGAGAGAATCAGCGTTGACACCATGCCAGTAGTTGGAGAGGATGAACTTGCAGAAGCCGTAAAAGCTGTTGCAAGATTGCACAGAGCAGAAGTTTTAGTTCTGGCTGGGGGTCTGATGGGAGGAAAGATCGCTGAAGAAGTCAAGAAGTTGAGAAGGAGAGGTATAAGGGTGATATCTCTCAGCATGTTCGGAAGCGTCCCAGACGTCAGTGACGTGGTCATAAGTGATCCAGTGATGGCGGGTACAATAGCTGTTATGCATATAAGCGAAAGGGCAAAATTCGACCTAGATAGAGTTCGAGGAATGAGGATATAGTGGTATTTTTATTTTTAATAAATTTCTAGTTTTGATGACGCGACAGAAGTTTTAAATATTCTACTGCAATAAGAAGAAAGCGATAGCTCTAAAATTCACGCGAGTTTCATACAGATTAAATGGCCCGGATGGGGTAGCGGCTATCCTCTGGGACTGTGGATCCCAGGAGGCGGGTTCAAATCCCGCTCCGGGCCCTGAAAATGTGTTATATTTTCAAAAAATTTTAATTAAAAATGGTTTTCAAAAATATGAATGGTCTATCTACCCTTAAACTTAGGCTTTTCTTTCCTAAGGAATGCTGAAATCCCTTCTCTTAAGTCTTCAGTTGAGAAACAGATACCAGCCGCTGTGCACTCCCATTCAAGTCCAATGTCCATTGGCACTTCTCCACCTTTGTTTACCAATCTCTTTATCAACGCCATTGAAATTGGGGCGCAGCGCTCAGCAATATCTCTTGCATACTTTATGACTTCCTCATCGAATTTTTCATCGTCGAAGACTTTGTTTATAAGACCATATTTCTCTGCAACCTCTGCCGAAATTCTTTCCCCAGTTAAAGCCAGCTGCATCGCCCTGCTTATCCCAACCAGTTTTACCAATCTCTGGGTTCCGCTCCATCCAGGTATAAGTCCTAAAGTAACTTCAGGCAACCCTATTATGGCCGACTTCTTTGCCACCCTTATGTCGCAGGACATCGCTATTTCCAAGCCACCTCCTAAGGCATATCCGTTGATTGCGGCTATAACAGGCTTTGGAATTTCGCTGAGTTTTCTGAAAATTCTCTCTCCTTTTCTATTGTGTTCTAGGAAATCAAATGGATGCGTTATCAGAGTAGTTAAATCCGCACCAGCGGAGAACGCTCTACCAGCCCCAGTTATTACAATTACCCTAGTCTCATTGTCATTCCAAAGCATTGTTATAGCTTTATCGAGTTCCTCAAGCATCTCGGGATTTATCGTGTTCAGCCTATCTGGTCTGTTCAGTACCAGCTTGGTAATACCGCCTTCAAGTTTCTCTATTTTTATCGTCTTGAATTCCTCACCTTTTTCCTCCTTTTTCTCCTTCTTTTCAATCAGTTGCATCAGTTTTCCAGCCTTTATCGTTTCTGCTGGTTCAAATATTTTCTTCCCAAACTGCTGGGCAAGTTCATTTAATCTCTTTAAAATCTGTTCCTGACCAATAGATTTCGCAATTTCAAATGGACCAAAAGGTCTGTTAAGACCAAGCTTCACGGCAAGGTCTATCTCCTCCGGTTCGGCTACGCCCATTTCAACGAGTTTTACAGCCTCATTTATTTCAACTATTGAGAAATCTAGCGGGTTTATCTTGTCGGTTGCTTTGCTCATATCTATCTGCGGCCTTCCGGCACTCCAATCATACCAACCTTTCCCAGTCTTCTTTCCCAAATTCTTTGACTTTACCATCTCCTCCAGAATTTTCGGCGGCTCGTAGTCAGGGCTTATTGCTTTTGCGTAGTATTTGTTGGCATGATAGAAGATATCTATGCCCGTAAAGTCCATGAGTTCAAATGGCCCCATTGGTAATCCCATTCTTCTTACAGTAGCGTCCACCTCCTCTGGTGTGGCTATACCTCTCTCTATTATCGCCATTAGCAGGGCACCTGCAGGAGCTTGTACACGGTTGACTATAAAGCCAGGAACATCCTTCTTCACAACCACAGGAACTTTTCCGATCTTTTTCACAAAGTCAACGCAGATATTAACTGTTTCATCGCTTGTCTTTTCTCCCCGAATCACTTCAACCAGTTGCATCAGAACGGGCGGGTTGAAAAAGTGTAATCCCACAAACTTATCTTCTCTCTTCGTAGCCTTTGCAAGTTCTGTTATCCTGATAGTTGAAGTGTTACTAGCAAATATGCACTCAGGTTTAGCCAATTTATCGCATTCTGCGAAGACTTGCGTTTTTATCTCGAAAACCTCTGGAACAGCTTCTATTATTATGTCCGCATTTCTCACGGCTTCACCGAGGTCGACTGTTGGCTTTATTCTGGAAAGAACGAGTTCAGGATTCTGAACTCTGCCCTTTTCCTGCAACTTCAGCAGGCTTTGTTTTATCCTCTCCATCCCCCTATCAACGAACTCTTGTTTAATATCCCTCATTGTAACCTCGTAGCCAGCAATTGCGCAAACCTCGGCAATTCCGTGCCCCATATCGCCAGCTCCGAGAACTGCAACCTTTTTTATTTCCATATATTATCACCAACAAAAATAGGAAAGGAGATTGAAAAACCTTTCCATTTATACGCAGTATAAAATTCCTTTATTTAAAAAAGTGCGAAATCCTCGAGTTAAAAAAATTTTCCAAAAAATTGTAAAAATAATTACAAATGTAATTTTATTTTTAGATTAAAATTTAAAATCTCTCCAATTCGGCTAAATCAAAAATTTTCTATAGACAGAAGAAGCTTTGCACGAAATTAGAAACAACATGGGACATCAAAGACATCTATCCCAAAAGACGGATCAGGATGAGAACTTAGAAAGAAAATTCCTAACATGTTCTTCAACTTTTGAATAATCATACGAGCAGACAGCAATGTTTCCAACTGGAGTTCCTTTGAGTTTTAACGGATTAAAGGGCTCTCTTCCGTTGTAAAACACCACTGCATCGCATTTATACTTAACACCCTCAACCTCAACTTCTTCCACTCTCTTCTCACCACTTATTTCTATTTTTTCGCCCACGTCAACGATTTCAAAATTACAATTGTTTTCTGAAAAAAGCTTCTCTGTCAATTCTATAACCGGTTCCTTTCTACATATTAACAGTATTTTGTCCCCTATCTTCTTTTTCTCAGCCACCATCCTTAAAGCCTGATCAAGAGAGTAAATTCCGGAGATTTTTTTGCTCAAAACATTAAGCTTTATCGGCAGAAAATCCGACGCTCCAGTACAAAGCAAAGCTCTTCTGGCCTCGAACCTCTTTAAACCATTTTTTGTGCTCACAATTACAGGTTTAGACTTTATAACAGTCCCAATTTCAACAGGAACAAGATCTTTAAGCTCTTGAATTTTTTTTATATATTTCTCATATTTTTCAGAAAATACTCCAAGTTTTGAGAATACTGTCAATTCCCCACCAACTTCCCGCATGTCGAATACTAGAATCTTAAAACCCTTCTCAATTAGTTTTTTTGCACAATGTAGTCCAGCGTAGCCTGCCCCTATTACCACGTAATCGGCGGATATCATTTTGATCCCAAACAATTTTTTATCTCTCTGTGTAATTTTAAAGTGCTCTATTTATTTAAGCTTTTCTCATACCCTAGAGGAGCGGGGTTTTTGTCGTAAAAGATTATTCTTAAGCATCGCACTCAAAAATTTAGAGAATTCTTATAGTTCTCTGACCCGTTCTGGTCTAGCGTTAACTTTCATCCCTTCCCTCCTCTTTTCATGGGAGGGCCTTCGGGGTGAACGGAAGCTCCTGCATCCATCTGGTACCTGCGGAGCAGGTTCTTCACCGCTATAACATCCCTATCTTCCTCCAATCCGCATTCGGAGCATTTCATTTGCCTGTACCCATTCGGGCTTAATTTTTCCCCACATACTGGGCACAGGTATCAAGGTATGTAATCTTCAATTCAAGTTTATAAAACTTAGAAAGAAGCAGTTTGTAACCCCTTGCTCTTAGCATACTCGACAAGTCTTTGTTTCTGTCTCTCCAGATCTTCTCTCTGATCCGCTGAGCTTACCCTAGCATAAATCGAACCCTACCTTTTGGTGCTTCGCCAAGGAGCCTCTTAATCTCGCTTTCAGAATACCTGTATTTACCGCCGGGCGTTTTAATGTACTTGATCTTCCCCGAGTAAGCCCACTTCTTCACAACAACGTAAGATACACCGAATATCTTGGCAACTTCACCGGTTGTGTAGAGCTTCTCAGGCATCTGGTTATTTAAGTAATTCAAGTTAATAAACTTACGCTAGGGAGAAACTGCTTCATAACCCCGCTCCGTTCGTCCAGTAGACTAAGCTGGCCTTCAGCCCATTACCTCTATCCCTCGCCAAGAGTTGCTCTGCTCACGAGTCCCTAGAAGAGGTGAGGCTTGTCATCCCTTTGTCAACAAACTTTTCAACGAGCTTTGCATGTATCTCCTCCTCTCTGGCAATATCTCTAAGTATGGTAGCCTTTTCGCCCAGAATGTCGCTAAAATTTGCAACGATCTGCTCATATAGCGATTTTGCTGCCAGTTCAAGGCTGTGAGCTACCCTGCCCTAAAGGACGGAGCTTCCGGCGTTAAGGCTTTACGCTTCCTTTATCTGCCGCTTCAAAGCCAAGCTCCCACATGCCTCTCGTTAAGGGGGCTATAATGCGGAACTCCTAACAACACTCACATGGGTACCAGCTAAGTTTTTATTTAGCAAGCTAATTTTCGCATATGCTATTCATCACTTCCAATGAGGGCAAATTTAAAGAGGCGAGGGAGGTTGCAAAACTTTTCTCAGTAGAAATAGAATGGCTAAAAATAGAGTACGAGGAACCCCAAGGAAATACACTTGAAGAGATTGCAACAAAAAGTGCAGAAATGCTCTCAAGAGTAATAAAAAGACCCTTCTTCATCGAAGATAGTGGTCTTTTTATAGAGAGTCTTAACGGATTCCCTGGGCCTTATTCGAGCTATGTTTTTAAAACAATCGGAAATAAGGGTATAATAAAACTCCTAGAGGGGGTTCAAAACAGAAAAGCATATTTCAAGGCTGTAATAGCGTTTTTTGATGGAAAAGATATCAAGATATTTGACGGAATCGTTTACGGAGAGATAGCAAAAGAGATAAGAGGGGATAAAGGCTTTGGATTCGATCCCATTTTCCTATACGGTGACAGAACTTTCGCAGAGATGGGGGAAGAGAAAAATCTCGTTTCACACAGAAGAAAGGCTCTTGAAAAGTTCTTTTCGTATCTAAAATTAATCTCTAAGTCTTAAAATTCCTGCAAAGATTATAAATACGCTTCCAAGCCAAACGAGGATAATCAGCGGTACTAGGTAGAATTCGATGATGATAGAATCCTGAGAGAGGGATCTTATTGCTAGATAATAATCCAAAAAAGGCGTTGAAATTATTGAAACTTTGCTAACTTGCCCCCAGTTACCATAGAAGTGAATTTCCGGTTCAAAAATTCCATATTTGCTTTCTATTTTTGCCCTCAAAATTAGTTTTTCCCCATCAAATTCCTCACTAAGATTGCTCAATCTAAAGAGCCCGCTCTCTTCTACGGAAATCGTTCTCTTTTCTTCAAAAAACCAAACTGAGAAAGATCCCAAGAACAGTAAGATTACACCAAAGTGAAGCAATTTTCTCTTCATTTTTATGAACCTATAGATTATCCCACATACTGCTAAAAAGAAAAGCGGGACAAATGTTATTAGATAGTAGCTCCTATCAACGTTTCTAAAAAAGCTAGTGATTATTCCAAGAAATGCCACAACTATCATCGCCGAAAAGATTAGAGGGGAGTAACAAAATCCTTCAAAGTTCCACTTCCTAACAGCAGGGATTGCAAGCAATACCATCAAAAAAACAAAGAAGAAGCTAAAAGGATCTGACGCAAACGCATGAACTGAACTCAAAATTCCGCTTCTAGTCACAAAAGCCGCAAAAACAACGAATACCATTGCCAGATAAGCAAAAAACTCTTTTCCTTTCCTTATATGAAAATAGGCCGTTAAACAGAGCCAAGGCAATAGAGAAGAATTTTCAACTGGATCCCAACCCCAGAATCCCCCCCAGCCAAGCGTCCTGTAAGCCCAAAAACCGCCAAGGATTATTCCTGCCGTTAATAAAACCCAAGAGGAAATTAAAAATTTTCTGTTCTGTATTCCGAACAGGGTGGAGACGTAAACAGCCGCAACTAGCGAATAACCAAGAAAAACAACTGGCGGATGTATCAGCATTTCAGGTGTTCTTAGCACTGGATTCATCCCAATACCATTCAAATGTCTGAATTGTAATTCTGCAAAAGGATTCGAGAACAGATTTAGAATCAAAAGTGCCGATGCATAGGAGAGAAATACAAACATCGCCTTTGCTTTCTTGAGATCCTTCTTTCCGTAATTGAGGAAAATGGAAGCTGAAAGGACGTTTAAAAAATTCCATAGCAGAAGGGAACCTTCTCTTCCCGCCCAAACCGCGCTTATTTTAAGCCATGGGCTCATTTCTCTTTGGGAGTTCAAGTAAACGTAGAGTACAGAAAAATCGTCGATAAGAAAGTGATAAGTCAGGAGTAAGAGAGATGCAAAAACGCATGAAAGGGATGCATAAAGAAGGATTTCCGCAAACTCTGCAAATTTCAAATTTCTGACAGATGCTAGGAATAGAATTGCCGAAGCTGTGCAAAATATTGCGGAAACTAATAGAAGTTCAAAGCCCGCCAATCAACCACCATATTCTGTGTGACACTTTTTCAGAACTTCTCTAACGTAGAAAATCCCCTCCTTCCAGTCTCCAAGAGCTATTATTTCTCCGTAATTTATCTGTCCAGAGTACACTGCTCTTATTTTACTTCTGCCATCCGAGATATAGAAATAAGTTTGACCATTTTCGGAAAAAGTTTCCTCTACTTTCCCCTGAACTGCCACGCCGTAAGCTTCTTTCATCCCTATCAAATCTGAAGGTGAAATAGTTGAAGAGGAGCTATGATAAAGGGTAACTATTACCAAGGCCAAAAATGCTGCAAAAGGTAACAACACCTTCTTTCCCATGATTCTTGTAACTAGGCACATTTAAAAAATTTTGTTTAGCTGAAAGTTTTCGCTGTTCATGAAAATTAATAGGAAAAAGCTTAAATAATAAAACATGTTAACATTCAATATGTTCAAAAAACATGTAATAGGTATTGTTAGTGTATTAATAATGGCGATTGCACTTCTGGGCTGCGCACAACCTCCAACGGCTACGCCAACACCAACGCCAAAACCTGAAGCTAAGGAACCAATTGTCATCTGTGCGCTGTTCGATCCAAGAGTTCCAGTACTCAAAGCCGACGTAGAGGCTATAAAAGTAGCAGTTGACGAAATAAACTCTGCTGGAGGAATTCTCGGCAGAAAAGTTGAGTTTATACACGAAGACACTCAAAGAAAAGTCGACATTGCAGTTTCAGCTTACAGAAGCGCTGTTGTTGAGAAAAAGTGTAAGTTCGTCTTCCTAGAGGGTGTTTCCGAGGAGGCTTTGGCTATAATAGAGGAGGGTGCCAAGCTATATCCGAGCTATCCGCATCTTGTTATCTCTTCGCAGGCAGCTGTTGGGACTACGCTCAAAGTAATGCAGGATTACGATAAATACAAGTTCTATTTCAGAAACCTACCGCCCGACCCAGACCTTAATTACAATACGCCAAAGACGCATTTTGCAATTGCAAAGGCAATTGGAGCTAAAAAAGTTGCTCTGCTACTCGAAGAAGCTGCTTGGACAGAATGTGCAAGAAAGGGTTGTACTGTAGACACTCCCTACGGAAAAATTGAAATAAAGGCCATGAAAGACTGGGTTCCAGCGGAGTTTGGGTTGGAAGTCGTCTATGTCGCCAACATTGCCGTTGGTCAAAAGGACTTCTTGCCGATGCTTGAGGAGTCCGCAAGGAGGGGGGCTGAATACATCTTCGTCCTTTCCAGCTGGTACACCGATACGATAACGATGACAAAGCAGTGGGCAGAATCGGGAGCAAAGAATATTCCAATAGGATTCTTCGGAGGACCGAATCAGTGGGGAGTGTTCTACAATCTTACCGGAGGTAAAGCTCTAGGAACGATGTCCATATTCTACGATACGCCGGATGTTCCGCCAGTAACTCCAAAGACAAAGGAAGTTGTCAAAAAACTCAATTCAATGGGTCTCGCTGCTGATATGAGCGTTCACTACTACTATTCAGAGGTGTACAGGATAAAGCAGGCAATCGAAAAAGTTGGAAGTCTAGAAATGGACAAGATAATAAAGGCTATCGAGGAAATGCAGTTTGAGCACACAGCCCTGCCAAGTAAATACGTGTACTTCGGCTACAAGAATCCGAACTTCCATTCATATACTGGAGGATACGTCCTAGTAGCACAGTTCCAGTGCAACGGAAAGCCAGTCTGGATTACTCCCTCAGAACTGCTCAAAGAGGTTGGATATGGTGAAGATGTGCAGAAAGTTTCAAACATAAAACTCTATAAGTCTCCAGAAGAGCTGAGAAAGAGTTGCCCAAGCTAGGGGGATTGAATGTTAGATGTTTTAGCTTATATTTTTTTATATACATTTATTTTTGGTTGTCTCTTCCTCGGCACCGCGCTTGGCTTCACAATCATCACAGGTGTCCTAAGAGTGTTCCATCTAGGTTACGGAATGACTTTCCTAATAGTAGCCTACGGAACCTGGGCCTTTTGGAAAGATTTTGGCCTAGATTTTCTGATATCAATTCTGCTGAGCTTTCTGCTACTTACAGTTATAACAGTAGCCATCTACAAGCTCGTGATCTCAAAGTTCTTTGAAGTAGAAGATTATCTTCTCGCCGCTCTTCTTTCAGTTTTCATAATCATTGAAGAGCTCATTAGTCACATCTATCCGGAAATTGTTGGAGTTTATCTTCCAACTTCAGTAACCAAGGAGACGGTCAGCATAGCCGGCGCAAGCGTTCCTGGACAGCTGGTAGTGGTAGCAGTGGTATCTATTTTAGTCACATTCCTGTACCTACAGCTGCTTACCAGAACAAAGATTGGGCTCATAATGAGGGCAATAAGCCAGAACATTTTTGCTTCCAAGCTAATGGGTGTCAACTTCGATAGAATGTTCATTCTTGCGCTGATATTAGCCTCGATACCGCCCGGAATAATAATCCTATTACTAACCCCAGTATGGGCGCTGAATCCATTCATAGGCTGGCCGCTCTTTACTTACGCAATATTGGCGACCGTACTTGGGGGTTTAGGAAATCTCAAGGGGACTATAACCGCATCCTTCATCCTAGGTCTCGTTTTCGCCGTAACTGGCTTTGTAATAAATCCAAGAATGATGACGCTTGCCGCATTAGTGGTAGTAATAATTGTATTGATATTCAAACCACGCGGTTTAGCGAGGGCTGAAACAATATGGTAAAGCTTGAAGCGAGAAGAGGAAGGCTCATAATCCATTTTCGCAATAGAAAATACGAATGGGTCTTAGAGCCGAGATACTGGAGGAATCCCATCATAGGACTCATAATCTGGCTTTTGATCCCGTTGATAATACTAGTAGTTGGTCAGATTGTTCCAATAAGCATTCTTTCAATTTTATCAACATTAATCTTTGCAAACATTCTTTGCATGCTTGCAATTCCTCTAACTTTACAGATAATAGGTACCGGTAGAGTGAACTTCGGTCCGCACTTTTTTGCAGCCATTGGTGGGTATACAAGTGCTTTGCTGAGTAAAAACTTCGGTCTTTCGCCGCTTGCAACACTTCCCGCATCATTTGCAATTGGGACGATCATAGCCCTAGGGTTAAGCCCTATAACGATAATCTCCCGAGGACTTTACTTTGTACTGATAACCCTGCTTTTGCCATTCATTTTACTCGAACTCGCCTACTGGCAATCCGAAATATTCGGTGCCGAAACAGGTATTCCTGGAGTACCGACAATCTTCCATAGCGGGAATGTATTTCAAGATGTAACCCTATATTTCTACCTCTCTCTATCCCTTGCGCTAATCTTCCTTTTCGTTTCCGATAGAGTACTGAGATCGAGATACGGTTTTATAATGGGGGTAATAAATGAAGACGAAGAGGTTGCTGAAACCTACGGGATAAATACCGCGAAAGTAAAAATACCCACATTTACCCTGACAAGTGGAGCGATGGCAATAGCTGGATGGTTTATAGCCCATTACTATGGGTCATTCGCAGGCCCCGCTTGGCTTCAGCCATCTTTCTTAATAATAATACTGCTCACAACAACCCTAGGTGGAAAAGGGGCTATTTATGGAGTTGTAATAAGCGCATACGTAATAGCTGTACTCAGAGAAGCTACAAGGGTTTTATTTGGAGAGCTTTCAATAGTAGTACTCTTCCTGATATTATTAGTTCTTCTCTACTTACTTCCAGAGGGTTTCTGGGGGCTATACAGGAAAAAGAGGTATAGAGAATACTTCCCCTCGATAAAAATAAGGAGAGGATAAAAATGCTCGATATCAAGAACCTAACGAGAAAATTTGGTGGGATAGTAGCAGTCGACGATGTTACACTCAAGATTGAAAAAGGAGAGATAGTTGGATTGATCGGGCCAAACGGTGCTGGAAAGACCACACTAATAAACTTGATCTCCGGCTACTATTATCCCAACGAGGGTAAGATATTTTTTAACGGGAAGGATATAACAAGAGAAAAGCCATTTGTTAGAGCCAGAATAGGTATAGCGAGAACTTTTCAGAATCCAAGGCTTGTTGGTAACATGACCGCGCTTATGAATGTCCTTTACGCAATATTGGGAAAAGAGGGTGGGAGAATAACTTTACACGAAGCTTCAGCAGAGGCAATGTATTACCTTGATTTCTTTGGATTGCTGAAAAAAAGAGATGTTTTAGCAAAGGATCTGCCAATTTACGAGATGAGATTACTCGAACTTGCAAGAGCCCTTGCTTTAAAACCAAAACTGCTGCTGATCGATGAGGCGATGGCGGGTCTTAACCCAGCAGAGGCAGAAAGAGTTTCTTCGCTTATCTCGAGAATAAGAGAAGAGTTCGATCTAACAATTGTCTGGGTTGAGCACGTGCTTAGAATTCTTATGAGATCAGTGGAAAGAGTTGTGGCAATGCACTACGGAAAAATAATCGCAGATGGAAGACCTGAAGAAGTTTCCAAAGATAAAAAGGTGATCGAGGCATACATAGGTGAGGAATTATGATGAAAGTTAGTGATGTTGAAGTTTGGTATGGCAAGGTAAGAGCGGTGAGCGATATCAGCCTTGAAGTAAATAAAGGGGAAATAGTTGGATTAGTCGGACCCAACGGTGCTGGAAAAACGACAATTCTAAAAGCAATAATCGGAGTTGTGAGAGTAGCGAAAGGAGAGATAATTTTCGAAAATGAAAGACTTAACGATTTTGAAACCCATGAAATAATAAAAAAGGGAATCGCAATTGCACCTGAAGGAAGGCAGCTTTTTCCATTTCTAACTGTCGAAGAAAATCTCCTGATGGGCGCAATAAACGGTGAAGCTTGGGGAAAGAGATTGGAAACTATAAAGTTCGTATATTCTCTCTTTCCAAGACTTAGCGAGAGAAGGAACCAGCTTGCCGTCACGCTTAGCGGGGGAGAGCAACAGATGCTCACAATTGCCAGAGCCTTAATGGCTAAGCCAAAGTTGCTCCTAGTCGATGAGCCGAGCCTCGGATTAGCTCCAAAGATTGCATTGGAGATCTACAAACTACTCGAAAAGCTCAGAAATGAGGGTATAACTATCCTGCTTTCCGACCAGAACGCTAGAAGGGTTTTCGAAATATCTGATCGTGCTTATGTCGTCGAGAATGGCAGGATAGTTATGCAAGGAAAAAGTTCGGAGCTGAAGGAGGATGAAAGAATAAGGAGGGTGTATCTAGGCCTATGACAGACTATTTTGATTTTATTAAATCCCTAATGGAGGGAGAAAAAAGGGAGGAGGCTTTGAAAGGTCTAAGAGTGGTAGAGATAACACATTTCATTTTTGGTCCAAATATCGGCAGAGTTCTAGCCCAGTATGGTGCCGAAGTTGTGAAGATAGAAACACCAGGAGAGGGAGACAGATACAGAATTGCCGCAATATTTGGCAGATTCTATAAAAGGGCGAACTTACTTTATGCAATTCTTAACGCAAACAAATATATCATCGCAGCAGATGCGAGAAACGAGAAGGCGAGAAAAATTATTTTTGAACTGATTAAAAAAGCAGACGTTTTTGTCGAAAACTTGAGCGCCGGTCTCGTAGATGCAATGGGCATAGGCTACGAGGCAATTAGAAAGGTTAATCCGAGAATAATATACGTTAGCTGTTCTGGTTATGGCCAGTATGGGCCCCTGAGTAGATTACCCAGCTTCGATGTCGCTGCACAGGGAGTCGCTGGTGTAGCTATGAAGACCGGTTGGGAAGACTTAGATGAATTCTACAAGCTCCCCGATTATTTTGGGGATTACCTCCCATCAATGTACGCTGTTTTTGCAGTTCTATCAGCCCTCTATTTCAGAGAAAATACTGGAAAAGGACAATATATAGACATTTCACAATGTGAAAGTCTTATGCGCTTCATGTATGACTTCACGTATTTCAGTCTCACAGGAGAAGAGATCGGAAAAACCGGTAACCTCGATCCTGCCTCCGTTCCATCTGGTATTTTCAGAACAAAGGATGGAAAGTTTGTTGCAATCTCTATTTTAACAAGTTCGCAGTTCGAGGCTCTGAAATCACTAATTCCCCAGCTAGAAAATGGAAACAGATTCGAGAAAAGTAGAGCGAGAGATTTGAATAAGATCGTGGCTAAATGGGTTGAGGAAAGAAATTTAGAAGAAATACTAGAATTGGCAAAAAAACACAGATTTCCCGCATCACCCGTTCTTGACGATAAGGAAATAGCGTTTGATCCCTGGAGATGGGAAAGGGGGAGCATTTTGAAGGTTAAGGATCGATTGCTTGGTGAACTTCCGGTGCCCGGCCCGATCATCGCTATGAGCGCTACACCGGGAAAGATAAAATGGCTCGGCAGACCTGTCGGATACCACAACAGGCTTATCCTTAAAAAATGGCTTGGTCTGAGTGATAGAGAGATAGATGAACTGGAGAAAGAGGGTGTTATCGGTTATTGGGATGAAATGCCCGGTTTAGCTCCTCCGGCGACTTGGGACGCTGAAAAAGATGAAGTTTTTAGAGGTGAAAAGGATGAAGAGGGATGAGATTTTGATAAGACTTTTCAGCGAGGAGAACAAACCTTCTGCTCTCGAAAATGTTAAAGTAGTCGAGATTGCCGATGAAAATTTCGCTGCTGCAATTGCGGGTTCTTTGCTTGCAGAAATGGGGGCTAGAGTTACAAGAATTGAAGTGGGAGACGAAGCAATGAAAATAAGCCCTTACGGAGTTACGATAAACGGAGTTGGGATCCCGTATTTGGTGGAGAGTAGAAATAAGGAAATAGTCAAATTCAACGAATCGGTTAAAGATCTGATATTCTCTGCAGATATAATAATAGATGGTACAATGCCGGGTTTTCTCGAAGAGCTTGGAATCGGATATAGAAATGTTTCAGAGAGGAATCCTGCAGTTATATACGTCGCAATCTCGCCTTTTGGTCACTATACATCAAAAGCAAAAGAGTTCAAAAATGTGCCAGACTCAGATCTAACAGCCCAAGCCTACAACGGGTATCCCACGCTTATAGGGAATCCATATTTAACTGGTGAGTATTCCTATCCTCTAAGAGCAGGCTTATGGGCAGCTTGGATAATGGCGGGAGTTAATGCCGCAGTGGGTGCACTAATAGCACTTCTAGAAAGGCTCAAAAGTGGAAAAGGTCAGTTCGTAGATATTGCAACAAACGATGCAATAGCAGTTGTGACTACGTTCTCCGCAGTAATGGGTTTCCTATTTGATAAACCGAGGGGCAGATTTGGGACAATAGATTACCTACTCTATCCGTTCGGATACCACAAAGCCAAAGATGGCTATATCGCCCTAGCAACTCCAACAGACGCCGACTTCAGGGCTCTGCTGAAAATACTGAAACGCTGGGATCTGGAACCAGACTGGAAATACACTTTGGACAGGATTTCCGACGATCTTGAGAGAATTAGAATTCTCGATGAGGAGCTGAACAAGACATTGCAAAAGTTCACAGTAAAAGAGCTCTTAAAGAAAGCTTCAAAACTAAGGAAATCAAAACTACCCTTCCTCAGCAGATTTCTGGGCAGACCTGTAATTGTTAAGATAAATACACTGAGAGAAGTTCTGCAGGACGAGCATTGGAAGATAAGGAAGAGCTTTCTGCGCATCAAAATTGATGGAAAGGAGGTAATCATTCCCAACTCACCAATAAAATCCTCTGAAACCCCTCCAAAAGTGAGCTACCCTACATATCCCCGAGTCCCTGGGAGCTAGGAGCAGAGGGCAACTCCTGGGGAGGGATAGGGGTAACGGGCTGAAGGCCAGCTTAGTCTACTGGACGAACGGAGCGGGGTGGGTAAAAACGCTAGCTATGAAGTGATGAAAATGAAGGCGGTAAACCACAAACCCATGATCCGCCCCTCACCCTTTAGGGCGGAGAGGATATTCAGTACTTATCGGGCCGGAATCTTTTTATTTTTTCATTTTAACTCTCTAAGTGAAAGTTGAGGATCTTGCTGACAAGATATCCTCCTACGCTGTCGAAATTCTAAAAGAGAGTGGAATAAAAGATCTTTTTCCCCCTCAAATTGAAGCCATACCCTATATTCTCAATAGAGAGAATTTAATCCTCGCGGTCCCAACTGCGGCAGGAAAAACTCTAGTAGCAGAAATAGCCATGGTCCGTGAAATACTGCGAAATGGAAAATGCCTTTATATCACACCTTTGAAAGCTCTTGCAAGTGAGAAGTTTGAAAACTTCAAAAAGTGGGAAAAAATTGGAATAAAGATTGGAATAACAACTGGCGACTATGAAGCCACCGATGAGCATTTAGCGAGTTCGGATATAATAGTCACAACAGCTGAAAAAGCCGATTCGCTGTTAAGAAATAAAGCATCCTGGCTGAAAAGTGTAACATGCCTAGTAATAGATGAAATACACCTGCTCGATTCAGACGATCGCGGCCACACGCTAGAAATATTCATCACAAAAATGCAAAAACTCATACCCGATATCTGGATAATAGGCCTTTCGGCTACAGCCCCAAATGTTTCAGAAATTGCTGCATGGCTTAATGCTAGATTCGTAGAGAGCAACTGGAGACCCGTACCGCTTTTCTACGGTATCTTCTGCAACAGCACACTGGAAATTTTCAGAAACAGTTCCATCGAGAAAAGAAGGACTAGCTTCGAGGGACTTGTAAGGGAGTGCGTTGAAAATGGAAAAGGTGTTCTGATCTTTGAATCAACAAGAAAAAATGCAGAGTCTCTTGCTCTAAAGCTTTCGGAAATATCAGGCGAGTTCTGCAACTGCGAGGATATAGCAGAAGAAATACTCGAAGAGAACGATGGAGAAATGAGCAGAAAGCTCGCTGAGTGCGTAAGAAAAGGGAGTGCATTCCACCATGCTGGACTTCTAAGTAGCCAGAGAAGGATAGTGGAGAGAGCGTTTAGAGATGGAAGATTGAGAATAATAGTTGCAACCCCAACGCTTGCGGCTGGTGTAAACTTACCAGCTAGGAGAGTGATCATAAAAAGTCTGTACCGTTATGACGGATATTCAAGGAAAATAAAAGTTTCAGAATTTAAGCAGATGGCCGGAAGAGCTGGGAGACCAGGATTGGATGAAGTGGGTGATGCAATAGTTGTTGTGAACAGAAAAGACAAAGAAACCGCAATAGAAAAATACATAAGAGGGGAACCCGAAAGAATAATTTCCAAGCTGGGTGTTGAAAGCAAGCTAAGATTTCACTGTCTATCACTTATCTGCGATGGTTATTCAGATTTTGAAAACATCAAGGATTTCTTCAGGGGTACCCTTTTCGCAAGGCAACATGATTTTCCCGAATTAGAAATAGAGAGAGCTTTAAAGCAGCTCGAAAACTGGGAGATGATAAGAATCGAAAATAAAATTTTACCAACAAAGCTTGGGATCCTCGTTTCAAAACTATACATAGATCCACTAACGGGCTTCATATTCTACGATTCAACAAAAAAGTTCGATGAGTTGAGCGATTTAGGCGCTTTGCATCTTATCTGCAGAACTCCGGATATGGAAAGACTAAGCATTAAAAAAGGAGACGAATGGATAGAGGACTTTGCATTTAGGCACCGTGAAGAGCTGACTTACTATCCGTCCCAATATTCAGTTGACTACGACTGGTTCCTTAGCGAGTTCAAAACTGCCCTATGCCTCTATGAATGGATCAATGAAGTTGATGAAAACGAGATTTGCGATAAATTCTCCATAGCCCCCGGAGACCTAAGAAGAATTTGCGAGACAGCCGAATGGCTATCCCATGCGCTTGCAAGAATAGCAAAAGAGTTTGGAAAAAATTTTCCAGGACTTGATAAAAGAATCCGTTACGGCGTAAAGGAAGAGCTTTTAGAGCTGGTTTCAATAAGAAACATTGGCAGAGTAAGGGCAAGAAAGTTGTTTAATGCTGGAATAAGGACAAAAGAGGATATAATAGCAAACGCTCCAAAGGTTGCAAAAATTATTGGTGCAAAAATTGCAGAGAAAGTTTTAAGGGAGATAAATACCCTCAAGTTTTAAGAGAGCTCTCTTTAATTCAATTCCCCAAGAATAACCGCCCAAGCTATTCTTACCAACCACCCTGTGACAAGGAATCAATACTGCAATCGGATTTTTTGCCAAGGCCCTCCCAACTGCTCTCGGGGATGTTTCAAGCTTTTCTGCAATTTCTTTGTATGTTCTAATCTCTCCGTAAGGTATTTTCATAGTCTCCTCAAGGACTTTTCTTGTGAAATCTGATACCGAAAGCTCGAATTCAAAATCAAAATTGACCTTTTCACCCCTAAAGTATCTCTCAAGTTTTTCACCAATCCTGCAGCGTTTGTATTCAAAAAACGGCTCTTTCGAAAAAAATGCTCTTCTTATCTTTTCCTCTCCCTCAACATTGAAAAAAACGCTACCCCATTTTATAGAGATCAAAAATCTCTCCCCGCTATCTCTCTTATTCTTTCAATTCCTCTTATCTCCCTTATTACTTCCACAACAGCTTTTGGTAAATATTTCTCCCAGTCTTCCCCCTCAAGCATCTTCCTTCTGATTTCGGTTCCATGATATTCTGTTCTGTTTACCATAGCAGGCTTCAGAACTCTAAATCCCGCTTCCTTGAACAGCCTATAAACGAGTGGATTGTTCGTATAAACTACATCAAAAGGAGGAACCATAGAGCAGACATGCGCAACCCATAGACTGTTTCTATATATGTCCTCAAGCGGTATGATGTACACCTTTTTCCTAACTCCGAGCTCATCCAAAGCTCTTGAGATCATCAGCACTCTTTCTCCGGCAGTAAAAGGATTTTCAATGCTGTGACTTTCCTGAGCGCTGCCGATTCCTATTATTAACTCATCCACTTCTTCAAGTATTCTCTTTACTACCTCATGATGGCCCAAATGATATGGCTGAAATCTGCCAATAAAAAGCCCCCTCATCTCGGCTTTCTCACCACCCTATAAATGTCGTCCTTAAGCTTTCTTCCGGTTCTCCTCTCCCATTCATCTATCGGAATTCCAAACTTTTCCTGAATTTTATCTCTATAAATCTCAGGCAAAACATTAAAAGTACAGAACGGAATTATTCTCCCATCGGGAGTCGCATAATGGATTTCACAGCGCTCAACTCTCGCTAAGTCGTAGTTGTATAAATCCTGGAAGTGCATAAAGCCTATGAAAAGCGTCTTTTTGTGGAATTCGCCTAATGCTGAGTAGTCATGCTTTACAAGAATATTAAAGAGAATTTTAGCTGTACTCAGGCCTTTTGGAGCTTTTGAAGAATCTATAAACTTTCGCAGGTCAATCAAATCCTTCAAAGCCTTCAAGGACTTAAACCTGCTGGATTTCAACTCATCCGCCTTCTTCGATATGAAGTCGAGAAGTCCCATGACGTCAATGAACCTAGTTATCGGAACCATCTTTCCATCCTCTATGTAAACATAGGTTGCCATTCCACATGCGAAGTGAACCGTTAGCTCGTACTGCGGTCTTCCAGTTATTGCTTCAACAAAATCTGAAATTGGAACAACACTGGGCACTGGATAGAAGTCGTATCTGCTTATCTCCCCCTCTGTCTGTTCTTCTATAAGCTTCAAACAATCGGGTATAGTAATCCTATACTTTTCCCTTTCTCTTTTTGGCATGCTGCCAACCAGACTCACAGGCTGAAAGTTTACACCCCTAACGATGTCCACATTTTTAGCTGCGAACTTTATTATTTCTCCAAGCTGATGGTCGTTTACAGTCCTTATTACTGTCGGAACCAGAACTATTCCAAGCCCGGCTTTTCTGCAATTCTCAAGAATTTTTGGAACTTCTTTATGATTCTTCGGATTTGTCTTTTCATCGACTCCGTCAAAAGAAAGATAAACGGTATTCACACCTGCTTCTCTAACTTTAACTGCAAAATTTTCGTCAAGAGCAAGCCTTATACCGTTCGTGTTGAGCTGAACATGATCGTATCCTTCTTCCTTTATAACTTTTATTATCTCAATCAAATCCTCCCTCAGCGTAGGTTCTCCGCCTGTCAGCTGAACGGCATTGCAGGGCACAGGTTTGATTTCCCTCGCTTTTCTGACCATCTGCCTGATCTGCTCTACCGTAGGCTCATAAACATAGCCAGCCCTTTTCGCATAGAAAAAGCAATACCAACAGGCAAGATCGCAGCGATTTGTCAGGACTATGTTGAGCAGAGCAGTGTGACTTTTATGATTTCCACAAAGGCCGCAGCTGAATGGGCAGACACTTTTTTCTGTTATAGGATTTTCTATTCCCTTCCCATCTCTGGCAAATCTAGATGCAAACTTGAAGAGCTCAACATCGCCCCAGTAAACGTCTTCAAATTCTCCATGCTTTTCACAGGTTTTCCTTATCATTACCTTACCATTATTTTCAAAAACTTCAGCTTCAATTATTGAAAGGCATTCAGGACAAAGGGATCTAGTTTTATAGGGTAATCTTATTTCGTTCATCGAATTTATTAAGCCTCACGTATATATAAGATTTCTGACTAAAATCATTCGGGTTCTTCGAAAAAATCTCCTAACTTGCTTTGATTAATTTTTTTAAGAGTTTTCCATTTTATCCGAACAAAAAAAGGCCATTCCTTCAAATTTTTCAAAAAAGCAATTGTCTTCGGATCACTTGCGTAACCGCTTCCAAAATCCCCGAATTTTTGCTTTAGCTTTTCTATTTCCCAATCCCTCTCCACTTTTGCTATGATTGAAGCAGAAGAGACGATTGGATATTTTTCATCAGCTTTATGAGCGGCAACAATTTCGATCCCGGTAGAGGACCTCAAATAGCTCGCAAGCCTTTCTGGATTCACATCTGGACTGTCTATGAAGGCAACGGAAGGCTTCAGCCTCTTTATAATTTCTTCATATCCATCTCTGAGAATCTCATTGAGCGTTTTCTTTTCCATCAATTTGTTCAGATCTTCGGCGCTTATTTTTAAAACCTCAACTTTGGCTACTTCCCTTATTTTCTCCGCAAGTTCCTCCCTCCTTTTCTTTGAGAGCTTTTTTGAGTCTCTTACACCAATGCTCCTAAGATAATCTTCGCAATCGCAAGCTACTCCTGCGATCACTAAAGGCCCTATAACGCAACCCTTTCCAGCTTCATCTATTCCTGCAATCATAATCCAAATTTAAGTCCTTTAAGTGGAAGTTTTCCTTTCTTCATCCTTTTCATCACATTTCTTACAGTTTCATAGTATTTTAGAAGCTCTCTCACATCTTGCGGAGTTGTACCACTCCCTATTGCAATTCTGCGGATTCTAGAGCTGTCTATTATCTTTGGATTTAGCAGTTCTTCTTCCGTCATCGAGTCCATTATTACCTTGAACTTCTTCATTTTTTCTTGTGTCATTTCCATCACTTCATCCCCAATTTTCAGTCCCAGCATTGGAATCATCTCCAAAACCTTCTTCAGCGGACCAAGCTTGTTCATCGCTTCAATCTGCTTATATATATCCTTAAGCGTGAATGTTCCTTTCAAAAAAGCTTCTGCGTCTATTTCCTCTTCCTTGGCAACTCTTTCGACTTTTTCAAGTAGAGACTTCAAATCACCCATCCCAAGCAATCTAGAAACAAAACTAGCCGGATCAAACTTTTCAAAGTCTTCGACTTTTTCCCCTGTACCTATGAAAGCTATTGGAATCCCTATTTCTCTGGCAGCTGAGAGCGCTCCTCCGCCTTTTGCGGTCCCATCAAACTTCGTTATTATTATCCCGTTTATTCCAATAGCGTCGTGAAAAGCTTTAGCTTGCTTGCTCGCTAGCTGTCCAATTGCAGCGTCGATTACGAGGAACTTGTAATCTGGATTAGCAATCCTTGCAATTTCGATCATTTCGTCTATCAATTCCTTCTCGAGGGCGTGTCTTCCAGCAGTGTCTATTATAACCACGTCTTCTTTGGCTACTTCAAGAGCTTTTTTAACAACTTCTACAGCTTTTAGCCCCTTATATCCGTAAAAAGCAACAGAGTGGGCATCAGCTAGCTGTTTTAATTGTTCAAAGGCGGCCGGTCTCCAAGTATCCCCAGCAATTACAGCAGCTTTCAATCCGCGATCCTTGAAGTATTTTGCAAGTTTTACAGCAGTTGTAGTTTTTCCGCTTCCCTGGAGCCCCACCAACATTATTCTGGCTTTTTTGAGCGGTATATCAATTCCTTCTCCAACGCCTTTCAAAAGTTCTTCATAAACTATTTTGAGAACGTGTTCTCTAGTATCGAAATAATCAGGAACCTCTTCGCTCAAGGCTCTCTTCCTTATGGCCTCACTTATCTCTTTCACCTGTTTTATGTTTACATCAGCCTTTATCAGTGCTCTCTGAATATCTTTCACTATTTCCTCGACGAACTTTTTATCAACGGTCGTTGAACCGATTATTTTTCTCGCAACTTCCTTCAAAGCTTCAAGTGCCATTAATTCTAGTTAGCCTTGAAGTATAAAAGGCTTTTAGCATTTGAAGCTGACCTCTTCCCTGCTCTAAAGAGCAAATACCTGCCAGAACGGAGAGAGTTGGAGCTATATTCCTCGTTTCGGGAGTTTAGCCCGAGCCAGATAGAATACCAGAAGACAATTAATTATATAACTTTGAAATATACAAGCTTGAGGAAGACCAAGAGCTTTTAAGACCCAAGGCTGAGTATAGCCTCAGCTAATGATCACCCGGAATTTACGAATTTAGCAAATGAGATTTATAAAACTTGCAAAAAAGATCAAACTGGAGCAAAAAGCCAGTTTGGAGGCAAGTGAGCTGCCCTGCCCTAAAAGGCGGAGCTTCCGACGTTAAGGGAGGCTTTACGCCTTTCTCCTCATCTGCTGGTTCAAAAGCCAAGCTCCCCCATCCCATGCCTCTCGTTAAGGCATGGGCTATGCCCTATCATATATAAGTCCCATTTCGGGCATTTGAATTCTCTTCCATTGACTTGGGCAACATGCCCGATCTATGGCAGTCTCCTTCGGATTGTTTTGGACATTCTATTCAGACTTTCTATTTATTTAACTTTTCTATCATCCCTGCCCTGAAGGGCAAGTTTTCGGTTATAATTTTTCTATTTTCATAATCCTTTGTTACATTTTTCCGCGTACAAAGTCTTTTCTATTTTGTAGCAATCGAAACCGAAAAAATCATATATTCTTAAAACCGAAAAAAAGCATGGAAATGTTATGGAAACCCTCTGAAGAGACTATTAGAAACGCAAACATGACGAAATTCATAGAATACGTGAACCAAAGATTTTCAACAAATTTGAGGGATTACTGGGATCTCTACAGATGGTCGGTTGAAAATATTCCCGAATTTTGGTCATCTGTCTGGAAATTCTGCGGAGTGATTAGCTCAAGAAAATTCGAAAAAGTCGTAGATGATCTCAAAAAATTTCCCGGAGCTCGCTGGTTTGTAGGAGCAAAATTGAACTTTGCAGAAAACTTACTAAGAAATGAAGAAGGATTAGCATTTATATTCAGAAATGAAGCAGGTTTAAGGAGAACCCTGAGCTATAAGAACTTGAAAGCCCAAGTTGCCAATCTTTCCAACGCACTCAAAGAGCTTGGAATTAAAGCTGGGGACAGAATTTGCGCTTACATGCCAAACATTCCTGAGACTTGCATTGCAATGCTATCAACCACAAGTTTAGGGGCTGTATGGAGCTCCTGTGGAACCGAACTTGGACCAAGCGCCGTTGTCGACAGAATAGGCCAGCTTGAGCCAAGGGTTTTATTTACAGTTGACGGCTATCTCTACAAGGGAAAGGGCTTTGACTTCTTAAAAAATGTCGCAGAAGTCGTGAAAGCAATTCCATCCCTAGAAAAAGTGGTCGTCTACCCCTATCTCAAAAAAGAGCCGGATATCTCTGAAATTCCGAATGCAGAGCTGTGGAACGATTTCTTATCGGAAGATGAAAAGATTAGATTCGAACAAGTTGAGGCAAACGAGCCTGTTTATATAATGTTCAGTTCCGGGACTACGGGAAAACCAAAATGCATGGTCCAATCAGTTGCAGGAGTGCTGGTGAATCATCTAAAGGAGCTGATTCTCCACACTGACTTAAAGAGAGGAGAGATTATAAGCTATATAACCTCTCCGAGCTGGATGATGTGGAATTGGCTTATGAGCTCGCTGGCGGTAGGTGCGACGATTGCACTCTACGACGGAAATCCACTCTTCCCGGACTGGAGAACAATGTTCAAGTTTATCGATGAGGAAGGAATAAATGTCTTCGGGTGTTCAGCAAGCTATATATACGCTCTTATGTCATCGAACGCCAAACCAAAAGATGAGTTTAGTCTAAAATCGCTGAAAGAAATTTCCCAAACCGGTTCTCCGCTCTCTGCCGAGGGATTTAGATGGGTTTATGAAAATATAAAGAAAGATCTTTGGTTCAACTCTATTTCGGGAGGGACTGACATAAACGGATGTTTCTGCGCCGGGTCACCGACTTTACCTGTTTACGCCGGTCAACTCCAATCCCCAGCCCTAGGGATGAAAATTGCAGCATACGATGATAACGCAAATCCAGTCTACGATCAACCCGGTGAACTCGTTTGCGAGGCCCCTTCACCCTCGATGCCAATATATTTCTGGGGAGATAAAGATTACAAGAAATACAGAGAAACTTACTTTGAGTTCTTTGCCGATAAGGGAAAAAATGTGTGGAGGCATGGGGATTACGTAATCTTCCATTCAAAAACTGGAGGCATAACATTCCTAGGTCGATCTGATGCTACGCTGAAGATTTCCGGTGTTAGAATTGGAACTGCGGAAATTTACAATGTTGTAGAAAAGTTACCAGAAATTGCCGATTCCTTGGCAACTTCCCAAGAATGGAAAGGAGATCAGAGATTGATTCTTTTTGTCAAGCTAAAGCCTGGCTACAAGCTAACGGAAGAATTAAAGACGAAGATTAGAGAAGAACTCAGGAAAAAAGCTTCTCCCCGGCACGTTCCAGCTTTGATAATCGAAGTTCCAGACATTCCATATACTGTCAACATGAAGAAGGTGGAAATAGCCGTGAGAAACATTTTACACGGCAAGCCTGTCACAAACAGGGGTGCATTGATTAATCCTGAAAGTTTGGATTACTTTGAAAAGATTGCAAAGGAAATAGAAAAAATGGGTTAGATTATTCCTTCCTTCTTTAAACTTTCCAATTTTTCTTTCCCTAAACCGAGATATTTCTGATAGATGAACTCGTTATCAGCTCCAATAGGTCTGCAGATCCACTTTATCCTTCCAGGAGTCCTTGACATGAATCTGAACAGAGAATTCTGCACGAGTACTTTTCCATAGTTCGGATCTTTCCTTTCAACGAACATTTCCTTAACTTTGAAATGCTCCACTTCAAGAACTTCTTTCGGTGAGTTCAATCTACCTGTAACCACAGTCCCCTTTCTATCCGGTTTCTTGGAATAATCTAGAACTATCTTCAGCAGTTCCTCGGAAGTATACTGAGTTGTGAATTTTTCAATTTCCTTTTGAATCACAGGCTGATTGTAGGGATTAAGTCTCTCCCTAATAGTCGGGTACTGCTTTTGAAGGTCTGGTCTGTTCATTATTTCGCAAAGAGCTGCCCAGTTCGGATCTGTAAAGCCTGACATGAAGACATAACCATCCTTCGATTTAACGTAAGTGTAAGGGAAAACCGCATAATCGAAGTTCCCAGCTCTGACCATCTTTTTCGGCTCTCCTTCCATTTTAGTCATGTGATAGTACTGCATCAGATAATTTGCTATCGCAATTAATCCCTCGCATGGGGAAACATCTATGAACTGCCCTTTTCCAGTTCTTTTTCTATAGAACGCTGCAAGCAGTATACCAAACACAGCCCACATCCCTCCAACATACCACCCCATCCAGTTTCCTGCTTTGACGGGTTTCTTAAACTCCTTAGGGATGTCTGGATCGAGTTCTGGTTCTCCTGTGACGCTCATAACGACTCCTCTTACTTGATCTATTAGATCGTAGCCGGTCATTTTTCCAAACTTCTCAGCATCCTTCCCGAACTGTCCAAAGGATGTTATAGCACAGTAGATCAGCGACGGATTTATTTCTTTCAACTGTCTATATCCTATGCCGAGGGAATCCATATATCCGGGCCTGAAAGTCTCGATTAGAACATCTGCTTTTTTAACGAGCTTCTTCAGTATCTCCCTTCCCTCTTCCTTTTCAATGTTGAGCGTTATGTGGTACTTATTCCTAGCCTCTACAATGTAAGCCAGCCCAGCATCCCCAATCATGATTCCTTCCGGTGTCATCTTCCGAGCTAGGTCGCCATTTGGAGGTTCGATCTTTATAACCTCGGCTCCCAACTCTGCTAGGAAAGATGATGCAACTATGCCCGCAAAGTTACCATAGCTCAGATCTAAAACGACTAGATCATCAAGAGCTTCAGGCTTCCCTAAAATGTCTGCTGGATTAGTTATGGAATGGATAAATTTCGCATATTCCGGATCGATTGCAAAGCCAACTATCATCCTCTCTTCCATAAAATCACCTCACGGATATTTCAGTCCCTTCTTCCCATCCCAGTCCTTTGGCGGACATTGCGATGGTACTGCGGGGTTCCACTTGTAAATTACCCCCTCTTCGTAGAGTTTCTCAATCTCTTCCATACTCATACCAAGAACCCTTGCCAGTACGTGTTCGTTATCGAACCCCATCGGTCTTGCACCCCATTTTAGCCTTGCAGGTGTTTCCATTCTCGGTGGATAGCAAGGTTCAACAAGATACCCGTACAACGGATCTTCGTATTCTTGGATCGCTTTTCTTTGTCTGAAATGTTCGCTGTTATATGCTTCCTCCACATCTACCACATGATAAGCCGAGAAACCATATTTCAATGCAAGCTCTTCTATTTGTGAGACCGTTTTATTCCTTGCCCATTTTGCAATTTCAGCTAGTATATATCTAGCATTTTCATCTTTTAGTCTAACCAGTGGATCTGCGAATTTCTCATAAAGATCCATTCTGCCCATAGCCTCACAAAGTCCTTTGAATTCATTCTCAGAAAAAGCGCATATCGCCACCCAGCCATCTTTGCAGTCAAAGAGATTTGAGGGGCAAATTGCTAAATCTCGATTGCCAAATCTTTCTCTGTTCTTTCCAGTTAAGTAAACGTATAGCCACGTCCAGTCTAGGTATCTAATCACAGTTTCGACTTGTGAAATATCTATGAACTGACCTTCACCTGTTTTTTCCCTGTAATAAAGTGCTGCAACTATTGCAATTGCACAAGCCAAGGCAGTCGTCCAATCAGCAATCCAGACACCGGATTTCAGCGGAATTCTGCCTTCTAGACCGGTTATATAGGCTAAGCCGCCCTCACTTTGAGCAATTGCATCATAAGACGTTCTACCAGTAAACGGGCCCCAGCTACCGAAGCCTGAAACGTGGAGCTGTATAATTCTAGGATTTACCTCCCTCAGCTTGTCGTAGCTTAGGCCCCATTTTGCAAGCCTTCCTGGAGTTAGGTTGTCTATTACAACATCACTCTTCTTAACAAATTTATAGAATATTTCCCTTGCCTTTGGATGTCCAAAATGCATTCCAACCCAGTATTTATTGTGGTTCTGCTCAAGCAGCCCTGGGGACAGGTTCTTGTAGAAATATGCATACGGTGTAACATATCTCATCTGATCTCCACGCCTTGCTTCGAACTTTATTACCTCCGCCCCAAATTCGGCAAGGTAATCCGCCGCAGCTGGACCCAGAACAACGCTGCAAACTTCCAGAACTCTTATCCCCTTTAGTGGTTCTGGCTTTTCAAAAATGTCTCCAATCAATTCCTCCATTTTACCACCTATTAGCCTTTTGAATTGGAATGGTTAAAAATTTTTCTCTTTTTACATGTTTTATACAGTTATTCCGAAAAGTCCAGAAAAAATAAATTTTTTATATTTCCAATAAACTTCCAGACTTTCTGCTGAGAAAAAATTAAATGGATGCTACTGAATACAAACATGCGCATAGCTGTTACGGGGAGGCCGGGGATAGGAAAGACCACACTCTGTCTCAAAGTTTATGAATCGCTGAAACCTAAAATCAGGATTTCCGGTTTCATAACTTTAGAGGAGAGAGTCAAAGGTGTTAGAGTTGGTTTTAAGCTTTTGGATTTGAATACAAACCAAGAAGCAAAGCTTGCAAGGATTGGTAAGGGTAAAGTGAACGTCGGCAAATACGAGGTGCTTATTGAGAGTTTTGAAGATTTTTTAGATAAGCTTAAATTCGACGGGGATTTAATCATTATAGATGAAATTGGCCCAATGGAGCTAAAAAGCAACAAGTTCATTTCAACTGTCAGAGATTTGCTCTCAAAAGAAAATCTGCTATTCACAATTCATTACAAAGCGAGACACCCGCTTCTGGATACTATAAGGAGGGATTTCAGGATATACACTATTGACGAGAAAAACAGAAATTTGGTTGCGGAGGAGATTGCGAAGATATATGCTCGTTGTTGAAGGAAAAGCAAAAATAATAGTTGATGGAGCATTCTATAACCCAAAAATGAGTTTTTGTCGCGATCTAGACATGCTGATTTTTTCGACACTTGGAAAACACAAAATTCTCGATGCACTTTCAGCCACTGGTGTCAGAGGAATCAGAGCCATGCTTGAAGCAGATTGCGAAGTTGCTTTCAACGATGCAAACCCAAAGGCAGTTGAAATTATAAAAAAGAACCTAGAAATAAACAATCTCAGTGCAGAAGTGTTCTGTTCTGATGCATCGATTCTGATGAGAACGAGAAAGTTTGAACACGTGGATATAGATCCTTTTGGTAGCCCTGCAAATTTCATAGAGTCTGCATGCGTTCATTCAAAATTTTTAAGTGTTACCGCAACTGATTTGGAGGCTCTATGCTGCAAAACTTCTGCCGGTTTGAGAAAGTACTCTGCCTTTGTTTTAAAAACCGATGTTCCCCATGAAATAGGCCTGAGGGTGCTTTTGGGCTTCATCGCCAGAACCGCTCTAAGATTCGAAAAAGCCATCTATCCCCTGATTTCTTGGGCTAAAGAACACTACTACAGAGTTCATGTTAAAATAAAGAGATCCAGTTCTGAAGCAACAAAGACTCTAGAGAAAATTGGTTATATATCCTTCTGCAGAAAATGCTTTGCAAAAAGAATCACTAAGTTCGGTGAGACCGTAGAAACTTGTCGTTGTGGAGATAGACCTATCCTAATCGGACCGCTATGGCTTGGTGAACTTAAAAATAGAGATTTCGTCGATAAAGTTATATCCCTAGCAGACGGGAAGTTAAAGAATTTTCTTCTAAAAATCCAAAACGAAATCGATTATCCCCTCGCCTACAGTATTCCCAAAATCTGTAGCCTGATTTCAAAAGCAGCCCCTTCAACTGCCGATCTAGTTGAAAAGCTTAAAAATATTGGATACATGGCTTCTCCAGTTCATTACTGTGGATACTGCATAAAAACGAATGCGGAAATTGATGAGATAATCAAAATTTTAAGCTGAAAACTTCGCTTTTAGAGAAAATATTGAAAACACTTCAGGCCCCAGACACGATCTTTATTACGTCATTGTTTCGAAGCTCATAATCGTCTGCGATTCTGATCTTTTTCTTCGCATCAACCGCGTAAATAAATTTTTTACCAATTTCAGTGTGAATCTTAAAAGCCAAATCTCTGGGAGTCGCTCCTCTTTTCACCAAAAAGGCATCAGGCAAAATGTTTCCTTTGGAATCTGTGAACTTCGACTCATTTTCAACTGGATAAACAACTATATACCCCAGAACGTCAAAGACAAGTTTGTTTATTACATCCTGTACACCTGTTGTCTTGAACTCGTCTAGATAACCCTTTATCTTCTCCAGAACCTTTCTCTGTTTCTCGTTTAGCTCCTTTTTCACCTCAAAACTGGAATCCCCAGGAAGATATTTTATGAAACCGGACTTAGCAGCAGTTCTTAGGATTAGCTCATAGTTTGCGGAAGTTGGAATTGCTCCGATTTTTTTAAGCCTCTCTAAAAAGTCTCTTGGAGCTTTATCTGCCTTGTTGGCCGCTATTACCATTTTCATCCTATTCTCCCTCAAAACTCTTGCTATCTCAACGAGCTCTTCATCTCTAAGCTTTTGAATATCGACGTCTGCGAACGCTTCTCTCACCATCGCCTCGGTAAATCCTAGGCCTGCCAAAGCTTCAGTTATAACTTTTATCTCCCTTTTTTCTGCTTTAGCCTTTCTCACAATCTTTTCCCAGTTCCTTTTCAATATACCATATATCCACATGTCTAATTCGCGCAAGAGAAATTCAACGTCTTTTATTGGATCTCTTTCACCAATCCCTATTTCATTGCCATTCTCGTCAGTCGATCCGGACGCGTCGACTACGTGAATTATCCCCTCGCTTTGTCTCAGGTCATCTAAAAACTCGTTCCCTAATCCTCTCCCTTTATGGGCATCAGGCACCAAACCAGCAACATCGATCAACTTTACAGGAACAAATCTCCATCCATCGATGCAGTTTCCACAATCTATTCCCAACTCCCGGCACACACATTTAACCCTCACATGTGCAATTCCAATGTTTGGCTTTATTGTTGTAAAGGGATAATTGGCTATCTCCGCGTCAGCAAGAGTTGCGGATTTAAAAAAAGTCGACTTTCCAGCATTTGGTTTTCCAGCTATCCCGATCTCTATCATAAAAGTCCCCTTGACTCGTATTCGCCTCTCCTTCTCTTCCTTATCAAACTATTCAAAAGAGAAGGATTGTTACGCAAAAAAGATGCGAATTCTCTAGTTATTTCGCCTTTTTTCTCGAAATACTCTATAACTTCCATCGCCTCTTCAAGGCTCTTGCAAACCTCAAGATGATCTATAACCGTAGGTATCAGCCTGTCTCCTATTTCAGCGTAAAGCGCCGGAAACATCTTCCTGAACTTCTCTCTGTCCCATTCCACCTTCCTCACCGATGTCAGTTTTTAGGATTACAGAGTCTTTAATCCAGACTCCCTCCTTCGCAACTATTCCCCCACCTACAATACATCTTCTTTCCATATAAACCCTGCTACCCCTGACGTTTGTTTCTACCACACTAGAATTCATCAGCTGACCTCCTCCCCGCCCTGAAAGGGCGGTTCATAGGTTCCCCGCATCTGTTCGGGCCTACATCTGTCATCTGTGGGGCAGTCGGGGCGGTCAGAGATCCCCCAGATATGGGCTCCAACTGCTCAAGAGCCCTCTTCTCAATGTTCAAGACTGCTATCCTGTCCCTATCCTCTTCCAAACCACACCTAGGACACTTGAGCCGTCTGTAGCCGTTCCCCCTCAGTCCAGAACTGCAGTTGGGACAAATGGACGACGTGTGCTCAGGCTCTACTGGGATTATTGGGACTCCTAGCTTCTCGCACTGCCAGTCGATCCAGAAGGCGAGCTTCCTGTAGCTCAGGATGAGAAGGGCGACTTTATGATCCCTCGGCAGTTCTCTAAGCTTTTCTATTAGGCCCGTGAGATCTTCCCTGGCAATGGCGTACTGATGCCGTTTGGCAAGCTCTGCTATCTCCAGCGAGGTCTTTTTCGCCCAGTCTTCTATGATGTTGCGGGCTTTTCTGTGGAAGTGCCTGACCCTCTTGAGGATGTCTCTCCTCCTCAGCCATGCGTTGTACTTGTCGGAGGAGTACTTCTCTTGTAGCCTTTCGGCCAGCCTCTTGTAGCGAAGAGCCCTATCTACGGCTGTCTTCTTTCCCTCACCACGCTATTGCCGAAAACGATCTCCTTCTCGTTAACGTCGACTGCCAGAACGCCTTTTGGAGTGTACTTCGAAGGTCTTGGGACTCGCTTGAAGATCATGAGGAAGAACTTGCCGTCCTTGTACATCAGCCTAGCCCCTCCGCCGGGGTATTGGTCGTACTCCTGTCCCAGCCTACTATTCTTAGCCTGTAGCCTCCTAAGACTTCGACATAGCTGCCTTTGATTCCATAGCTCAGGCTCGGCGTTAGCCAGAGCCTCAAAGTCTTCGCCTTCGGCATCGTCCCTTTGTTCGGATTGCTGAGCCAAGACTTGGCTATTGAAAGCGCTTCCCTATAACAGTCCATGGCTATCCTAGAGGGCAGGTGGAAAACCTCCTTGAGCTCTCGGTAGAGAAGCGCGTGGGCCTGAGAAAGCGATGCGGCCTTCTCCTCGACGATCTTCTCGACTGAGTGGTTGAGCGCGTCTCTGTACCTCTTCAGCAAGCCCACGAGCTCTTCCTCGCACTCGGGCTCGGGCCTAACCCTCATCCTCACCGTCGTGGTTAGGAAGCCCTCACCACCCGCATGTTACTCAATCCTATACTTCGCTATGCAGACCTTCCTCAAGCAACGGGGACACGTTGCGAAGTAGGGGTTCTTTCCCTTGTAGTCCCAAACGTAGTTACACTTGACAGTTTATGTAGACACGTGAAGCCTATCAACATTTGAGGAAAAGGTCTTCCTAATCCAGTACCACATAGTCTGGTGCCCGAAGAGGAGAAGCTCAAACATCCTTAGAAAGGAGTTCCCAGAACTGCTGAAACTGCCATCACTTTGGACGCACAGCTACTATGTTTCAACAGTAGGAGCTGTCTCTAAAGAGAC
>Ga0078972_1003771_pt1 | contig 44124 bp, 40 predicted proteins | sample YelNatPaOPGAMG01_FD_67568 | JGI IMG/M metagenome (GOLD analysis project Ga0078972, IMG submission 67568) | Hot spring thermophilic microbial communities from Obsidian Pool, Yellowstone National Park, USA - OP-RAMG-01 (SPADES assembly) (version 2) | ecosystem: Environmental > Aquatic > Thermal...
TGTAATTTTATTCCTGCCATCTTCGACAGGTATTGGTCAATCATAGCAATATCAAACTCCAGATAATATCCAACAAGAGTCCTAGTACCTATAAACTCCGTAAATTTTCGAATGGCGTCTTCTACGCCGATAGCATTGGTTAAATCACAGTTTCTGATATGATGCACTTTGATATTTTCGGCGCTCATATCCTGTAAAGGTTTGACGAAAATATCAAGTTTATCGCTTGTAATTATCCTATTACCGATAATCTTTACCGCACCTATTGAGATAATTTCTGCTTTTTTTATGTCAAGTCCCGTGGTTTCACAATCAAATGCCACAAACTCGTCATATTTCGGTTCATCAAGTAAAAATGCAAAGCTAGAATCTTTTATTCTACTTTTATACCAATTTCGTTTAATAGCCTCAAACATCAACTCATATATCCCAGTTTATAATGCGCAAAAATCTGCCTTTTAAGTTTGTCGACTATTTTAAAAACATCTTTTAAAACATCTCTTTCAAGCTTACTAAGCCTACTTGGAGAGATGAAATTATCAGCCTTATCGCCTTTTTTTATCTTAAATAGGCGCTCCTTTAGCCTGATTTCCAATATGAAGTTGTAGGATTCTATCAACTCTTCCGCAAATTCTCTATCAAAAATAGCTATATTATTAAGCTCTTTTATTCTCTCAAACGTATTGGTACCGACTATACCGTACTCATTTGCAAGAGCCCTAATAGAATTTACCATAGGAAAGACAGCACCTTTTTTAATGTCTAACTCTCCCGAATGTTCTCTTTTGTCTACAACAAAATTATTAAAAATCCCAAGCGGCGTATCAAACGAAAGCGAACCGCCTGCAAGTCTAGCGATAAAATTTGGATTTCCTTTGATACTAGCGTGCAAATACTCCACAAGAGCAGAACTAAGCTCACTATTACCGGCAACAGCTCTCATATCCATTAGTATTGCGCTATTCAAAAATGATGAGGCTTTTGGATGGTTAAGTGCCTCAAAAATATCGCTTTTAAATTCAGATATAGTTTTGCAATAAAACGGATTTTTTGCCATAACTCCGCCGTCACACTCGGGGTAACCTATTGATATAAGAGTCTGATTGAATTTACTGGCAATCTCTTTTATTTTTGGATTCTCATAGCCATCCTTGATGATTATCGCATTATCTTGATCAGTCCTAAGTATCTGCTCTCCTCTGCCTTCAGAACCCATTACAATTAGACAAGTGTTTTGCAAAATCTCTTCGGTACAAAGAGAGTCGTATATTTTTTTGAATAGTTGTGAGTTCAGCTCCGTAACAAGTTTACAAATATGTTTTACTTTTACGCCCTCGGCAAGTAGATTGCCTATAACAGTATCAATATCATGCAATACGCCCCTAAGCTCGTCGTCGCTTCTTGCAATCTCGATTTTTCTGGAAATAAATTGAGTATGAGTAGAAAAAGAAGAAAGAATATCAACATCCTGCAATACTCCGACAACCGTAGCATCTTCTATCACTAGCAATCTCTTAACATTTCGTTTTGTCATCAACAACAACGCATTAAACAAGAATTCCCTAGACTCCACTCCGGCTAAGTTTCTTGTAGCTACGGTACCGATAGGCAGGTCAAAATCTATACGCCCCAGTATTACCTTTTTTCTCAAGTCGCTATCTGTCACGATTCCTATATCGCCACCTGAAAAATTGACCAAAATAAATGTCTTATTTTCTTTTGTCATCACCGAAACAGCATCAAATATAGTATCGTTTTCGTCTGCAAATATCGGTTTTTGATAAGGAATTTCCGATACGCGTTTTATTAAGTACGACTCAGTAGAGTTTGATTTCTCAACAAGCTGTTTAGCAAAATTTTTGAAAAAATAGCTTTCCAATTTTGGGGTATTATGAACTAACGAGAGTATGTCTTCTTTTTTTATTTCATATAAAAGACACTCGTCAAGAGCACTATAAGAAACTTTGTAAACACCTTCTAGCAAACTCTCAAAATCAAAAAAATCACGCTCCCCGTAATAGACCTCTTGAGTATCGCTATTTTTTTCGACTGCAACCCCCTTGGCCACAATATAAAAACACTCGGCGCTCGCTCCTTCGGCAACTATCGTCTGGTTTTTTTTGAAATAGACAATATCCACCTTTGAGACAAGTGTGTCTAGCATATAACCTTCCAACACATTAAAAGGCTCTATAGAAGAAATAAATGCTTTTATATCAAGGCTACTCATTAGCTCCTCTAAAATTTCTCCCGCAAAACACGGGAGCGCTTATGAAGTTTTCAAAATTGTCAAAACCCTAGAAAATCTCAAAAAGCTTGTCTTTTTGTAGCTTCAGGGGGATGCAAGGGGCGAGTAGCCCTTTGCCTTACCGCGAAATTACTTTCTCGGTAAGTTATATTTAGTGTGCCGATGCCGAATCCGCACCTATGCCTGTTTGTGCTCTTACAAATTGAGCTTCAAATCCCGCCTTGTCTTCTTCTCCTCTAGCTGAAGAATCAATTTTTGACACTATCCAAGTAACGATAAATGTCAAACTCATTGAGATAATCGCTGGATTTTTTAGTCCAATTAAAGCTTCTTTATTGCCGAGAACGTCTTTCCATACCGTAGGACCCATAATAACTATAACTATAGCCGCTATCAAACCGACAAAGCCGCCCACAAATGCGCCTTTAGTCGTCAAGTTTTTCCAATAAATCGAAAGCAAAAGTATCGGAAAATTAACAGAAGCCGCAATAGCAAAAGCAAGACCGACCATGAAAGCAACATTTTGTTTTTCAAATGCAATTCCTAACACGATAGCCAAAATACCAAGTACAATAGTAGCTATCTTAGAAGCTTTCATCTCGGTTTGCTCATCAACCTTGCCTTTGCCTATAACGCTTGCATAAAGGTCGTGACTAATAGCCGACGCGCCGGACAACGTAAGACCAGAAACAACAGCCAAAATAGTAGCAAAAGCAACCGCAGAAATAAATCCTAGGAACATATCACCGCCTACGGCATTTGCTAGATGAATAGCTGTCATATTATCGCCGCCTTTTAGTAGCTTTGTTCCTGCTATGATACTCATATTCGTATCACTCGCCACGAGGGTTTGAACACCGTTTACGATATTGGTAGCATTAGCCTCAAGAACAACGGAGTAATTGCCGTCTTGGAAAGTTGCTATTGCTTTTACGCCGCTTTTGAAAAATTCCGGGTGCATTGCAAGAAGCGTAATAGCGCCAAAACCTATAATGAAAGTTAGAATGTAAAAATATCCAATAAAGCCTGTTGCGTAAAATACTGACTTTCTAGCTTCTTTTGCATCGCTTACGGTAAAAAATCTCATCAAAATATGAGGAAGACCAGCCGTACCGAACATTAAAGCCAATCCAAGTGAAATCGCATTCCAAGGATCAGATACAAAACCGCCTGGCTCCATAATAGCAGAGTGTTTTGTATGCGCCGTCACGGCTGAAGAGAACATATTTTCAAAACTAAACCCAAAATGGCTCATAACCATAAATGCCATAAACGTAGCGCCGGATAAAAGCAAAATAGCTTTTATAATTTGAATCCAGGTAGTTGCAAGCATACCGCCGAACGTTACATACAAAATCATCAATACGCCTACAAGCATAACCGCCGTAGAATATTCTAGTCCAAATAGAAGCTGAATAAGCTTACCGGCTCCGACCATTTGAGCGATTAAATAAAGAATAACCGTAACGATAGTTCCTGCCGCCGCAATAGTTCTAATATCAGCCTGTCTAAGTCTAAAGCTAGCAACATCCGCAAATGTATATTTACCGAGATTTCTGAGCGGTTCAGCTATCAAAAATAAAATTATAGGCCAGCCGACTAGAAAGCCTATAGAATAGATAAGGCCGTCAAATCCATTCATATAAACAAGACCGGAAATACCAAGGAATGAAGCCGCAGACATATAATCGCCAGCTATCGCCATACCGTTTTGACCGCCAGTAATACCGCCGCCGGCCGCATAAAAGTCTTTTGCGGTTTTTGTTCTTTTTGCCGCCCAGTAAGTAATTCCCAAAGTCGCCAAAACAAACACGAAAAACATCACAATAGCATTTATATTTAAGCTCTGTTTTTGAACCGCTCCTTCAATCGCACCTGAGGCAAAAAGAGTACCGACGCCTAGTAATGTAAATAGTGCAATGATCTTTTTCATGCTCCCATCCTTTTTACGTCTTCTTTGATCTTGTCGTTTAGCTCATCAAATTCACTATTTGCTCTTTTTGTATAAATACCTGTCAAAATAAATGAAATCACTATAATCCCTATCCCTATAGGCATGCCAATAGTAGTAGTTGCCGCTATTTTTATAGCCAAAAGCTTTTTGTCAAAAGCAATCACTAAGATAAAGGCAAAATACATAACCAGCATAAAAACTGTTAGCTTTAAACTAAAGCTAGTCCTTGTCAAGACTAGCTTTTTATAATTTGGGTTGTTTTTGATAGCCTCAACTATATTGTTTTGCATACCGCCCCCCTTTAGAAGTTGTAATTCGCGATAACTCTATACTCAGCCCAGCTTGTTGTTTGTCCCAATGTTCCAGCAGTAGGATCTTTTCTGAAATCATTAGGGAAGTTGCCTCTTAGTTTGAGTTGTAGGTTTTTAATTCCTGCATTGTTGTATGTAATATCAAAACCGGGCTCGGTAGTAGTTACTTTTTGCGTGTATGTATTTGCAGTGCCTACGTCAAATGAACAGTAATAAGCGCTTGCGGTTACGTCTTGACCTACTATGTCTTTTAGGTTGTATCCTGCCGATACTTTATAAGACGTAGTATCTGCAAAGAATTGGTGTCTAGTAACCATACCTTGCGTAAATGCAGGCATGCCGCCCCATGGAGAAAGTATATCACCGCCGAACGTAGAACCGCTTTCTTTACCTGTATGCGAGTATGCAACCGCTCCATTGAAGTTACCTGCTTTTGTAGCTAGTTGTACGCCATAATAAGGAGCTGAGTTTAGATTCAGAGCTGAACTTAGGTCATTCTCTTTAATATATTGAATCGAACCTGTCATCGTAGCATTTGGATTAAGTAGGCATTTCCAGCTGTAGTCTGCTTGTGCGTATACTGCGTTTAGTATTCCCTCTGCATTATAATCCCACGCTTGAAGCGTTAAGTCTTTTATTGATTTATTTATGAAAGAAGCTACGGTTACGCCTGAGTTTTTAGCATCAGCACCCAATGCCGCTTGACCCAATGATTGAAACGTACCGTTTCTATAATCCGTACTAGCTCCATAAGCTGTAGCGCCTGATAAACCATAACCGCTCACTAAAGCTAATTCTTTAGTTCCGAGATAGGCATTAGAGAAACTACCGTAAGCTATTTGGGTAACCCTTCCTGCTATAAGCGTAGTATCAGGCAAGTCATTATTAACAACCAAAGCCGCGGTAAAGAGTGTAGGAACTTCTCTAGTATCATCGCTTCCCGCCATCGGGGTATCTAATTGTTGACGACCTACTTTTACCGTAGTTTTGCCGTATTTGCCTTGTAAATACGCTTGACCTAAAAACGTATAACCTTGGTCTTGAGAATTAAACAGTGTTCTATCGTTATGAGACATAGTTACACTATCGTTATCTAACTTGTTTGCAGTATAAAATGCCGCTCCCACAGAGATGCCATATAACGAAGCCGTCTCATAAGCTAGTTTACCGCCTAGAGCCAGACCATCTCTATCAAACAATGTATTAGATGTATGCGTTGCCGTTGTTGAATCAGCAAACGAATAGTTTCTATTAATGTAAAACGCTCTGACCTGTCCTGACGTTGTACCTTCTTTGAAGGCGCTAGCTAAGTCGTCAGCAGAAAAACCGCTCGTAGTCATGATAGCGCTTAGTGCCACTAGTGATAGCGTGATTTTTTTCATAAGAACTTTCTCCTTGTGTTTTTTAGTATCGCTTTTATCGAATTAGACAATAAAAGCTTCCTTCGGCGCACTGCAAAATTTGCAACGTATGTCAAAGTTACGAAAAAATTCTATAAGACAAAAATAGCATTAACATAGCAATGTTATTTTTTTGCGATAATGTAGTAGAAATTACAATTTTGAAGTAACAAAAAGTAACATTAATATGACAAAATAGTTACAAAAACTATTTGAGTTAGATTAATATTGTTTTTTATTATATTTAGTATGTATCAGTAGAGATTAGTTTGTTACAAAAATAGATTCATTTAGTTTATCATTTTAAATTCATTTTTATTATTTACGACCCACTGTCTTTTGTTACCCGTATCCAAATGAATGAAGTTCTTCATAGGATAGAATCCGACACCTCCGCTCGCCATTATCATACCAAGCGTACCTATAAGTCCTGAATCTATACTCTCATTTGATATGTCTACAGCCCTACCTTTTGTATGAAAAGAGTTTTTAGCGGCTCCCTCGGTATTTTCGTTTGTTTTTTTGCTTCTAAATCCACTATTAATGTTGAGCGGTTTTCGAATTCCAAAACTAAGTAGCGTATTTTGTATCCTATACAAAACATTCAAAAGATTAGCATCAATAGCAACTACTTTATCATCGTCCCTCAAATCCCTCATAATAAAACAAAAGCGCTTGTAAGCTTCAAAGTTATACTTACCGTCAGCAAAAAAAACCTCTTTAAACTCTTCACCGCTGGTATGTCTTGTCATCCATAAAAATCTCTCGTCGCCTACTTGACACTGCTCGCCAACTTCGCTTTGAGTATCGGCGCTTTGCTCGGACTCGTTTTTTTTCAACTTGCCCAAAAACTTATCAATATCAAAAGCGCCGAGAGAATTTGGTAAAACCAAAGAACCGGCGCCGAATAATAAAAAATCTCTTCTATCCATATCGTATAAAAAGCAATGAGCGTTCCATTTTACTAAGCTCTAAAATTAAAAGCTTTTTCACCGTGTTCAGTCTCATCAAGCCCTTCACTCTCCTCTGACTCATCAACTCTAGCGCCGTTTGTAATTAGTGAAGTAACCTTATAAACCACTATCGTAGCTAGTGATGAGTAAAGAATAGTAGTCAATATTCCGCCAAACTGAATACCTAGCTGAGGCAAATTGCCGTACAAAACACCTTTTGAGCTAGAGACTGACGGGTTGGCAAAAAGTCCTGTCGCCAAAAGCCCCCAAATACCGCAAAGTGCATGAACGCCAAAAGCGTCCAGCGAATCATCATAACCCATTTTCTTTTTTAAATGATTTACTCCATAAAACGCGACACCACCGGCAACAAGACCTATTAGTAAGGAGGCCTTGACATCTACAAATCCTGCCGCCGGCGTAATCGCCACAAGTCCTGCAACAATTCCCGACGCAATACCAAGTAGAGTAAACTTCTTATATTCTCTATACTCAATAATCATCCAAGATAAAGCGGCGGCGCTTGCGGCAGTATTTGTCGTCAAAAATGCATTTCCACTAGAACCGTCAGCAGTCAAAGCGCTTCCTGCATTAAACCCGAACCACCCAAACCAAAGCATTCCTGCGCCTAAAACTGTAAAAGCTATAGATGACGGAAAAATTGCCGTTTTATTGTAATCTTTCCGTTTGCCAAGAAGCAACGCTAAAGTCAAACCTGCAACCCCAGAATTTACCTCAACTACACATCCTCCGGCAAAATCAAGTAGCCCCATCTGTTGCAATGCACCTCCGCCCCAAACCATATGAGCAATCGGAGAATAAACTATCAAAATCCACAAAACGGAAAAAACCATCCAAGAAGAAAACTTCATCCTCTCAATTATCGAGCCAGAGACTACCGCAACAGTAATACAGGCAAAAGTCATCTGAAATGCTACGAATACGAGAGTTGGAATATTTGCCGGCGTATACAGGTCGGTCAATTTAATATTGTCAAGCATCATAAAATCAAGTGAACCGACCACTCCGCCTATATCATGTCCAAAAGAAATAGTATAGCCTGCCACAACCCATATAATAGAGCCTAAAATATAAGCAATTACACTCATCGCGAAAGTATTCAATAGATTCTTACTTCTAGTCATACCGCCGTAAAAAAGAGCAAGACCAGCCGGTGTCATAAACATAACAAGTGCCGTAGCTACAAGCACCCAAGCCGTATTGCCGGTATCAAGCTTGGGTGTATCTGCACCAAAAACAACCTCACATATCAATAAACTTAAAATCAATAAAATACGCATTTACAAAACTCCACTGTTTAAAAAATAATCTTTTTGATTTTATCTTTTTTACTATTCCGTAGATAGTGGAAATATGATTAATTTTTAGGCAATTTAAAAAAATACATCTTTGGCGATATAGTGTATAATCAACCTATAACAAAAATAAAAAGTGGAGGATTAGCTATAATGAAAAAGTTACTATCTGCCGTAAGATTTGTTAGTGAGCTGTTTAGAAAAAAGCAGAGTGCAGAATTTGAAGTCGGCAAGGGTCCATACGCTTCCATAGATGCCGAAGATGGAACTGCTTGGAGTATATATCGTAGAAACGGTAAAAAGTACACATACTAAAATCTATTTAGTATGTGTATATAAACCCCTAATCTTAACGCCCAAAATATAAAGAGCCAGCAGAAGAGTAATGCTGTTTGCGAAAATAACTGCATAACTAGCTATCAACAACCCGTAAATCAACCACAAAAATACGCCTATGGAAAATAGTATAAACATTGTCAGTGATAAATCGTCAGTCTTTTTTGTTTTAAATACCATATATGCCTGAGGAATGAATGCCGAAGTCGTAAGTCCTGCCGCGATAAAACCGACTAGTTCTGCCATAGATTATTAATAATTTGCATATTTTGCAATGCGAACTTAGACTTCACCTCAGCCGTAAATGTAGCCTTCGGAAAAGAATCTACCAAATTTTTTATACAATCTAAATACTCACCTTCCAAAAACTCGTCTTCTTGAGAAATAGAGCTCAATATTTCATCAAAAAAAGGTAAATGATCATCAAATATTCCATAATTCACGTGAAGATGTGAATGTATAGGAAATCCCATATCATCCATATCATATAAAAGCCTAGTCCACTGTGCCAAAGTACTACTGGACCAAATTTTTGCATGTCCTATATCAAAACAAAAACCGAAATTTTGCACACTTCGTTTTTTCATCTCCTCAAATAGCACTCTATAAAAACTTATCTCATCAAAAGTGTTTTCTATGTGCGCAGTAATCCCCAACATACCTAACATCTGTGAAATCCCTGCAATTTCATTTACCAAAAGTTCCACAACTTTTTTTTGGGCATTCGTTTTTTTTGTAAACGGAAATTTATACGGGTGGATAACGATGCGTTTTGCTCCTATCTTCCGAGCTAATTCCAAATCTTTTGACAAGATGTCTAGCAGTTCATATTTTTGTTCCGGCTTGTCAAGTAGAGAACCTAGATCAAAACGATAATGGTTTGTATGAAGAGTTGAATTTGATATTTGATATTTTTCAAATAGTTCCAAAAGCAAACTATCCTTGCCCTTGTAAAAACCGGCCTCAATCGGATAGCCTTCGGCAGAAGCAAAGGCGAATATCTGTTGAAGATATACGCCGTTTTTTATATCGTCGACAACCTTAAAGGCTATCCGTTTATGGTTTTTACTTTCTATTTGCCTGGCCTTCTATAATAAATCTTAGACCCTGAAGCCTAATAAATCCGCCAGCGTCTTTTTGGTTATATACTTCATCTTTTTCAAATGTAGAGTAATGAGGCGCAAAAAGAGTGTTCGGCGAACGTCTGCCGGCATTGTAAACAGCGCCCTTATAGAGCTTAAGTCTAACTTCACCGTTCACATTTTTTTGCGTCTCGTCGATAAGCGCCTGAAGAGCTTTTCTTTCCGGACTAAACCAAAAACCGTTATATATAAGTTTTGCATATTTTGGCATTAACTCATCTTTGAGATGCGCTTCCTCTTTATCCAGGCAGATTGATTCGATCGACCTATGAGCCTTTAGAAGTATAGCTCCGCCTGGTGTTTCGTAGCATCCTCGCGATTTCATACCTACAAATCTATTCTCCACAATATCAAGTCTACCGATACCGTGCTTATTGCCAAGCCTGTTTAGTTCTGTAAGTATTGCCGCCGGAGTCATTTTAACACCGTTTATAGCTACCGCATCGCCGTTTGCAAACTCTATCTCGACGTATTCCGCTTCATCAGGTGCATTTTCAGGACTAGTAGTCCATCTCCACATATCTTCCTCTGCTTCATTCCATGGGTCTTCTAGATTTTTACCCTCATAGCTAATATGTAGCAAGTTTGCATCCATAGAATAAGGGCTTCCGCCTTTTTTTTGCTCTATCGGAATACCGTGATTTTCAGCAAATGCAAGCAGACTTTCACGTGAATTTAACTCCCACTCCCTCCAAGGCGCAATTGTAGTAATAGAAGGGTCAAAATGTAAATATCCAAGCTCAAACCTAACCTGATCATTTCCTTTGCCGGTTGCTCCGTGACAAACCGCGTCCGCTCCAACCATTTTTGCTATCTCCATCTGTCTCTTGGCGATGAGAGGTCTAGCAATAGAAGTTCCGAGTAGATACTCGCCTTCATATATAGCGTTAGCCCTAAACATAGGAAACACAAAATCTCTTACGAACTCTTCCTTTAGATCATCTATATATATATTCTCATCTTTTATACCGAGAAGTTTTGCCTTTGCGCGTGCAGGCTCTAGCTCTTCGCCTTGCCCTATGTCTGCCGTGAACGTTACAACTTCACAACCGTAAGTCGTCTCAAGCCATTTTAATATAACGCTCGTGTCGAGCCCGCCCGAGTACGCTAAAACTACTTTATTAACTTTTTTCATGAATTTCCCCAATCTGTTAAAGTGTTAAAATGCTAACATAAAATCAGTAAAGTCCAACGATAAGGGCAATTATAGTGTTTCAAAAACTACGCAGTAAAGTGTCAGGGATAGTATTCCTTATTTTTATGTTTTTCTTCTCCCTAACTATTGCAGTTACCGCTTTTATATATATCTCAGAAAAATCGCTCATTAGCTTTATTGTCGAAAAAAATATAGCAAACGTCGAAGAGACACTAGACAAAAATAAAGAACAAACACTTAAATATCTAGACCTAGAAATGAAGCAAAATGCAAAAACACTTTCAGATGCATCCGTAGGCTATATATTAAAAAACGATATAACAAATTTGAGATTTCTCATCTGGCCATATACCAAAAATAGCCGCATAGCAATGATAGAAATAAGCTCAAGTAAAGGTCCAATTATTGCATTCTATAGGAATAGCGATAGACTTATCTTAACAAAAGAAATACCCAAAAGCGCAATCGAAGCTTCACTAAAAGTAGAAAGCTCAAATATTCTTTCAGGTAGAAAAAAAATTGGGAAAATAAGCGTTTATTACAAAGGTGAAGCAATAGCCGTAGCGCTAGAAGAAGAGAAAAAAAATCTAGTATCAAAATTAAGCTCTTTTACGCCAAATATCCAATCTGACGCTTCAAACATATTTCTACATCACTTTACAATGCTGTTTATTGCGCTATTTATTATTTTTGCGGCTACTTCCATCATGGTTGCCGTATACTATAAGAAAAACAAAGACCAAAACAAACTAACATTTGAAAAAAATATTGAGCTTACGATTGCGCTTGATAATCTAAAAAAAGCACAAAAGCAACTAGTTGAGAGTGAAAAACTTGCCTCACTCGGCTCTTTGGTTAGCGGAATTTCACATGAAATAAATAATCCCGTCGGCGTAGCCTTAACGGCTATTACATCGCTCAATAGTAGATGTGCGAAAATATCGTCAAAATTAAACGCTGACGAACTAACGGATGTTGACGTCAACGAATTTATAGACTATACACTAGAAGCTGTCGATATAGCCCATAGAAATCTGAAACTAACGTCAGATTTAGTTAGAAGTTTTAAAGATATTTCAGCCGACCAACAAAGTGGTCAAAAACGCGAGATAGAGCTAAAAATATACCTAGAAGAGATTTTTAGATCACTATCGCCGGAATTCAAACAAAAGCGACATAGTTACGATATAATATGTGACAAAAATATCAAGATTACGACGTACCCTGGCGCGTGGTTCCAGATATTTGCAAACTTGACGGTAAACTCGATAAAACATGGTTTTAAAGAGCGTGAGCTTGGGCATATCAGGGTTGAAGTTGTCAAGAGAAGTGAAAATACGGTTCAGATTATCTACTCCGACGACGGCAACGGAATTAACGAGGATGTGCTCAATAGAATATTTGACCCGTTCTTTACTACTAGTAGAGCGCAAGGTTCCGGACTTGGTCTAAGTATCGTATATACGCTTATAACGCAAAAGCTAAAAGGTGTTATTACTGCTTCAAAGGGGCTAGACGGCGGGGCTAGATTTGTTATTACCGTACCGCAGAAGATATAAATCAACTTGAAAGGCAAAACCTTTATGAGATCAAGTTCACACCTATACTCAGAGTCAAAATGGAAGATTTTAATCGTAGATGACGAACCTGATGTTATTGCAGTTACGAAACTTGTCTTAAACGATTATACATTTGACGGCAAAGGACTGGACTTCCTTCAAGCGAATAGCGGTAAAGAAGCCATACGCATACTAGATAGCGAAACAAATATCGCAATAATTTTACTTGATGTCGTCATGGAAACAGATTCTGCAGGACTCGACGTCGTAAGACACCTTAGGGATAATTTAAAAAATCATACGACCAGAATCATAATAAGAACGGGTCAGCCTGGCGAGTTTCCCGAGAGTCAAATCATCGAAAATTATGAAATCAATGATTATAAAGTCAAAACCGAACTTACCGAAGAGCATCTAAAAAACTCCATAACAACAGCTCTTAGATCATATTACGACATAATAACCATAGAGTATTACAAAAACCACCTTGAGGGGTTGGTAACAAAAAAAACACTGGAGCTTCAAGAACTAAATGCAGAGCTAGCTGAAAAAGTTGAGCTAGAAACCAAATGCAGAATTCAGAAAGAAAAGATGCTGATTCAGCAAAGCAAAATGGCTACAGTAGGCGAAATGCTAAGTATCATAGCGCACCAGTGGAATCAGCCTCTTAGCGTAATGTCTATACTTGCAAACGAACTAAGAACACAAGAACCGACAAGTGAAAATATTATTGCGACTTCGGAATCTTTTAAAAAACAGATAGCCTACATGTCAAAAACCATTAGAGATTTTAGTCAATTTTTTAAACCTAGTAAAGACAAAATCGTATTCAATATAATCGATGCGATAAACGAGACTTTGACACTACTAGAATATACAATAAAACAAAGCAATATAGTTACCAAAATAGATTTTGATACAAAAGACGGATTTGATTTATACGGATACAAAAATGAGTTTGAACAAGTAGTATTAAATATCATCAAAAACTCTATCGACGCCTCATTGGAACAGCAATCAAAACTAGACCCTTTTGACAGAACAACTCAGAGTATCAATATAAAATTTCAAAAGAACAGTAACTTTATCAGTGTTATATTTATAGATGAAGCAGGCGGCATACCTGAAGATATTCTAGAGAAAATTTTTGATATATATTTTACTACAAAAGGTGAGGAAAAAGGAACCGGAATAGGTTTATACATGGTAAAAATGATTATCGAGGAGAGTTTCGGCGGGCTTGTAAAAGCTTCTAATACCGATAACGGAGCTAGAATAGAGTTGGTATTTAGAATATGAGCAAACAACAAGATGAACTTCAAAAATTACAAACCCAACTTGCAGAAACTCAAAAAGAACTAGAAGAGGCTCGCAATGAAATTAAAAAGATAACTGAACTTCAAGATAAATTCATAAAAGACGCAATACACGAAATTCATACACCACTTAGCATAATCATCACAAACAAAGATTTAATAAGAATGAATTACGGTGATATTAAATTTTTAAACTCCATCGAGGCGGCTTGTAAAGTAATTCAAAACAGCTATGAAGATATGGCATACCATGCTCAAATGGATAATAGAGATATGCATTCTACAAATATCGATTTAGCCGGATTTGTTGATAGTAGATGCGAATATTTTGATAGTATAGCAAAAGCAAATGAGATAAATATAGTTTTTAAAAGCAATTTAGCTTGTATTTTTATTAAAATTGCCGAACCAAAATTGCAAAGATTGGTCGATAACAATATCTCAAATGCTATAAAGTATGCTAAAGCAGGCTCAACAGTAACAATTTCAGTTAAAATAGTAGAAAATGAGCTACTTCTTGAATTTACAAATATAGGAAGGGTAATACATGACAAAGAAGCAGTTTTTAAAAGATTTCATAGGGAAGATAACGTGCGAGGCGGATATGGAATTGGTCTTAGTCTAGTGTATGAGATATGTGAAAGTGAAAAAATTGGCATAAAATTGACCTCTTCAGCGAAAACAGGTACAACTTTTTGCTATATTTTCAAAAATTTTAAAATTGCAACTATTGACAAGGATCGATAGTTTTAAGGATATAAAAATGAAAGTGTTACTATTGGAAGACGAATTCATGTTGTTATCATCAATCAAAATGTTTTTATTATCAAAAAACATCGAAGTTGATGCATTCAAAACCGGAAAAGAGGCAAGAACGGCTCTTAAGAAAAATAAATATGATATGTATATTTTGGATATTAACGTACCAGAACTATCAGGCATAGACATACTAAAAAACATACGAAAAAGTGATAAATACACCCCAGTCATTATCATTACCGCTTCAATCGATATAAATAGCATCGACGAAGCATATGCTTTAGGATGCAGTGAATACCTCAAGAAACCGTTTAATCTTAGAGAACTTGAGATTAGAATGGATAAACTGAAAAAAGTAAGCGATGCATTAACCGTTAAAATTACCAAGGATTATGAGTTTGACATCAAAAAAGAACTTTTATACTATAAAGGCGACATACACAAACTAACGAGAAATCAAAATAAGCTCATAAAAACACTTGTCGAAAACTCAGGTAGAATTGTCAGCTTTGAGGATTTAAAACTACTTGTTTGGGACGATTACGACATATCTGACATAACAATCAGATCGCTAATTACTAGAATAAGGGACTCCATAAAAGAGGATTTCATAGAAACATTTAGAGGTATAGGATATAGAATCCCAAAATATTCTCCTGAAAAATAATAATTGATCTAAAAGGCTACAAATACCGATATAGCGGTAAATGTAGCCGAAGAAAAACAAAGTAACCAAAAAGCCTCTTTTCTAAAGTACGACAATACGCTCAAAAGTAAAAATATATAAAAAAATAACTCAGGCGTAGGTATAGATAAGGAGCTTACATCAATATCCAATCCCCTTGTCAATAACTTGTCAAATAAATACCCAAAACCAAATATATGTAAAACAACTTCAATCGGATAGAAAAAGTCAAACAAAACCGATGTTATCGGACTGCTTAATTGTGCTAACGAAAATAGCGGAAACAAAAATCTAGCAATCACGCTCATTGCCAAAAAAACAAAAACCCCAAGAAAGAGATAGCTTTGCCACACCTTGGAAAAGTTTGTTTGACGTAAAAAAATAAAAATATAATAAACTCCAATAACAGACAACCAGAGCCCAATGGAAAAAAGTGAGCGTGGCGAAAAAGCAATCATAATCGCTAAGGTTACCGCAAGGGTTGTGAAATTTATAATTTTTATCCCGCGAAGAGATAATATAAAAGCCGTCAAAGCCATTATAAGCGCACGCATAAACGGTTTTGCAAACCCAGCCAAATAAGCATAAAAAATCATCACGACTAGAGCAAATAACAAAATATCAAAATTTCGATTGCGATATGGGAAATATATATCTTGAATATAGCGGTAAGGCGGTGTAATTACCAAAAATATCAACCCGACCAAAAGTGATAGATTTAATCCGCTTAGACTCATCACGGCAGAAAGCCCAAATTCATTTATTTTTTGTTGGAGAAAATCTGGAAGTCTAGTCTCAAAAAATAGCGAAACAAAAAGCTTTTTTAATCTTTCATCATTATGCTGATTAGCTATAAAAGTTTTAAATACGGACTGCGCATCATCTTTTACGCCCATTACCGCAACATCAAAGCTCCTTGTCCTAAAACCTCTCAAAAAATCAAAAAATGAGAGTTTGGAACTATCGAACGTAACTTCTACAATTTTTGAATCAATGGCGCCCATATTAATATTTTTGGCACTATAAAAACGGTAGCCGTCAACACTCTCAAACTCTACCGAGCTATAAGGCGCACCGTTTTTGATTCTCGTATTCACAGATTTGACTTCTGAGATAGTTTTACAATACGGGAACTCTACTACTTTTGAATATTCTTTCCACTCTAGTGATAAATTTAGAAAAAAAATAACAAGCAGAGCGACGCAAAAGGCAACAAGGTCGCCTGTTCTGGCAAATAACTTATCATTTGCCTCCACAACCATCCCCTAGAAGCTAATATGAGGGATGTCTACTTTCTCATTAATCGCCATTTTTGTCTCCCCAACAAAATGTTCGCTATAACCTTTTTCTACACTCTCAAATCTAGTATAATTTTTGTGAAATGCCAGGTATACCGTTCCTGTAGGTCCATTTCTATTTTTACCTATAATAATTTCAGCATCCTCCACCGGCTTATCCACGAAATCGCTTCGATACTCTTTACCTTCTTTTTTTGCTTTTTCTTCTTTATTTTTCTCGTCTTTTGCACGATAAACATCCCCTCTATAAACGAACAAAATCTGATCTGCGTCTTGTTCGATAGAACCTGATTCCCTGATGTCGCTTAAGGTTGGTCTTTTGTCGTCTCTATTTTCAAGACTTCTATTTAGCTGAGACAGGGCAATTATCGGCATATCAAGTTCTCTAGCTAATAATTTCAGTCCTCTGGAAATCTCGGAAACCTCTATATGCCTATCTTTTTGGCTATTTCCGCTCATCAATTGAAGATAATCGATAATAGCTAGTGAAATTTCAGGGTGCTTTGCCTTTACCTTTCGTAATTTCGAGCGAAGTTTTGAGATATTTAGATTGCCTTCATCATCAACAAAAAGCCTACTCTTCGAAAAATAATCATATGCGTTTGTTAACCTTGTCCACTCATCATCATTTAGATTTCCAACTCTTAAATGCTGAAGCGGTATATTTGTTTTCGCCGCTAACATCCTAAGAAGCATCTGTTCCGCAGGCATCTCAAGGCTAAATACGGCTACGCCCAGTCCGTTATCAAGAGTTCTTGATGCTAAATTTAGCGCAAAAGCTGTTTTTCCCATTGCGGGTCTTGCGGCGATAATAATCAAATCACCCTTACCAAAACCGGCTGTTTTTTTGTTTAGTTCATAAAATCCGGTATCTAGTCCCGTTAAGAGATTATTGCCTTTAGCTTTCATATCTCTTATATACTCGAGTGTCGATTTGCAAATATCAAACGCATCTCTAAAATCTTTTGAACTATCTGAGCTTGCTATCAAAAAAAGCTTTGATTCAACCGTATTAATAAGCTCACTAGCATCCAAGTCATTTTCTTCGCAAAGTTTTTTTATCTCGTTTGACATACCGACCAAAGCTCGCTTTGAGCTTAACTCTTTTAACTCTTCTATATAAGGTCTTAGATTTGAAACCGGCGTAACGGACAAAACATCAAGAAAGGCGTCTTCATTATACTCATCGCTTTTTACTAATCTTTGCTTAATAAACTCGTCTGCAATAGGAAGTTTCTCATCGGTTAAATAACCTAGGGCCTTAAAAAGAGCTTTATGAAATGGATGAAACATATCGTCAGCCTTCATAGAACCGGCTAAATCGTCATAAAGCGCAGGCTCGAATACGACCGAATTGAGAACTGTTTTTTCTATGTTTATATTATAAAGATTATTTTGCATCTATTCCCATTTCTATTTGATTTTCTTTTGCCGCAGTTTCTACTTCAATTAGAAATCTCTCGACAAGCTTGTTTTCAGGCAGTCTTGCAACAATTTCACCTTTTACCATAACAAGCCCTTCGCCTTTTCCATAGGCTATGGCGACATCGGCATGTTTAGCTTCGCCCAAAGCATTGACGGCGCATCCCATAACAGAGATATTTAAAGGAGCTTTTATATGCTTCGTAGCTCTCTCGACCTCGCTTACGGCAGAGATTAAATCAGCTTCTATTCTACCGCAAGTCGGGCACGAAATAATATTTACACCGTCTTTTATAGCGCCTACACTTTTTAAAATAGCTCTGCCGACCTCTATCTCTTGCTCAAGTTCACCGGTAATGGAAACTCGCATCGTATCACCGATACCGTCTAATAAAAGCGCGCCAAGCGCAACTGAAGATTTAACCGTAGAGCCAAACAAAGTTCCAGCCTCAGTAACGCCGATATGAAATGGATACTCATTCATAGGCGCAAGCATTCGATACGCCTCTACCGTTCGTATAACGTCGCTTGCCTTTAGTGATATTTTAATATCCGTAAAATTCAAATCTTCTAAATACTTTATATTGTAAATTGCCGACTCCACCATACCTTTTGAGCTTGCGCCGTATTTTTGATCAAACTTTTTTTCTAAACTTCCGGCGTTTACACCTATTCTTATAGGCAAGCTTCGCTCACGGCAAGCTTTCACAACCTCAGCTACACGTGATTTCTCGCCAATATTTCCAGGATTTATGCGGATACAATCAACTGATTCTGCGGCTATAAGAGCCAAACGATAATTAAAGTGTATGTCGGCCACTAACGGAAGTTTAATATTTGCCTTAATTTCCTTTAAAGCAAGTGCGCTTTCCTCATCCGGAACAGCCACACGTACAATATCGCATCCTGCAAAATGTAAACGATTTATCTGCTCGACGGTAGACTTAATATCTGCTGTTTTTGAAAACGTCATTGATTGTACTGAGACTCTAGCATCTCCGCCGACAAAAATATTGCCGATTTTTATCTGTTTTGTTTTTCTTCTTTTTATCATTTAGTTTATTTAATTTTAGTATTTAGAGATGATTTTACCTTTTAGTTGATAAAGCTTTTTTTGGTATAGTTTGCACTCGTTTGGATAACAATAATTTTGATACTTGGATGCAGACATAAAACAATGAAACCAATAAACTACAAGCAGCTTGTCGTTGTTACACTTCTTGGTGCAATATTCGCAAGCATCGCCATAGGTATAGTATCAAGATTTTTCCTAGTCGAATACTCAGTAAACCAAATATCAAAAGAACAATCAAAAAAAATCAGTCGTCTTGCCTTTGAGCTCATATACGCCGGCATGGAAAAAGGATGGAGCAAAGCTGATTTTGAAAAGCTAGCAGATCATCTATCAATCATAGAGCCTGGTCTAAAAATCCATATATACAGAAATGAAAAACTTGTTGAGATGTTCGGCGAACTAGAGAGCGATAAGACAATAAAAGCCAATGACCCTAAAATATCCAAAGCATTAGAAGGCAATGAAGTCTTAATAAGCTCTTCAAACGACTCAAAAGTAAGATATCTCTACCCCGTAATTGCCGCAAAAAGCTGCATAAAATGCCACACAAACGTTAGCGAGGGATATATTAACGGAATAATAGATATTTCATATACAAACTACGAATTAAAAAACTCATTTTCAAATGCACTCGGATACTTAGTGCTATTTTTCGTACTATTTTTTATTGCGGTATTTTTCGGCTTATATGCCAATCTTGATAGATATTTTATTAATCCTTTAAAAAATCTATCCAACGGCATTAGAGAGATAATGGCATCAAATGATCTAGAGAAAAGTATCTCTCTAGGCTCCAGAATTAGAGAAATCGTAAGGCTTGAGAGCCATTTTAACAACCTTATTATCAACATAAGAGAGCATAGCCAGCAAAGAGAAAAGATGCTCCTTACGGACGCGTTGACAGGACTCCCTAATAGATTTAAACTCAAAGAAGACATCAAAACCTATAAGTACCCAGTAGCCATCATCCTGAACATCGACTCATTCAAAGAAATAAACGATCTCTATGGCGTCAAAATAGGCGACTTTGTGCTTCAAGAGTTTGCAAATACGATTATTACTTATTTCAATAAAAATGAAACTCTCTACCGTTTCGCAGGAGACGAATATTGTATTTTAATAGAGTACGGCAAAATCGAAAACGGCGACATAGATTCATATACGCATAAACTATTAGATATTATCAAAAAAAGCGTCTTTATATACAATGAATATGAGATAATAATAGACGTAACCGCAGGAGCGTCAAAAGGCTTTGAGAGTATTATGGAGCGAGCCGATATAGCATTAAAGGTTGCGAAAAAACAAAAAAGAGACTTCTTAATATATTCTGAAAACCTGCAGATAACAAAACAGTATGAGTACAATATCAAATGGACAAAAATTCTAAAAAATGCTATAGAATCAAACAGGATAAGGGTTTACTATCAACCGATAATAAACAACAAAACAAAAGAGGTGGAAAAATACGAAACCCTACTTAGGCTTATTGAAGAGGATGGTAGAGTAATTTCTCCCGGATTTTTTCTAGATGTTGCAAAGAAAACAAAAATATACCCTCATCTAACAAAAATAGTTATTAAAAATGCTTTTAGGGCATTTGCATTTACAAACTATCAGTTTTCTATAAACTTATCAATAGAAGACGCTTTAAATGAAGAAATAAGAGAGCTTATATTTGCTAAACTATCTAGCTTTCACAAACCAAAAAACGTTATATTTGAAATAACAGAGGGAGAAGGAATTGAAAACTATGCCGAAATTAGTGAGTTTGTAAATAAACTAAGAAGTTTTGGAGCACAAATAGCTATAGACGACTTTGGTACAGGATACTCAAATTTTGCGCATATACTAAAACTTGCAGTCAATATTATAAAATTAGACGCAACCCTAGTCAAAAATATGGATACCGATAGAAACTCCGCAATGATTATAAAAACTATCGTCTCATTTTGCAAAGAGATGGAAATTCAAACTGTTGCAGAATATGTTCATAACGAATCTATTTATAATAAAGCTTGCGAACTTGAAATAGATTATTCGCAAGGATATTATTTCGGAGAACCACTTGAATCAATTTAAACAAAATTTGATTAACAACATATCAATATTAAAAAATAAAAAAAGGAATAAGATTAAATGAATAAAAATGTATTTATATTAAGTTTTATAGTAGCGCTTAGATTTTTTGGACTATTTGTCGTTATGCCGCTCTTGTCACTATATGCAATGAGCAAAATGGGAAGCGACAAATTTTTAATAGGTATCGTCATGGGAGGTTATGCCGCTTCTCAACTTGTCACGCAAATCCCATTCGGTCTTGCTAGTGATAAATACGGTAGGAAAAAAGTAATACTTTTCGGACTTGCACTATTTGTTGCGGGCTCAATAATGTGCGCAGTATCTAGCGATATTTACTGGCTTGTTGCGGGAAGATTACTTCAAGGAGCCGGAGCGATAAGTTCGGTCGTTACAGCAATGATAAGCGACTTTACAAAAGAAGAGAAAAGAGCCAAAGCTATGGCGACGATGGGAGGAGCTATTGCTCTTAGCTTTATGGCGGCAATGGTGTTTGGTCCGTATGTCGGCGGTTTTTACGGTGTTGACAAACTCTTTTGGCTAACAGCGGCGCTGGCAGTTTTGGCAGGATTAATTCTAGCATTTTTGGTACCTGAAGCGCCAAAACTTAGACACCATGCTTTTGAAGAAAAACCAAGATTTTCAGCTCTATTTGGAGATAAAAATCTAGTCAGAATGTATATAAATATGCTCTTGCACGGCTTTTTACTAAGCATCGTATTCATGTTGATTCCGCTTGAAATGACCGAGAAATTTCATTGGGCGGAAAATGAATTATGGAAAGTTTACATCATGGCTATGGGTGTCGGCTTTTTGGCTATGGCGCCTGCGGCAATCGCAGGCGAAAAATACGGCAAAGTCAGAGAGGTGTTTATGCTCTCCATATTTTTAAACTCTATTAGTTTTATGATTTTTGGCTTTACAAACAATGAAACCGCTTTTATAGGCGCCGTTTTGCTTTTTTTCATCGGATTTAATATGCTTGAACCGCTACTTCAAAGTACTACTTCAAAATATGCAAAAGCATCGCAAAGAGGCTCTGCGCTTGCAGTTTTCACATCATTTCAATATCTTGGCGTATTTTTAGGCGGAGCGCTTGGCGGACTTGTCTTGCATGCTATTAATGTCCAATTTTTGACAATTTTAATGTTCATCGTATCACTATTTTGGCTAGTTTATAACATCTGGATGGTCAATCCTCCAAAAGCCTCTTTTTTATATCTAAACCTAGCCGATTTCGATAATTCGGAAATGGTCAATCTATCCTCGCTATCTGGAGTGTACGACAGCTATGTCAACATTACCGAAGGTACGCTTGTCGTAAAATATGATCCTAACAGCTTGCAAGACGAGTATATAGAAGGATTTTTGAAATTTAGAGGGGAGAAGCAGTAAGTATCAAATGGAAGATTTTGTATTTTCAAATCCTACGAAAATTATATTTGGCAAAGACGCAGAAATAAAAATAGTCGACGAACTTGAACTTGTCGGCGCAAAAAGGGTTATGATTGTTTATGGTCAAGGCTCAATTAGGCAAACAGGTCTTTATGATAGGATAGTCAGAAAAATTATCAAAAAAGGAATCTTTTTCGTTGATTTTGCCGGAGCTAAGCCAAATCCAATATTGTCCCATGTTAAAAGCGGTATAGAACTGGCAATAAAAAGTAATATAGACTCTATTCTAGCAATCGGCGGCGGAAGCGCAATAGACACAGCAAAAGCTATCGGAGCAGGTGTCGGATACGGCGGCGATGTCTGGGAATTTTTTGAGGGAAAAGCGCTCATTCAGACTTCCCTGCCAATTTTCACCGTTTTGACCATAGCCGCGGCAGGAAGCGAAATGAACGGCAACTGTGTCATCACAAAAGAGGATGAAAAGAAAAAATACTCTTTTTCGTCTATTCATTCGTACCCAAAAGTCTCAGCTCTAAACCCAGCCCTTACATTTAGTGTATCGCCAAAACAATCAGCGTGTGGAGCAGTTGATGCAATCGCTCATCTGCTAGAAGGTTATTTCACTAAAACAAACAAATTGCCACTTCACGACAGGCTTGTGGAGGGCATAATCAGAACTATTATAAAAGATACCGAAAAAATTTTACAAGACCCGCAAGATTATGATGCAAGGGCTTCTTTTATGTGGTCGGCCTCACTGGCCCTAAACGGTTTTGTAGCACAAGGACTAAAAGAGCATTCTTTCCCAAACCACTTATTAGAGCATTCATTAAGCGCTCTTTTTGATATTTCTCACGGTGAGGGGCTTGCTATTGTCATGCCCGCATGGATGAAATGGGCTAGCGAGAGTGAACCAGAAAAAATTAGTAGATTTACAAGAAAAATATTCAAAAAAAAGAGTGCGCCTGATGGCATAGATGCTTTTGAAAACTGGCTAAAGAAAATAGGTCTAGCAACAAGACTAGATGACGTAGGAATAAAAAAAACAGATCTGGACCATATAGCCGCAAACGTCTATGCACAGGCTAAAATTTGGCGAAAAATGGATAAAATTTATACAAAGAACAATATAAAATATATCTTATCAAAAGCATTTGTTTGAAAAATAGACCATAAAAAAGGAAATTAATGAAAGCATACTTTTGTAGCGAAGAGAGATTTGTCATAGTGACTATTTGCTACTCATCCCAGGAGAAAAAAAGGCTTATAGAGGCGGCAATTAGGGAATTGCAAGAAAAATACGAATTAGAGCCAGATATGTTTTCTTTTGCCGATAACGCAAACGGTAAAGGTGAGCTAAATATCGAGTTCGACGATGATTACAATGAAGAGGCGAAACCGTTTCTTGAAGAACTTTGCGCAAAGCTCGACTTAACTTTTGAACAAGCTTGCAATCCGTCTTGCGACGTTTAAATAAAGGTAGTTGATGGCTCAAAAAATGTGGGATGGAAGGTTTGAAAAACCTTCAGCCGAACTACTAGAAGAATTTAACGCTTCAATAGCATTTGACAAGAGGCTCTACAAAGAAGATATTGAATGCTCTATTGCGCATGCAAATATGTTATCTCGTGTCGGTATTTTGTCCAAAAAAGAAGCGAGTGACATCAAAAAAGGAATGCAACAAGTCAAAAAAGAGATTGAAAGCGGTAAGTTCTCTTTTGTTATCAAAGATGAAGATATTCACATGTCAATCGAGAAACGGCTAACAGAGATAATCGGAGAGGCAGGCAAGAAACTACATACCGCAAGAAGCAGAAACGACCAAGTAGCTGTCGATTTTAGACTCTATGTACAAAAGCAAACACTATACCTTGCAGAGCTTGTTAGGATGGTTGCAAAAACAACGCTTTCTATTGCGAAAAAACATAAAAAAACGCTGATGCCGGGCATGACGCATCTGCAACATGCGCAACCGGTTAGTCTTGCATACCATCTGCTTGCATATTGTGCAATGTTTGAGCGTGACATGTCGAGATTTGAAAGTAGTTTTGCGAGAAATAACTTCTCACCTTTAGGCTCAGCGGCGCTTGCAGGCACGCCACACCCGATAGATAGAGAGTTTACGGCAAAAGAACTTGGCTTTGCCGCACCGACAACAAATGCCATGGACAGCGTATCTGATAGAGACTTTGCGCTTGAAATTCTATTCAACGTATCCACGCTATTCGTACACCTAAGCCGCCTCTCCGAAGAGCTTATTTTGTGGTCAAGCTACGAATTTCGCTGGATTACGATTGCCGATGAATACGCTACAGGAAGCTCTATAATGCCTCAGAAAAAAAATCCTGACGTTCCCGAACTGATCCGTGGAAAATCAGGTCGTGCTTTTGGAAACCTAATGGGATTGCTTACCGTCATGAAAGGCTTACCTCTTGCATATAATAAAGATATGCAAGAAGACAAAGAAGGAGTTTTTGATTCTATCGACAATGCAATCATCAGTCTAAAGATTATGAATGAGCTTTTAAAAACAATGAAAGTCAACACCGAAAACATGAGAAAAGCTTGCATGATTGGACATTTAACGGCGACCGATCTAGCTGATTATCTAGTCAAAAAAGGCGTTCCGTTTAGAGAAACTCATCATATCTCCGGTCGCGCAGTTGCGCTTGCAGAAAAAAAAGGTATAGACGTAAGTGAGCTAAGTCTAAAAGAACTAAAAAGTATAGATACAAGAATAGACTCCGACGCACTAGAAGCAATTAAACATGAAAATTCAATGAATGCCAGAACGTCCATAGGCGGAACATCCATAAAATCAGTCGATATACAGATAGAATATTTTGAAAAGCTTCTTGGATAGTCTTGAATAAAAGCGAAAGATTCCACCCGTCTAACGATGATTTTAGAAACCCGTTTGACCGCGACCGTGATAGAGTAATCCACTCCGAATGGTTTAGAGCGCTTGAATATAAAACGCAAGTCTTTATAAACTCGCAAGGAGATTATTTTAGAACAAGACTTACTCACTCTCTTGAAGTCAGTCAAATAGCCAGGACAATTGCAAAAAATCTAGGGCTAAATGAATCGCTAGCCGAAGTTATAGCTTTGTCTCATGATTTAGGTCACACACCTTTTGGTCATGTAGGCGGCGATACACTTGACGAGGCGCTCAAAAACGCCGGTAGCACAAACGGTTTTGAACATAACTTTCAGTCTTTTAGAGTCTTAACAAAACTAGAAAAAAGATATCCTGATTTTGACGGATTAAATCTAACTTTTGCAACGCTTGAAGGCGTATTAAAACATTCATCACCGTACAAAAAACAGTTTTTGCCGCCATGGATAGATGAAGTTTTTTGGCTTGATTATCATCCAAGTTTTGAGGCAATGGTTGTTGACAATGCCGATACTATCGCCTATACTGCGGCAGATATAGATGACGCCTTAAAATACGGACTAATAACGCTAGAAGATATATTAACAAATCAACTTGTTGCTCAATGTGCAAAAAGCGTAACCGAAGGTGAAAAACTAGACTACTCGCACGAGCTGTTTAGATACAGGTTGATAACCAAACTATTAACGGTTATGATTGTCGATTTTATTGAAAATTCAAAAGAAACCGTAAAAATGAGAAAAGATGAAAAGATAGTCGCAAAAGAAAAAATAACTGTCGGTTTCAGTAGTGAAATGGATAGAAAAATAAAAGAACTAAAAAAACTAATGTACAAAAAAGTTTATAGACATGAAATGATTATGAAAAAAATGTTTTTTGGAAAACAGTGTGTTTTGAAAATATTTGACGCGCTAACAAGCGAGCCTGCACTATTGCCAAAGAAATATCTGCTTATGGCAAAAGAAAATAATACAAATAGAGCCGTAGCTGATTTTATTTCTAGCCTATCTGATAGAGCCGCAGAGAAACTATACAGGGAACTCTACTAACTCCTCAAAACCTCTTAGGGCATTCATTACGGCAATTTTCTTATATTTTTGTAAATCTTTTACCGCAATGTTAGCTTCTACTATAAATTTTTCATCGAGTAGCTTTTGTCTCATTGTGCCTTTTAGTAGCGGCTTTTTTGGTGTTAGCCATCTACTTCCGTCATAAACGGCTATATTTGCAATTGTCGTATCCGTAATCAAACCATTTTGTACGATTATAACATCATCGAAACTGTCTCGCAAAGCAAATAAACTATTGAGTTCGCTTCTATCAAGCAACTTATATGGATATTGGATATTAGCTTCAATTAATTTTAACCGTCTTATTTCCTGTTTTTGATAAGGAATAAGCTCTATATTTTCAACCTGCTCACCATAAATAACTCGACAGCGAAACTTCCGTACTTTATCAAACGTCCCACTAAAAAGCGTATCAAATTTTAAAAAATCTTCACAACCGAATAGTTCACTCCTGGTACGATTCATCCGTTCTTCATGGTAGCATATATTCTGCGCTTTGCCGTCCAAGACAAGGATAGTTTCAAATGCTAGGGATATAGACTTTTTCAAGCATTTCCTCATATTCCGATACTGCGTCGCTATCTATCGTAATGCCTCCGCCGCTTTTATAAATATAGCCGTCACTTGTTTTTTCTATAAACCTAATCATAACTGCGCTATCAAGAATTTTACCGTCAAAATAACCAAAAATACCAGTAAAATACCCTCTTTCATACCCTTCGATATTTTTGATAATTTCAACAGTCTTTTTCTTAGGCGTTCCGCTGATGGAACCTGCAGGAAGCAAGGCATAAAGTATATCTCCTATACGGGAAGACCACTCAGCATCCAAATTACCGCAAATTGTCGATACGGATTGATATAGCTCATTCGCTCCGGCTTGTATCTTGATATACTCCCTAAAACTCTCAACCTTCACACTGCTTGCCACTATCGACAAATCATTTCTGAGTAAATCGACAACCATAGTATGTTCGGCACGTTCCTTTGCGCTTTTTTTCAGTGCGAGCAGAGATTCTTCATCCGCCTTTGCGGTTCCCTTCATTGGAAATGTACGAATTTGGTTGTCTTCTATTTTTACAAATCTCTCCGGAGAAAAAACAACAAAATAATCAGGCAGTAGCAGTTTAAAACTAGCTCCGGAAGCATAAAAAATATCCTCTAATGAACAGTCTATATATATCTTTGTTTGAGACGTAAGGTTTAGCATATAGCTATTCCCTCTTGTTATTTCGTCAATTGCTTTGTTAAACTTGCCCTTATACTCATTAAAACTTATTGGCTGTTTGGAAATGATTCGATGAGTTTGATGCAATGTTTTTTGCATGAAGTTTGTTTTGCCGTCGATATTAAAAAGAGGACAGTTTTTATCATCCAGAGTATAAACAAGCGGATTTTGTTTGTCAAAATCTAAAATAAACAAAAATGGAGTTTTCTGCCTCCCAAGAAGATTCAAATGCTCCTTCAATAGTTCTGCTCGACCAGCCTTTCTATTACGGCCATTCTTACGACGACGCCGTTTTTTACCTGTTCAAGTACTTTACATCTAGGATCATCCATGACTTCATCGGAAATATCAATATTTCTATGTACGGGTCCCGGATGAAGTATCACTATATCTTTGTCACCAATCAATTCACTAGTAATACAAAAATCACTGGCATAATCCTTAAGGCTGGCATAGCTCGGTTGTTCATGCCTCTCCGTCTGCGTACGCAGGCTCATTATGGCAGATACGTCGCCAATAATATCGCTTAGTTTTGATGTTTTTGGCAAATCTATATTAGGCAAAAAATGTGGTGGTGCCACAAGTATCACTTCCATACCAAATCTACATAGAAGTTTGATATTTGAGTTTGCAACACGAGAATTTTTAATGTCTCCAACAATAGCAATTTTTTTACCGTTAACTTCTTTCATATACTGTTTTAATGTAAATAAATCTAACAAAGCTTGAGTTGGATGAGCATGAGAGCCGTCACCCCCATTTATAATCGAGCTTGAAACATACTCTGAAAGTTTTTGCGGGACACCTGAATTTTTATGTCTCACAGCTATAACAGAAGGCCCCATCGCATCAAGATTGGCGGCAGTATCAAAAAGAGTCTCGCCTTTACTTGTAGAACTGGTGCTAACATCCAGATTTACAACATCCATACCAAGTTTTTTACCGGCCACCTCAAAAGAACTTCTAGTTCTTGTAGAGTTTTCAAAAAATATATTAATCAGCAACTTTCCGGTTAATTTTTTAGTATCTTTTCCGTCTAAAAAACCTTTTGCGCGAGAAAGTAAATTCTCAATTTCTTCATTAGTAAAATCATCAGTAGTAATACAATGTCTCATAACTCCTCCAATGCGGCAGGTTTATGCAAAAGATAACCTTGCATATAATCTACTCCTATGCCGACTAGCCTGTCGGCAACTGAAGCAGAATGAACAAATTCTGCAATAACTTTTATACCCATTTTTTTTGCAAACGACACTATTACGTCAACAGTATTAAAGGCATTATCATCCGTATCTATATTTTTTATCAATGATCCGTCTATCTTGATATAATTCGCATTAAGCTTAATAATATAGTCAAAATTAGAATACCCGGAACCGAAATCGTCGATAGCTATTCTGACGCCTAGATTTTTTAGCTTTTCAAGCACGGAGTTTGTCAACTGAAAATCATGTATATTTTCAGTCTCAACTATCTCGATAATTAACTTATCTGAAATATTATACTCTGCTATTTTTGCTATTAAAAATCTCACAAGCTCTTTGTTGGCAATATCTTCAAACGATAAATTTATAGAAAAATCTGCATGTTTTGTAGAAAAAAACTCAAATGACTTTTGAATCACTATTTTTGTAATAGCAAAATACAATCTGGCTTTTTTCGCCCTATCTAAAAATAGCGCAGGCGAAGCAACACTACCGGATTCGGTTATCATTCTAACCAAACATTCGTATTTTAGCTCGCCGCTACTATGCGATACAATTTTTTGAGCATACACCACAACCCTATCATTTCTGATCGCATCTTTTATTTTTTTAACCCAAAGAATATTCTCTTTTATTTTTTCTTCATGCTCGCCAGTATTGCTCAAAGCTAAATATCCGGTTCTGGATTCCAAAGCGCCGTCAAGAGCAATCTCCGCCGTACCTAGTGGATTCTCTGTTAAATATGCCGCACCTATTCTAATACCGAGATCAATTTCAAACTCATCGACAATCAGAGGCGATTCTCCAAATCTATGTAGCAATTCGGAACATACAAAAGAAAACGAGTCCGTGCAGAGGTGGCACCCATCAACGATAGCAAATTCGTCACCACCAACTCTATAAAGCGTATACTCGCCTACTTTTTGCTTTAACTCTTTGGCAAAGTTTATCAAAACTTTATCTCCAAAATCATGTCCATAAGCCTCGTTTATATCTTTAAATCCATCTATATTTACAAGCGCCAAAGTTACTTTACTATTTTTCTTTAAGTCTTCAACAAGCTTGACACGATTTGGTAAACCGGTCATTGAGTCTATAGTTTGCGCTTTTATAATATCAGTCATCTCATACAGCTCTGTAATATCAACTCTTATACTAATAAATTTGGTTATATTACCGTCTTCGTTGAAAATAGGCATAACGGTTGATTTTACATAATAAGCAGAACCGTCTTTCTTTTTGTTTTTTATAGTACCGTGCCAAGTCTTGCCGGATTTGATTGTTGACCACAACTGAGCAAAAATTTCATTTGGCGTATCATTATGTCTTACTATGCTGTGCTTCTGACCTATCAATTCTTCCTTGGAATAGCCGCTTATTTCACAAAATTTGTCATTTGCATAAATAATAACACCGTCCAAGTCCGCCTCAGAGACGATACTACTCTCATCTAGCGCCCTTTTATACTCGTACAATATGCTATTCTGACCAACATCTATCATTAGTTACTACTTATTTTGTCTATTTAAATATATTATGAAGCCCATTAGCGCTCTCCATTAGTTTTGATAATGCCGTCTCATCCGATGAATCTATAGCTATCTCGAATTTTTCAAGCTCTTCTTTAAAAAAACCGATACACTCTAACAAATTTTGCCTGTTTTGTATAAATATATCTCTCCACATAGCAGGAGAGCTTTTAGCTAGTCTGCTCATATCCTTAAAACCGCCTGCCGCAAGCATTAAAATATTTTTTGTATCTTCTTGACCCAAAACAGTATTTGCAATCGAAAAGCTAATCAAATGAGGCAAATGGCTAATAAACGCGGCATGCAAATCATGAACGTTAGAACTCATCTCAACAATGTTCATATCTAATTGTAAAAAGAGTTTTTTAGCGGTAGCGACTTGCTCTTCACCACTCTTTTCCAAGTCACATAAAACTACAGTTTTATCTCGATATAAATTTGCAGAAGCCGCTTTTGGACCGCTATACTCAGTACCTGTCATGGGATGAGCGGCTACTAGATTTTTTCTCAAGCCAACAGGGCAAGCGCTTGAGATTTTCTCCTTCGTGCTACCAAGGTCTATAATTGTTATATTTGGATTTATAGGCGCCAATGAAGCCAATATACTCACACAAGATTCTACCGGAACCGCTAAAATAAGCACATCGGCATTCGTGCAAGCCGTAAAATCGATAGCTGAATCTATTATTCCAAGCTCAACGGCAACCTCTATATGCTCACGATTGCTATCATAACCTGTAATACGATACTGCGGATTTACTTTTTTTAAAGCTAAAGCAAAAGAACCGCCCATCAGTCCTAATCCCACTACGGATACAACCAAGATGACCTCTTTTTTTACGGCGATTATACTGTAAAGTTCTTTTCAAATCTCCACCTATTATAGTCGGCTTTTAAACCTAAAACGGTACAATTAAGGCAATGTAAGTAAATCAACGTAAGGTTTGTCAGTGAAGAAAATCGCAATATCCGTAGCCCTTTCAATAGCTTTGTCAGCAAGCGCTTTCACAATCAAAGATATAAAATATGACGGACTAAGCCGAATCTCCGCAAATGTTGCCGATGAAATGGTCGGATATAGCAGAGGTGATAATTTTGACTACGATAAAATAGGAAAATCTATACTCTCGTTTTACTCTCAAGGATACTTTGAGGATATTTGGGTCGAAGAAAAAAACGGAACAATTATTTACCACTTCAAAGAAAAACCGGTAATCTCAAAAATAGAATTCGTCGGCTATTCAGATACGGAAACCGAAAAAATGCTAGGAGAACTCGGCTTCAAAAAAGGCGACGTGTATGATGAGGAAAAAATAGAAAAAAGCAAAAGAGCGATCATTAAAAAAATTCAAGAAGATTCTTACTTTAATACCGTAGTAGAGACAGATAGAAAAGATATAGGCGATAGCGCGGTAGAATTAACATATGTTATAAACAAGGGCGACAAAATCTATATTGACAAGCTATACACCGTTGGCGCTAGCAAGTTAAAACAAGACAAAATAATGTCTCAAGCCGCGAATAAAGAAAAGGAGTTTATGGGTTGGCTATGGGGTAGAAATGACGGCAAGCTACATCTAGAAGAGTTAGAGTACGATTCTTCAAGAATCAAAGATATCTATATGCAAAACGGTTATTTGGACGCAACCGTATCAAAAGCATTCCTAAAAACAGATTTCAATAGTGATACGTCCGAACTGTGGTATGACATAAAAGAAGGAGAACCTTACAGCGTAAAATCCGTTAAAATCATACAAAAAAATAATGTGATTGATGATAAAGAACTATATGAAGTAATAAAACTAAGAGCCAATGCTACATTTAATATTGACAAGATGAGGAAAGACCTCGATAAGATAAAAAATAAAGTCGCAGATCTTGGTTACGCCTTTACGAAAGTAACCCCAGATTTCGTAAAAGACGAAAAAACACATAGTGCAGAAATTATCTACACGGTTGACCCGGGTGATAAAGTTTATATAAACGACGTTTTAATTTCCGGAAACAGCAGGACTTTGGATAGCGTAGTAAGACGAGAAATCTTTCTAGCTCCAGGTGATTTATATAGTCTAACCGACATGCAAGACTCCAAAAACGGACTAAAACGAACAGGCTATTTTGACGACGCTACAATAGATGAAAAAAGACTAACATCCGATAAAATGGATCTTATCGTCAAACTAAAAGAGGCGCCTACAGGAAACATTATGGTAGGTGGTGGATACGGTTCGTATGACGGACTAATGATTAATACCGGTATAAACGATAAGAACGTTTTCGGCAGCGGTTTAGCGCTCGGATTTAACGTTAATCTATCAAAAATGCAAACAGATTTTGACCTTTCATTAACCAATCCAAGATTTAGAGACAGCCAATACTCTCTAGGTGGAGATTTATTCTCCAGAATGTTTATAGCTTATGACTATACTCAAAACACTACAGGAGTCGGACTCAGCACCGGCAAACAACTAACCAGAACCACCGCTATTTCTATGGGCTATCAATATGCAACTATTAAATATTCCGCGCTGTCGCCGAATGCCCTAGCAGTAGCGGCTACAAATCCCGCTCTTTATACAAATACGAGTAAAAGCTCCGTTATCCCGGCTATAAGTTTTGATAACACGGACGATTACTACGTACCAAGGCACGGAATAGCAACCGGAACCAGCCTTGAAGTAGCAGGAGCCGGAGCGCAAGAAAAATTTGTAAAAAGCTACTCTACTTTTAGCTATTTTTATGGATTAGAAGAATTAACAAACTGGGATGCTATTTTTAGATACAAAGCAAGACTCGGCTGGTTCGTTAACAGTAACAATATATCTATCGGAGAGAGATTTTACATGGGCGGTATAGGTTCCGTCAGAGGCTTTCAAATTAACTCTGTAGGCACAAAAGATAGCTTAGGTAACTATCTTGGCGATACTAAAATGTTTTCAGAATCTCTCGAATTTAGTATTCCTTTAATAGCTGAAGCAAAAATGAGATTCTTAACATTCCTCGATGCCGGTATGATAGGAACCGGAGCAATCAACGAACACGGTAGACAATCAATCGGTGCAGGTATCGAGTGGCTTTCACCGGTCGGACCGATACAAATTTATTATAGTAAGCCTATAAAAACATATCCTGGCGATATAACATCAGATATAGACTTCTCAATAGGTACGAGGTTCTAGTAAAAGCGGTTTAAAGCCAGCAACGGCTTTAAACTTTTACTCTTCGCTGACCCTTTTGGCTTCAACTTCGCACGGCATCTTTTTTACCATCGGCGTAATAAACCAAGTTTGACCGTTTGTCAATTTTATCTCTCCGCCCCATTTCTCTTCAGATGTAAACTCAATAGATGCTATTGTCTCTTCCATATCTTTTTTAGCTACGTAAAATAGCGTTTTACCGTCTTTTTCTCTTAACATTACTTTCGCCATAACGATCATCTTCCTTTTATTAGATTTTTTATTTGTTGCATAACTTTCGCACTGCCTGAAAAAGATTCAAATTCCAATCGATACGAACCGCCTCTACTTGAAACAAATATTCTCTTTTCAAATTTTTTAAGCCTTGACGGAAAATCCTCTCTAGAATGCGCCCCCCTGCTCTCTTTTCTAGCCATTGCGGACAGCACAACCGCCTCAGCAACATCTAATGAATTTTTAAACTCCAAAATAGTCTGTATTTCAAAGTTCCCGGCTCTTGTTTTTTCTACCGTATGAAGCGCGCCTGTCAATCCTCTCAAGTAGCCTATATACTCTAATGCATCCGATAGTTTGTCTTCACTCCTGAAAATACCGACTTTTTTATACATCACTTCACCGAGACTTTTTTTAAGGGCCTGAACATTGTATCTGTTTTCAAAACCAAATATAAAATCAATCATCTTTGTATCTTTTGCTACTTGAGTGAGATTTATATCTGAGAACTCATGTTCTCTGGCAAAACTAGAGCTGTTCTTGCCGGCAATTCTACCGTACACGAGTGCGTCAAGCAGGCTGTTACCTCCAAGTCTATTTGCACCGTGTATACCAATCGAAGCGCATTCTCCTGATGCAAAAACTCCTGCGATAGCCGTACTACAATCGCTATTTGCCTCTATACCCCCCATCGTATAGTGCGCAACAGGCTTAATCGGCACCAACGCCGTAAGAGGATCAACACCTTCTGAGCTTATTGATGCCCTACGAAAAGACGGAAGTTTTGAATTTAAAACATCTTCACCAAGCTCCCTAGCATCTATAAAAACCCTCCTACCGGCTTCCAACTCCAAGGCAATAGCACGTGAGATCACGTCCCTAGTGGAGAGTTCATTTACAAATCGCTCACCTTTGTCATTTACTAATTTTCCGCCCTCCCCCCTAACCGCTTCCGATACCAGAGAGCCGCTTTTTGCGAGACCGGTCGGATGGAACTGTACAAACTCCATATCACAAAGCCTAAGTCCGGCACGAAGTGCTACACTCAAAACATCGCCGCTAGTCTCAACCGAATTTGACGTATGCCCCCTATATATTCCGGCAAAACCGCCGCCTGCCAATACAACGGCTTTTGCTCCGACTATCTCGACTAAACCGCTATTTTTATTGTAAATTGTGGCTCCACTTGCTCTTTTTTCTGACTTTAATAGCGAAAGCAAAATCCTATCCGTCAAAAATTCAACGCCGAGAATTCTTGCCTTTTTAAATAGAGCTTGCACTATTGCACCGCCGGTTTTATCAGCAATATAACATGTTCGTTTTTTACCTGCTCCGCCAAAACTTCTTTGGATTAAATTGCCGTTCTCCAATTTGTCAAATTCTACACCGAGCGAAAGCATAAAGTCCATTGCATCTAAAGCATTTTCACAAAGTATTTTAACGGCTTTTTTGTCGGCTAGTCCATCAGCGCCTCGCAATGTGTCGCTTATATGCTCTTGAATACTGTCCTTTTCTACATTTCCAAGAGCCGCATTAATACCGCCTGCCGCCATAGAACTATTTGATCTTAGCGGATTAGATTTGGTTAAAACAGCCGTTTTAACTCCGCTCTCTGCCGACTCGATAGCGGCAGAGAGTCCTGCAATACCCGAGCCGACTATTAAAACATCATAAAGCATTGAAACCCTATTGAAAAGATATTTATTTGCACTCTAAATTTTGAAAATATGTTCATAATTCGCCTTACTTGTTCTAGAAAATTTAGCTATTTCCATATTATGCATTACATGTTCCGTACTTGAAGTCCCGACCAGTGATGCGCTTACGCCAGGAGCGGATCTTGCAAACTGCAATGCCCTATGAATGTCAGAAGCATACTCCAACCCTATAAGTGAACGAAAACTATCGGAGAAAGGTCTTTTAAATAAATTCATTTGAAGCAAGCTCGAACTAGTAATGACATTAATTCCTAATTTTCTAGCCGCTTGAATCGGAGTATAAAAAAGTCCGTCTACTTCTTGATTTTGATAGCTATAAGCATACGGTTTGCCTAAATTGTAAGGCATCTGAACAAATTTGAACCCATTTTGTTCACCGCCCACGATTTTAGCGATTTTTGACAGTTTATCAAGTGAGATATATTCCATATTTTCTGGCTCATACAAAAAACCGTTCCATACTGCAACGCCGTAGTATCCTATCTTGCCAAATCTTCTAGCCTCCTCAAAAAAAGCAAAAATTTCTGCCATATTGTCATAAAACACATCTCTCTCAACAAATCCAAGTTGCGTCTCCGGGTTATGCAGATAATAAACATCTATTGACTCAAGCCCAATATTTTCAAGACTTTTATTGAGACTCCACTCCATATATTTCGGCGTCATGCAATGCTGGTCAAGAGCTATATTTTTTTCATCGGCAAGTTTTGTGTCTATAATGTTTGTTTTTATCCACTCATACGGATTTTCAGGAAATGGATAGTTTAACGGTAAAAAACCGCCTTTTGAACATATGACAAGTTCTTCTCTTTTGCAATAACCTGCCCCTATTAGCTCTCTTAAGGCTTCGCCTATTTCTCGCTCACTTTGTTGATAACGGTAGTTAATAGCGGTATCTATCAGATTTGATCCGCTCCTCACGGCAGTCATAATGCTTTCAAAATATCCGAAATGATAGTTTTCTTCTTTATATGGCTCTCCGACGTAAGAACCAAATCCAAGCGACGAAATACAATATTCATCCGTCAATAAATAAAAATCGCCGCTTAAATTTTTTTGTTTTAACGCAAACCCTTTAGTTGCCTCAAGGGTAGCTTTACCTTTTAACATTATGCGCACAATCTGTAATATTTTTTACGTTCTTTTGAAGAAGCAAATCCAATCTCGTCACGATATTTTGTAATTGTTCGCCTGACAATATGGAGTCCAAATTTCTTTTGAATCACAATTTGCATCTCTTCATCGCTAATTGGATGACCTCTCTCTTCTGTTTCGATACATTTTTTTATAAACTCTTTAATTTCAAAAGGCGCAACTTCAATACCAAGAGATGAACTGAAAAAATCCTTCATAGCAAATACGCCCCTGTCACATGCTATATACTTGTTTGACACGGCTCTTGATATTGTTGATTGATTAAATCCTAACATATCTGCAACTTCTTGCATCTTTAGAGGTGTCATCGAGCCTCCGCAAAAAAATTTAAACTGCTTTTCCGCAATCACCTTTGCTATATTGTGAAGTGTAGTTTTGCGAAGTGCGATAAGTCCTGAAATCTCTTTTGCTTCTTTATATTTTTCTTTTGAAAACTCGCCGCTTTTCGGCGCCTCCACAACGCTCAAATCAAATCCAAAAAAATTATCTACCCTCACATCCAAGCCTTTACCGTTAAATGCTATAGTAACGTCAGGAGCAATACAATGCGAGTCCTCAAAATACTCCAAAGCAGGTTGTGTTTTTAGTCCACCTATAATCTTCAATGCTTCCTTAAAGTACTCTCTCGAAGTAAATTTATCAAGCTCGTCAAAATGCAAAACCATTTCACATGATAACTCGTAAAGTTCATTATCGATTTCTAAATTATCAAGTTGAAATAAAAATGATTCTTTAAAATCCATAGCGCCGACGCCAGATGGTTCAAGCATTCTAAATCTTTGTCTTATATTCTCTACTTTTTCGCTTGTCGTCGAACATTTTGCCGCTATTTCATGGATATTCCCGTCAAAAAAACCGTCTTCATTAATGTTTTGAAGTATTTCAAAAGCAATTTTTTTGGAAAACTCAGTAGGGAAAATATGAGAATCTATCTGTTTTTCTACCGTAAGATAAAATGAATCATCTCTATCTAGCACAAAAGCATCATTATCTAGCCTATTTTTTGTTTTTTGCTGTAGGTTCTTTTTAGCTTTTTTATCTCCAACCGAAAGACTGGTTGCAACAACTTTTGAAGCCATCATATCAATGTATGGATTTTCCATACAAATCTGCTCTACCGTTTTTTCAAGCTCATCACCGCCTGCCTGTAAAATAGGCAACCATAGTTTAAGCGATAGATGAAGGTTTTGTTTATGAGCCAAGCTCTGTTTTATATCAAACATTATATCCTCCTACAATTGGATGACAAATTCTAGTATAACTTTTGGCTTTGGTAGAACTATTTATTGATTATTTTTTAATCAATTGTCTTTTTTAGATGACTAAAAATAGTACAAAGACTGTATTTTATAGGTGGATATAAATTACGGAGTAAAAAGTGCAATAGCTTAAAATAGCTACTGCACTTCAATATTGAACTTCTTAATTTTATAACCTATCTGTCTAGTCGTAATTCCTAGTTTTTTAGCGGCTTTTGCTTGGGTCCAACCAGACTCTTTGAGTGCGTCTAAAATAGTTTCTCTCTCCATATCTATCAAATCATTTTTTGTTAGAATCTTATTACGCTCATTTTGAGAGATATGAATATTTACGCTATCCCTAGTCTCAAGCTTAACCTTTCCTTCGTCTGTTTTCAGTCTAGGTAAAAGCATCTTAATGCTTTGCTCGTCAATATATTCATCATCTATAAGCAAAGCCGCCCTCTCCATCGTATTTTCTAACTCTCTGATATTTCCGGGCCACGGATATTTCAGTAGTGCTATCAATGCTTCATGCGACAGAGTTATCTCTTTTTTATGAATTTTGGCAAACTTGTCTAGAAAATGATTTGACAACAAGATGATATCCTCATCTCGCTCCCTAAGCGGCGGTAAAAATAGAGGTATGACATTCAACCTGTAAAAAAGATCCTCCCTAAACTCGCCCCTTTCAACCATCTCTTCTAGGTTTCTATTTGTTGCGGCTATTACCCTGGCATCTGTTTTGATAGTTTTAGCTCCGCCAACTCTTTCAAACTCCTGCTCTTGCAAAACTCTTAGTAGTTTGACTTGTAAAGCCGCCGAAACATCGCCTATCTCATCCAGAAAAAGCGTACCCCCGTCAGCCAACTCAAAACGACCCTTCCTCATATCTTTTGCATCAGTAAACGCTCCTTTTTCATGTCCGAACAGTTCGCTCTCCAACAAGTTTTCAGGAATCGCTCCGCAATTTAGTTTAATAAATGGTCCGTCTTTTCTTGGACTTTGTTTATGTATTGCAGAAGCGATCAGTTCTTTTCCCGTTCCTGTTTCACCCCTGACAAGTACTGTAGCTTTTGATTTTGCTACTTTTTTGATTATTTCGAATAGTTGCTTCATTTTCGGGCTTTCGCCTACAATGTTTTCAAAATCGTGCTTGTTCAAAGCTTCCATCTTGTAATAGTCTTTTTGCTCTTTTATTGCTTGCTTCTCATTTTCGTACCGTTCTTCTACTAGAATTGCATGAGCAAACATTGAGCCTATGATGGTAAGTATTTTAACAGTTTCTTCAAGTCCTATTGCCGAGGCTTTAGTCAAATCACCGCTAATGACGCCGACGGCAATATCTCCGGCAACCATAGGTACGGCAATATAGGAAAGATGATTGAGGTCGCGCGAGCCTGTTTTGTTTAGAAAAATTACGCTTTTATGAATATCTTCTATCACTATCGGTTCTTTTGACTCAAAAGCAATTCCGGTGGCGCCTTCGCCGTTTTTGTAGGTAGCAAGCAGTCTTTGTTTTGTAGTCAAATCATTGCTAGCAAAAACTACTAACTCACCTTTCCCTGTATCAAACTTATAAACAGTAGGTCTTTCGATTTCTAGGTATTTTTTAATATACTTGATAGAATCTTGCAGTTTTGTTCTTAGGTCTGCAACCGTAGCCATCGTTTTTGATATTTCAAGCAAAATATCTAGCTCTCTTACCCATAAACAGCTTTGACACTCTGCGGATTTTCTGTCTTTCATACTAAACCCCGACATTTTTGTTGTCGAAATTCTACCCTGAAAGATGATATGAAGATGTATAAAATTTAAGCAGGCTTCTCTAAAATTTCACATTTAAAACAGTTAGTACTATCTTTACAATGCCAACATGCAGGCGCAATCTCCCCAATCGTATCAAATAAAAACTTCTTCCATCTAATTTCGTTCGGCTTTTTTATTGACAATGTTGGAAAATGAAAAGACATAAAATCATTCATCTCTTTTCTACTATCAAAACCCATATCTTTATATAGATGATTCATTTCAAAAGATTTATCGGCAACAAGCTTAGCTATATCAAAAATTTCATCGGAATATGCCGCATGAGACATTAACAGTTTGATAATATTATCTTTTACGGTTTCGGTCGGAGTCATTCTTATCCCTTTATATCTTCGATAAATTTTGACAATTTACTATCTCTAATAGCTATCAATCTGGCAATTTCAGGTAGATCGAATTCACCAAAATATGTCATATCAAACAGCTTCATCAAAGCATGTCTACAACAACTTTTCTGACATCCAGTCACGAATTTTTTGGCTTTTGGATATGGAAGGTCGGTATTTTGAAAAATTTTAATAGCCTCCGAAACACTCTTGCTACCGCATTCACAAATCTCAAGAGCCAAAATCTCGTCATCGTTCATCGGTTTTACCTTAGTTTTACAATCCGTGCTCTTTCTTAAAGGCATAATACCTCTCGCAAGCATCTATAATCTTCTCAGACAAAGGTTTTAGTTCGCTATATTCACTCCAAAGCGTATCTTCGACTATGTCGTGAATCTTTGAAGCAATTTCAGTTGCCTTTCTCTTTAGCGTGGCTAACTCTTTTTTACTATCTTCCGAATGCATATATTACTCCTTACTAGATTTTGCCGTGCTACCCTTTGGAGCCTAACGATGCAAAAGCAAAAATGTTCTCATATTTTACTTTTAAAGGCTCGCCGAGCGCCATTACCCGTGTTTTTCCGACTTGTTTAAAACCGTAATTCTCATATATAGCTTTGACGTCCAAATTATTTTCGGGCAAATCGGCATAGATATTTTTTTGACCTCTAATACTAATAGTAGTTCTGAGCATCTTTTCTGCATCAAGATATGCCCCGCCTACCATCTCCCAAGCGCCGATTACAATGTCTTTTCCAACGGCTTTTGAATGACAAAAACCATTTTGACATGATAAGAATAGAGAGCTTTTTGAGCTCATATCTTCGAGCAAAAACTCTGTCCTATCTTCCGCAAAAAAATTTCTATCAAATGTTTGTAAAATAGCTCTTGTATCACTTCTTTGGTACTCCGCCAAAAATGATTTTTCTTTTTCGCAATGCTCATTAGCTTCATATCTATATCTAACTACGTCGGTAACGGCTTTGAATCCTAATTTTTCGTAGAACTTCGTAGCATTCATAGCAGAATGCAGATATATTATTCTTCGCTCCGTAGACAAGGCTTTCAAAATAGTCTCCAATAGCTTCCTTCCAATTCCCCTGCCTCTAAAGTCTGACTTAATTATAAGATTGCCTATCCAAGCGCTCTTCTCATGGAGGTATCCGGTAACACCTCCGATTAGTTCATCGCCATCATAAGCTCCATAACAAAGATTAGCAAATCTTGCTCTTGTTTTTGCAATCTCCTCCATAGAAATAATCCATCCTTCTTCCATAGACATGGAAACCAACCTGCCGTCATCTTTATCCCTCAACCAACAGACTAACATGCCTTTTGCCGATACAACTCTTTTAGCTCTTTTTCACTCATAGTCTTCTTGCGTTTCGTAACAATATCTCTAACATCATCAACCAGCGGCATTAGCATACTTTTATCTTCATTGATACCTTGATTTTTGAGATGAAACGAAAGCGTAGAGCCTCCGGAATGTTTACCTATCGGATAACTTCGCTTCATACCTACGGATTCAGCGGTAAATGGTTCATATGCAGTTGTGTCTTTCATCATTCCGTCAGCATGAATTCCGCTTTCATGCGCAAATATTCTACTTCCTACGATAGGCGCATTTACCGGAACTTTTATATTTGCGGCGCTAGAGACTATTTTTGCCAAAACCCTCAGCCGTTTGTGGTCAAACTCTCTTCTTTGCCCGTATTGGTAAGCTAATGAAAGACTTATTTGTTCAAAAGAAGCGTTACCTGCCCTCTCTCCGAGTCCTATAACGGTCGTATTTACGCTGATAGCTCCAGCCTCAAGTCCCATTAAAGCATTTGCCGTCGCTAAACCAAAATCATTATGAGTGTGCATCTCAACTGGTAATAAATCAGCTCCAACCAAAGAAGATACAATTTTGTAAGTTTCCATAGGCGTCAAAATTCCTACCGTATCGCAAAAGCGAAACCGATTAGCGCCAAACTCAACCCCTAATCTCATAATCTCTAGTAAAAATTCCTTATCGGCACGAGAAGCATCTTCTGCACCTATACAGACAAAAAGACCTTCTCGTTTTGCCGTTTCAATAACAGTTTGTAGATTTTGAATAGTTTTTTGTCTTGAACCCGTCTTGATTGCTATCATTTTATCACTTGCAGGAATAGATAAATCGATTGCTTTTAATCCACACTGCAAGGCAAAATCAACATCTTTGGGTATTGCTCTCGCCCAACCCATCTGACGAATAGGCAGATTTAAGGACAAAATCTCGATAATATCGGCTCTCTCTTTGACCCCCATTGCAGGGATTCCTATCTCCATTTCATCAGCGCCGCATTCAAAAAGCGCTTTTGCAATTTCTAGTTTTTCTTGTGTAGTAAAAGCTACAAAAGGAGCTTGCTCACCGTCTCTTAGAGTAGTATCGTTGATAAGTCTTTTTGTTTGCATATTATCAGCCTAACTCATGCTCTATCGCAAATCCAAGATAACCAATAGCCGCAATTTTAGCCGCCTCGACTATAGGTTTAAAAGCTAAATCTTGTCTAATTTCTAATATATCTATTTCTTTTAATGTCTCCATCGGGCATTCACCAATTTTTGCAGTAAGCAAGATATTTATATCTGCAAGCTTTGATTTTATATCGTCCATCGGGCTGTCACAACTATCAGGTCCTTGGCAATACTGAGCCACCGCTCTACTTGTCAGATATTTTGCACCTTTATCGCCAGCCTCATAAATCAAAAACTCTTTTGCGCTTCCAAAGTGGTCATCTACCGTCTCTTTTGAAAAACTTGTCACCGCGACCAAAACAGTTTTGCCGTTTGAAGAAAGCTCGAATTTTTCATCTTCGGCTCGTTTATTTGCTGAATTTAAAATCTCTCTAAAACTCTCAATCTTTGCCCATTTTTCTTGCCTTGCATTCAAATCATACATTCTTGCAAGCTCATTAAATGTTTTTGATACAAAAGAGTGTTTTTCAAATTCACCAGACCTATCTTCGCCAAGTAGTCCAATTGCATCTGCGCGACACTGCTTGCAATGAGTCATTAGCGTCATATCCATACCGCAAGATTCTTGTGCCGCACTCAATTCTTCCGCGGTGGCGCTTTTGACGCCGTTAAGGGCAAAATAAGTGCCAAATTCAGGCTCTGAGAGAATCGGCATGATGTTGTGTAAAAATACGCCCATATCCCGAAGTTTTTTAGATACATTCGGCAAATCATGATCGTTTACACCTGGAATTAAAACAGAATTAGCTTTGACCAAAATCCCTCTATTAACGCAAGCCGCAATTCCTTCAAGCTGACGATTCAGCAAAATTTCTGCCGCTTTTACGCCTTTATGACGTTCTTTTTTGAAATATACCCAAGGGTAAATTTTGGCGCCGATGTGTGGGTCTACAGTATTTATCGTAACAGTTACATGATCAACCCCAGCCGAAGCTATCTGGTCGATATAATCAATCAGCAACAGTCCGTTTGTAGAAAGACAGAGCTTTTGATCTGGCGCATATTTACGAATCAGATTAAACGTCTCAAATGTCTTTTTAGGATTTGCCAAAGCATCTCCTGGACCTGCAATACCTACGACACTAAGCTCTTTTATTTCACTTCCTATAAATAGGACTTTTTTTACCGCTTCTTCCGGTGTCAATTTTTGACTTGTCACGCCTGGTCTCGACTCATTTGAACAATCATATTTACGATTACAATAGTTACATTGGATATTGCAGGCTGGAGCTACCGGCAGATGGATTCTAGCGTAATGGTTATGCGCTGATTTTGAGTAACAAGGGTGGTTGTTTATTTTGTTTAATATATCTTCGCCGATTTGTATTGACGAATCTGCTGAACATCCGCAAGACATTTAAAATCCTTTTCAAAAACTATTAAAAAGGATTTTGCATTTGTCGTTCCGTAAAAATTTTACTCAATCACCATGGTCATAGCCATGATGATTTTTCACTATCTCCTAGCCTTGAATACTCCTTGTATCGCTCGTTGTGCATTATCTACTCCGGTTAATGCTCCGGATATTGCGCCACCGGTAGAGTTTGCTTGCGGACCGTAGAACTTACCTTGCATATTTAAAGCATCTGAGTTTAGAGTATTGGTTA
>Ga0078972_1003772_pt1 | contig 44105 bp, 39 predicted proteins | sample YelNatPaOPGAMG01_FD_67568 | JGI IMG/M metagenome (GOLD analysis project Ga0078972, IMG submission 67568) | Hot spring thermophilic microbial communities from Obsidian Pool, Yellowstone National Park, USA - OP-RAMG-01 (SPADES assembly) (version 2) | ecosystem: Environmental > Aquatic > Thermal...
TTAAACGGCTCCCCGATTTTATAGGGTCCATTTCCTGGAACTGCGTTTTTCAGTGTGAACTCATACATATCCAATCAATTGATTCGTTTGTCCCTGCCCGCCTCCCGTTCCATCATCTAGTTTCCTCCGATTTCCTCCCGATGACAGCCTGTTTTTTGAGAGAAAATCAGCCCGGAAAACCAGATGTTTCCGGATTGAAAGCAGATATTGCAGGACAGAAACAGATTTTCCGGAAGAAAGGGGGATTGGGAAGGAGAATTCAGGTCTGATAGGAATTGGTATAGGAATTGCCTAGGACGGTTCAGTTGTTCACATCAAATCTTCTGCTGCAGAAGACATTTCGATCAAAAAGGAGCCGTCTGATGAAGACAAAAATTATTTTTCCACGATGTTCCCCTCTTGCCATTGCTTCTCTTGCAATCAGGGCCTTTTCAGCGTTCTTGGTATTTTTTGTCGGATGGGGGATTGGGACGGTTCAGCCTTCCTTCGCACAGGACCCTCCAGCGGCATTGCCTTCTCCGTTGCCCGTTACATCACCTTCGCCGCTGAATGCTACACCCGGTGGTCAGATCATGGCGATGCAGAATGCCGCCATGCAGAGTGCCGCACAGAGCCAGACAGGTACTTTTTCAGGAAACATTCCCAAATCGACGAGCCTGTCGGCCAATTTTGCCTGGGCGGACACATTTGACGCCAGCGCTCTGAACGGAGGATATGGCGGGGGGGTGACTGTCACCCGGTGGATCACCGCAAACAGCGGCCTCACCATGAATGTGGAAATCCTGTCTTTCGGACTGGGAAACGCCAACAACTTCGTGTCAACCAATGCTCCGTCTGTCTCTCATCAGGCCGGTACACCCATCATCCCTATTACACTCGGATACGTCTATGATTTTATGGGAGGAAAATCCTGGCTGAATCCCCAGATCTTTGCTGATGGAGGACTGGCTGTGTCACTGAACGGAGAAACAATGCCGTTGGTGGCCGACGCCGGAGTCGGGGTGGTTGCCCCTCTGGGAAACCTGAGCGAATCCTTGTCCGGAATCGACCTGTTTGCCAATATCCGATGGGCCTATATATCCAATATTGGAGGACTGGCTGATACGGCAGTTGGCCTGGATGTACTACACGCCGGACTGGTTCAAGGTAACGGAGCAGTATTGAACTATATGCCGGTTGAAGTGGGAGCGACTTTTGTATTCTGAGTCGGCCTTTTCTGTGAATGTTCGAGGAAACGGGGGAGCGATCGCTCCCCCGTTTTTCTTTTCCGGGACGATCAATGGGAGGGGTGAGGGGTCCGGTCGATGACCGTCGCCGTTTGCCCGGCAACGAGAGTAACACCTTTTGGCACAGATTCCAGCGTGATGCGTACCGGAATGCGCTGGGCGAGCCGGACCCAGCTGAAAGTGGGGTTCACCCGGGGGACTGTTCCCGGAAGATCATGGCGTTCCTGGTCGGAAATCGCCCGACTGATGGTTTCGACGCGTCCCCAGAGCGAAGGAGAAACACCCATCAGCCGAATCTCCATCCGGTCTCCGATTCGGATCGAAGGCAGTTTTGTCTCTTCAAAATACCCGTCGACATAGTACGAATCGCTGTCGACCAGGGCGAAAACCCCTTGGCCCCGCTTGACGAAATCCCCCGGCTTGAGATGGAAATTGGTGATATATCCGTTGACTTTTGCCCGGACCACCGATCGATTGAGGTCAAGCTGGGCCCGGGTCAGATCTGCGAGTGCCTTCTGGTAAAGTGCCTTGTCTTCCATCGCCCGGGCCCGAAGGTTTTCGGCTTTTTCGGCAGATGCGTTACCTGATTGGCGCAAACGCTCATAGCGCCGGGCATCGTGTTCGGACTCCCTCATGGCGGCGTAACGGGCCAGGAGAGTCGCCTGGGCAGCGGAAAGTGCAATCCTGAAACGTCTGGCGTCGATCCGGAAAAGGATCTCCCCTTGCCGGACAACCTGGTTGTCCCTCACATCGATTTCACTGACCAGTCCATCGACGTCCGGGGCGACAGATACCCAGTCCGCGCGGACCCGTCCGTCCCTCGTCCAGGGGGAAGTCCTGTCGATATGCCACAGGAGATACCCGGAAAATACGGCGAGAAAGACCAGGAATACAGTGACCAGTTTGCGGATCAACGCCGGTGAGAAGGCCAGCTTCATCGGGTGGTGGACCTTTCATAGAAAACGAGCAACGTGAGGATGACCACATACAGGGAAATATCGAACAGGGATCGATGCCAGACATAACGGTAGAATCTGGTCCAGGACAAAACAAGACGGAGACACCACAGGATGGCAAAGGACGCAAGGGACCAGAACAGGAAGGGAGACAGGAAAACGCCGAAAAAATCCGTTTCCTTCATCTGGCCGGAGCCTCTTTAGGCGTCATGGAATAACCTGTCCCGCTTTCCGGAGGGAAAAACGTTGCCAGTGCCGCAAGCCGGGTGAGGATTTCCCCTGCCGAGGCACCCGGGTCTCCGGACCCGAGTGAAAGCTCGATGGAACGGATCCGGGAGAAAAGGTGCGAAAGGGAGGATCCGTTCCCGGGGAGAGGATGTCGCTGGAGGATGTTTGCAAGGTCCTCCTGAAAAAGATCAATTTTTTCCTGGCTCCGTCCGGGTAGTGAGATTTTGAGATCATGGATGTCCTGCAGAATGCGGCCGATGGAGGGGTGGAGGAACCCCTGGGAGAACACCCGACGTTCTTCCGGGGTGAGTGCTTGCAGGCGGAGAGCCAGCTGTGGCGTTCTGTCGACGATCCGTGCGAGGGCTTCCTGTCTGGGTACAATCGAGTCTGTTACGGGGCTAAACAAGCCGGGTTGCCGGTTGTCCGGCCGGGCCAGGATGGCGAGGTCGGACAAGTCGGCCCGATAAAGGCGACGGACACTCCAGTCGGCCCCTACGGAGCGGAAAAGCCGGGTCATGATGGCCATCAGGAAGATGCCGACGTTCTGGGCGATGGCCGTATTGACCGAATGGGCAAAGTGTCCGGAGTAGGTGGGAGAAAGGGCCAGGACTCCGGCAAATCCGATACTGAAGGAAAGGACGGGAATGCTATATTCCGGACGTCCCAGGAAAAGGCCGGCGGGGATCAGGATCAACGCAAGGATGAGGGACAGATCCAAAAAATTGTGGGCCATGGGGAGAAAAATGAACAGGGTGAGAATCCCCAAGACGGATCCGGCGGAAAGGAAAGACAGGAACCGGACAATGGCCGGAACCGGATCGTCCATGGCTGCAAAAAACGACCCCACGACCGCCGCCATCATGGTGGCAACGGCTCCGTCCGGCCATTCCGTGAAAATCCAGAAATTGGCGACGATCAGAACGGTGATGAAGACAGCAGTGGCTGACATCGCGGCCAACAGGTGATCCCGATGGGCGGACGACAGGAGAGGGGCGCCGTTTCCTGGATCGATCGGCGCATTTCCGGTAAGGGAATGCCGCAGTTCCTGGCAACTTTTCAACAAAACGCACAATGCGTGCAGTCGTGCCTTGAGGCTCTGGATAAGCATAAGGATCGCTCTTTCGGATTCGGGGGCAGCCTGTGCAGTGAATGTTCCATCGAGAATTTCGGGTATCGGTATGCCGGAACCTTTTCCGGATTGATGGATCCAGTTGCATGTTTCCCGGAGAAGGGGGGAAATGGACGGGGACTTTTCTGGATGATCACGTCCGATCGCCTCAAGGTGGCGGACGACTTCCGTCAATAGCGGAAGCAGCTCACGGAGTCGGGAACGAAGGGCGTTCATCCCGTGAATGCGGTCCGGATGTGAGGTGTCATATGATGCGAAGACGGACAGAGGATCGAGGGCTGCGAGGTCGATAGACAGGCGATGCCTGACGTTTTCCAGTGTCTCCGTTCCCGGAGGGTTGGTAAGGACATTTTCGGTTGACAGGGTAAACTGCTCAAGCCAGCGGCGCACCCTGCCTTCATAGAGCGGCAATGCCGAACGGGGGAAAAAAAGTTCGTTGACCAGAAAGGTTGAAAGAATCCCCAGGCAGACCTCCTCGACACGGGAAACGGCCGTGGAAAAGATATTTTGCGGATCGGAGACGCTGGGGAATCCGATCAGGGCTACAGTAAATCCGGCAAGGATAAAGGCATAGCTCCGGGGTGTTCCGTCGATCAGGGAGAGATATAGGCATAGCGAAATCCATGCGGCCAAGGCCAAGGTCAGGAGTTCGGGCATGTCGACCAGACGGGGAACCAGAAATACGGCCATACTTGCACCGACAAGGGTCCCGACAAAGCGGTAAAGGGCTTTGGAACGAACCATGCCTGTATAGGGTTGCGCCACGATCAGAACGGTCAACAAGGCCCAGTAAGGCTGATGCAGATCCCATCTGAAGGCCACAAAAAGGGCGATCAAACCCGCGGTGCAGGTTTTGATGGCAAAAAGCCAGTCTCCGGCTGTCAGGGAGGAAAAAATCATGGAGTCCTGGTCCGGGGAACAGGTGGAAAAGACGTCGAAGACAATCCAAAAGTGGAAATTTTTTTTGGAAATGACGGGTAATAGCCTGAATTTCTCATGATTTCATTTTGCATTCGGGCTGGAATGTTGTCAAAAGGGTGCTCGGCTGAAATGAACAACGCATTGCCAGGAGGAAAGAAAGGTCTGCCCGGGGGCATATCCACCCGGGCAGAGAAAAAGGAGGATCTAACCCCCGGTGCAGACCTGGTCTGGAATCAACTGGATATTTTTGTCCGTGATATCTCTCAGGACGCCTAGATACTGTTTCTGGTCAAAGTTCTTGAAACCGAATTTCCCTCCCAGGTCAGACTGGACCATGGGCAACATCTTGAGGGAGTTTCTCCGTGAACATTCCCAGTTGTTGTGGTTGAACCGCACCAGCGCCCAAGCCCGGTAAAGAGACTGATTGCCCTGTGAAGCTTCCATTTTGCGTTTCGGCTGATATTCAATCCAGTAATACATGTATTCTTCTCCACCGACGAGCCACCCCTGGGATTCTGCGCGCAGGCGTGTTTTTGTGACATCCCGGAGACGATGCATGATCTGCTGGTTCGCATTCAGACGGCGGGCAACCGAGTTGCCCACGATATTCCATGTCTGGTCGGCAATCCGTTCGGAGGCCTTTCGCATGGCGCGAACGTAGGCATCATGTTTGGCGCCCTGAAGGGTGTTTTCGAGGGGGGAACTGGCGGTAAACCAGACGGCTCCGCTGTTGCTTTTATTCCTGTCCTTCTCCCGTGAATAATGCCCGATCGAATTGATCCAGGAAGGAGCGGAAGACCTGGATGCCGCAACGACCTTGTAGCCTTCAGGACCTTGCGGAAGGGTCGAAAGGGAGCTGCAGTCGGCGAGCGTTCCCAACACGGCAATGCTCACGGCGGGGATCAGGATTTTCATGAACTGTTTCATAGGTTCTCCTCAGTGACAGTGTTGTTTCGTGTAACAGGAACCGGAGGAAAATCCCCCTTTTCCGTCGCTCCATACCAGGAAGATCGGTGAATCGCTCCTCCCCCGATCTTCCTTTCCGGGATCAACCGCCGTTGATCCCGTCATGTTCCGGAAATTGTCGCTCCATCCCTGCGGGATCGAGACTGGACGGATCCGCAGTCGGCTTGTGACTGTCCACCGCCCTTTCCAACGGATCCTGCCCCCCCTCCCCGTGGCAACGCCACAAAACGTCCGGAGCCTTTGCGGTAAAATAGCCGGCTGGTGATTCCCTTGACGAGCGGCCGGACTCCTTCCCGGGCTATCCTTCGGGCAACCATCATCCGGGCTTGTGCAGGGGTGATGCCCGCGGCCTTTCCGTCATGGGCCACTTCCCCCCAAATCTGTCCTCCGGGACCCCGGACCGTAAAGTGGTAATGGTAGGCGTAGTAAACGTATCTCCTGGAAAAGTCATTGCCCATCGAACGGGAAGAGACCTGTCCGGTAATGCGAATCTTCCCGTTCGGTGCGCCGACGAGCCCAGCCCGGGTCAGGCCTTCGGTCAGACGGTGGGATACGGTTTGGGAAAGAGTGTCTTTCGTTTTGCACAGTCCGGCAACAGACACGGTGAATGTGGCATCACGTGCCAGGCGGTTCTCAAGAAGAGAGACGTCCCGATCCACATCAAATCGGCTGGAGGGTGACTGCCCCGAGAGAATGGCCTGTTCCCGGTCCAATAGGCCCGCTTCCTCCTTGACCTGGATGAGCTGGGAGAGGATCCGGATCCGGTGGAGGGGGTCAGACGCGTTATCATAAGCGTCCCGGAGGGAGCGGATATTATGCTCAAGATTGCGGACCCGGCCAGACAGATAACGGGTTTCCCGGGGGATATCAAGTGCAGCCAGGACCACATAGCTGCCCTGGCTTTTGAGCCAACGGGTTTTTGGAAAAACAATGTTGACAAGCTTGGCTTTTGTCCGGATATCGATAACATCCCGGACGGAGCGTCGGGTCGTCATGCCGGAAATCTCCCGGCTTTGGCGGTAATGTGTTCCGATTTTGGAGCTGATTTGCTGGGACAAGGATCGGATGGCATCGCTCTGGGCCGAGCGGACTGTCTGCCCGTAACCGAGCGCGGTCATGTAACGGTTCGCAGGGAACCCTGAAAGGTGACCGGTTTCCCACCATTTTTCGGAAGCAGTCGCGAGGGACGGGAGAGCAAGGAAAATCAGTGCCGTCAGCATCCACCGGAAAAGGAGGCAAGTGTGCTTCATAGAAGGGTCCTTTCCAGGTTTTCGAGCACATCCCAGTGCGTCTGTCTTTGACAACGGACCTCCCTTCGGCAAGAAGACGGATGATGATATTGGTTCATCGGGCGTTCAGCAAATCCAGGGCCCTTTTAGTCTGGGGGTCACTGGCGGCATTTTTCGCATCGGACAGTGCATGGCGGAGGAGGCGTTCATACTGGTTGTCGGAGAGGCTGACCAGGACATAGAAATCATAATAGGTCTGCGAATGGGTGTTGGGGGACTGCTGGATCCAGTATTTTCTCCACCAGTAACGGACAACCCTGACTCCGCTGAGACGTGCCTCTGCCGATTGCCTGACCAGGTTCGTGATCCGGCGACGGGTTCTCATGCTCCCCCCATTGGCGTCCGAACCCAGAATCGTCATCCGTCGGGCCATATAACGCGAATCAACCGTATTCGCGACACTTTGCGCGATGTTCTGGAGGGCATTGGCATAGGAATCCGTCCGGCCGCCTTCCTGATCCGGTTCCCGGTTGGCCAGTCCTGAAAAATAGCGGGCATCCCGGTGTTCTTCCTGATACTTTCCCGGCTGGTCGATCCATTCGGGTTTCTTCCCGTTCGCCTGTGCCATCAGGTGAGGTTCCCCGTACCCTCCCGGAGGCTGTGAAAAGGAGGAACAGGACGATAACGCAAGAAAAAAGAATGCGAGAAAAGGAAGCGCAATGTTGAAGGGTGTTCTTCCGATCCAGAAGTCTCCTGCCATCCTGCCGATCCCTCCTCGATTGGTATGTTCCGGGCCGTCCGTCGGTAGACTGTCTTACTCAGAAAGCCATTTATACCATATCAGGCGAATGTTTCCCATTCTGACCGGGAGATGACGGATCCACTGCCGGTATGGCCCCTTCCTGATCGTTTATGTCAGTCCGTGACTTTTGAGCCCCGCTTCCACAAGGTCAAGATCTCTCAAGATTTTTCGGAGAGTTTCATCATCGATCTTGTGGGATTGCCTTAACTGGCGAAGGGTATTCTTTTCTTCCCGGATTGCAGAAAGCCTCAGACTTGCCTCTTCTTCCAGCGTTTTCCTGATGTTGTCCGTTCCTTCCTGCCGCTCTTCGAGTTCCTGGATCCGGAGACTGTATTCGGAGATGATCCGGTTGATCAGTTCCCGATGGTCGGGAGAATCGGTTTCGGAAATCCTCGATTCCAGATATGCCAGGGCTTTTTTATTGGCTTCCAGACGGGCCAGGTGTTCTTCGCTTTCTTTTTGTCCATCGTCACTGACCCCCAGCCACCTGGCGAGAGGGATCAGCGTGACTGTGACCGTTACCATGGAGATCAGGATAACGCTGCCTGCAAGAAATATGATCAGATCCCTTCCGGGGAAAGGTTTGCTGTGCACAGTCAGGGGGATCGACAACGCGGCTGCCAGCGTCACAGCCCCGCGAACGCCGATCCAGCCGGCCAGAAAAACGCTTTTCCAGGGAGGAATGGGGAGGTCTTTCGTGTGCATCCGGTTAAAAAACCAGGATATCCGGGAAAAGGGGAACACCCAGATCATGCGGACAAAAATGATGAGCAGGGTCACGAGAATGCCGTATTCGATCAGCTGGTAAGCCGGATAGGAGGAGATCCCGGAAAATACATGGCGGAGTTGTAGGCCCAGCATAAGAAAGACGAAACCTTCCAGGACAAATGTCAGCATGAACCAGACGTTGGTTGCATGGATACGGAGAGGACCTGACAGGTCATGGAGGTCAGTGATGCCGGAGTATAACCCGGCAACGACAACGGAGAGAATGCCGGAAGCTCCAAAGGAGTTGGCGGCCATATAGGCGAAATAGGGTGTGACCAGTGAAAGGGATGTCTGGACGACCGGATCTTCCACACCACGATGGCTCAGGAGTTGGCGAAACCAATGGATGTTGAAAGCGATGGCAAGGCCTGTCAGTATTCCGCCGATCGAAATCCAGGCCAGATCGCCCAAGGCATAAGACCAGGTGAAGGTCCCCTGAAGAATGGCTGCCATTGCCACCTTGAAAGAGACCAGTCCTGAAGCATCGTTGATCAGACTTTCTCCGGCCAGTGTGCTGACCAGCCGCCTCGGGAGTGACAGTCGGCTGATGATGGATGTCAGTGCCACCGTATCGGTGGGGGACAAAACAGCACCCAGGACGATGGCGGAAGCAAGCGGGAGTGTCGGGATTAGCCAGTGAACGAAAAAACCTACCGCTGCCACAGTGGCAAATACCAGTCCGAATCCGAGAAAAAGAACGCTGTAAAGGTTCTTCCTGAGCTCCCTTTTCGGTATGATCCAGGCGTCGGCGAACAAAAGCGGCGGAATGAAAAGGGCAAAAAATGTCTGGGAATTCAGGTGAAAATCCCGGAAAGCCCCGGAAAAGCTCAGGAAGAATCCGGCAAGGACGAGAAGGACCGGCTGGGGGATGTTCCAGCGTTTGCTGATAGCGGAAACGAGGACGACAAAGAACAGGATCCAGACGGTAATGGCGATGGGAGACATCAAGGATAGGTTTCCTGTCGGGGAAGCATGTCCCCTTCTGTTGAAACGCTTTATCTTTCGGACGAACAGGGCCCGAGGTTCAGTCGAAGGATTTCATCAGAAAATGTGTATGAATTTCATCTTCAACCATTTTTTTAAATTTTCAATTATCTTATCCGTTTGCCTCCCTCTTTTTCCAGTCCGGAATGTTTGCCGAATGGCGTGTTCAGCCGCACCCTGAGAACGGATGGATATTGGCATCCGGGGTTTGGATTGGGAAAACGGGAAGGTTCCTTGAATTTGGATGAACCGAACGGAAGGACGCGCAAAAGGGTTTTTGTGACAAAGGGTTATGAGGAAAAGAATCATTCGATCCGTTGAGGTAAAACAATCGAAGCTCAAGAATGGACGACAGGGAAACGGGGGGAGCTGAGACTTGAAATGGCTCCCCGGGAGGGATTCGAACCCCCGACACGGTGGTTAACAGCCACCTGCTCTGCCGACTGAGCTACCGGGGAGTGAAAAGAGAGGATTTTTGTCGTAGAACAAAACGCTTGCCAACCTATCATAGCCGGACCACTTTTTCAAGACGAATGGTGGGTCCGTAATCTCAGGAGCGGTTAGCCTTCCGGGAGTTTTTGGGTTGAAGCGTGATTGTCACAAGGACTGTCTGTGGGGACAGGATCCTGAACTGGGCGTTGGGGGGGAGTTTGAGAGGAACGGTCAGAACCTGACGAGTGGTACGGTTCAGAAGAGAAAGGTCAATCGGGGCAATCCGCAGGGCTTTCAACTTGGCCAGCGTTCGGGATCCTCCCTCGACAAGGGCCGTATCCGGGTCGAGGGTGATCCGGAATGACGGGAAGGGACCCCGGATGGAACCGACGTATTGGGGGTAAAGGGGGATGCGTTTCTGGATCGTCGCTTCCATCGTCAGGTGAATCATTCGGGGAGAAATCGTATCGACATGAATGCCCGGAGGTCCAGAGACCATTGATGGAGAAAGACGAATCGCCCTGGAGCCTTCTTCCATGTTGCTTCCGTCAACCAGGATATTGAGACTTCCGGGTGGAATTTGACGGGAAAGACCGGGAGGGCCTGACAGGGTGATCGTAACCTGTTGGGGAAACGCTTTGGTCAACTCCAGACGGGAAGGGAGGTGGGAAACGGTGACAGGAACCTGGAACGACAGATATTCCTGACCTTTGCGGCTGACCTGGAACCAAAGGAGAACGGCGAGGAAAAGGGAGAAGATTTTCAGGAACAGGTGCCGGGTGAAAGACCGGCGCATTCTTTCCCGAAACCTCATGGTGTTTCCTCTTTGGATGGCGGTTGTGAAATATTCTTGCGCTCTGTTTTCTTGAATATTTTTGATAAACCGCTTTCTTCTAAATGTTTTTTCAAAAGGGTAGCCCGAATCATCATTCTGGAACGGTTTTCCCGCCGGAAAAGCCGGATCAGGTGGTTTCGCAGTTCCGTCATATCGGCGACGGGGTGGATCCGTCCCGCGATAACAAGGGAGATCTGGCCGGTTTCTTCGGAAACGACGAGAGCGACGGCATCGGTCTCCTCGGTGATGCCGATGGCGGCCCTGTGACGGGTTCCCAGAGTCCGGGAGAGGTTCATGGAGAGGGAAATGGGCAAAAAACAGCCAGCGGCTGCAATACGGTTTTGACGGATGATCACGGCCCCGTCATGCAGCGGGGAGTATGGGAGAAAGATGCTGTTGAGCAGTTCCTGACTGATGTGGGCGTCGATGAGGACACCGATTTCGGTGATCTCGGAGAGGTCCGTTCCCCGTTCGAGCACCATGATTGCCCCGATGCCTCTTTTGGAAAAGGCCTGGAGCGACTTCAGGATTTCGTCGATATCCAAGGGAAGCTCGACCGGTGTCAATCCGAAAAGAAGCGGCGATTTGCCGACGCGGGCGAGCGCCTTCCTGATTTCTGGCTGGAAAAGGATCAAAAGTGCCAGAACCAGCTGTGACCAGAAACTGGTAATCAGCCAGTTCAGTGTGTAGAGCTTGAGGGTACTGGATAGGAGGTAGAGGGAGAGAAAAACGAGGATCCCGAGAACCATCTGGAAAGCCCTGGTACCCCGGATGAGCAGCAGCAGCTGGTAAAAAATGAACCACACCAGCAAAATATCCAGGACACTGTGCCACGAAAAAGAAATGTCCCCCATCTTTTTTACCGTCCCGAAAGAAGGGCGTGAAATACCTGACGGGCCTGACGCGCGGATGCGACGTCATGGGTCCGGATTATCGTCACTTTTTCGAGATGACACCAGTTCTGGATCGTGATTGTTCCGGCTTCTCTTTCCAGCGGATCGGACGCTCCTGAAATTTCACCGATGAAACGTTTTCGTGACGCCCCTATAAGGACAGGCAGGCCTCCGGACCAGATATTGATCGAACGGAGGAGCTCCAGATTGAGGATTGTATCTTTTCCGAATCCCAGGCCCGGATCAAGGATCAGCCTCCCGGAGTCGATCCCTTCTTCCAGGAGGGACTGCATCCGGGACAATAAGGATGCACGGACGGACTCGCCGATGGAGAGGTTATTCCGGCTTTCCGACATGGAAGGTGTGTGGAGGGAAGGGCCGGGAGAATGCATGAGGACAGCCATCAAGGAAGGAAATTCCTTCAGGAGATCGACAAATCCCCTGTCGCGAAGCATTCCCACATCGTTGATCAGGGATGCACCGTACGCCATGGTTTCACGAAAGATGGCCGGAGAACGTGTGTCGATCGAAAGGACAATCGGAAGGGAGGCAAGCTTTTCCAGGACCGGGAAAAGCCTGTTTCGCTCCTCTTCCGGAGAAACCGGAGTGAATCCGGGACGGGTGGATTCCGCTCCAATATCAAGAATGTCTGCCCCCTGGTCAAGAAATCGGGAGGCTTTTTCCCATGCCGCGAGCGGCTTGATATCCTCAGATGTTCCTGAAAAAGAATCGGGGGTCACGTTGATGACCCCCATGATCAATGGTCCCTTGTAATCGGAACGTGCAAGCCGGATCAGACTGGCAAGATCAGGCCGAAGCATTGGCGGCTCGAATCAAATCATCGATTTGTGGGCCGTCCAGGGTTTCGTGTTCCAGCAGTGCTTCCGCAATGGCTGTCAGAGCCTTGATATGCGTTCCCAGAAGCTCTTTTGCCCGCTGGTAGTTTTCCGAGACGATCCGGAACACTTCGTTGTCAATGGCTACGGCGGTTGATTCGCTGTAGTCGCGGTGCTGGGAAATCTCCCTGCCGAGGAAAATTTCTTCCTCTTTCTTTCCGAACGTGATGGGGCCCAGCTTGTCGCTCATGCCCCATTCGCAGACCATTTTCCTTGCCAGCTCTGTTGCCCGTTCGATATCGTTCCCGGCACCGGTGGTCATTGTTTTTGTGACCAGCTCCTCGGCCACCCGTCCACCCATCAGGATGGCGATGTTTCCCAGGAGAAACTCCCTCTGATAAGTGTAGCGGTCGTCTGTCGGCAACTGCTGGGTCAAACCAAGGGCCCGTCCGCGAGGGATGATGGTCACCTTGTGGACAGGATCCGCTCCGGGGATCAGCTTGGCAACCAGGGTGTGTCCGGCCTCGTGATACGCCGTCACCCGCTTCTCTTCTTCGGTGATCAGGATGGATTTCCGCTCCACCCCCATCAGGACCTTGTCCTTGGCGTCCTCAAAATCACTCATCTCCACGGTTTTCTTGTTACGCCGGGCTGCCAGGAGTGCAGCCTCATTGACAAGGTTGGCCAGGTCCGCACCTGCAAAGCCCGGTGTCCCCCTGGCGATCGTTTCGAGGTTGACCGAAGAATCGAGCGGAATTTTCCGGGTATGGACTTCCAGGATCTTGAGGCGGCCTTTCAGATCTGGTTTTCCGACGACAATCTGCCGGTCGAAGCGACCCGGGCGGAGAAGGGCCGGATCTAGAACATCCGGACGGTTGGTGGCGGCAATAAGAATGACACCTTCATTGCTTTCGAAACCGTCCATTTCAACGAGCAACTGGTTGAGGGTCTGTTCCCGTTCGTCATGACCTCCACCGAGGCCTGCCCCCCGGTGCCGGCCTACCGCGTCAATTTCATCGATGAAAATGATACATGGAGCATTCTTCTTCCCCTGCTCAAAAAGATCGCGCACCCGGGAGGCGCCGACCCCCACAAACATTTCGACAAAATCCGATCCGCTGATGTGGTAGAAGGGGACATCGGCTTCGCCTGCGATCGCCTTGGCCAGAAGCGTCTTTCCCGTACCCGGAGGACCCACGACCAGGACCCCCTTGGGGATGCGGCCACCGAGGCGCTGGAATTTCGTCGGATCCTTCAGGAATTCGACAATTTCGGCCACCTCTTCCTTGGCTTCCTCGACCCCCGCCACATCTGCAAAGGTAATCTTCCTCTTGTCCTCGGTGATCAGCTTGGCTCTCGACTTACCGAAAGACATTGCCTTGTTGCCGCCGGACTGCATCTGGCGCATGAAAAAGACCCACAACAGGACGAGGACGATGATGGGGCCCCATGAAATGAGGAGGTTGAGGTACCAGGGGTTATCCTCGGGCGGAATGGCCACAATGCGGACATTTTTCTTCTGGAGTTCCTGGACGAGGTTGGGGTCGTTGGCGGCGTAGGTCTTGAAGTGTGAGCCATCCTTCATGACACCGCTAATATAGTTGTTTTTGATGGTCACTTCGCTGATCTGGTTCTGGTCCAGTTTTGCGATGAAGTCCGAGAAGACAAGATTCTTCATTCCCGGCTGACGGACCTGAAACAAGTCGAAAACGAGGAAGATGACGAGCCCGATAACGAGCCAAAGCGCCAGATTCTTGTAGAACGGTTTCATGTACTTCCTCCAAAACGGCACAAAGCGGGATTCCTTTTAATGGTTTCCAATATTATCATGCAGGCGGGGGATCTTCAATAAAATTGGCAGGAAGAAGGGGTTTTCTGGATAAATGGAAGGAATTCGCGTCTCATGCCCCGTTTTAGGCCTTTGTCCTGTCATCGAGGACGGCAATGAACGGCAGCGTCCGGTATTTATTCTTGTAGTCCAGTCCATACCCGATCACGAATTTGTTGGGAATGCTGAATCCGGCATAATCCGGCCGGATATCGACCGTCCGGCCCCCGGTCTTGTCGAGAAGGGCGCAGAAACGGACGGATTTTGGACGGTGGGCGGCGAGCTTTTCCAGAAGCATACGGGCTGTGACTCCCGAATCGACAATGTCTTCTACAAGGAGGACATCGGTTCCCGTCAAGTTGAGTGTGGGATCGGAGATGATTTTTGTGCTTTCTCCTCCGGGGGACTCCCGCGTCGTTGTCATCAAAAAATCGATCCCCGCGGGAATTCCGATGGACCGGGACAAATCAGCGGTAAAAGCGAATGCGCCTTTCAGGATGCCGATAAGGATCAGGTTCTTCCCCATGTAGTCCTGGGTAATTTGCAGACCCAGTTCCCTGACCCTGTGCAGAATTTCTTCCTGGGTGATCAGGGGTTTCCCGAAGATCTTTTCCATAAATCTCCCTTGGAATCGTGGAAAGTGATAGACAGTCCCGCGAAATTCTCCCGGACAGGGACGTCCAGGTTCTTCAGGGGGAGTATGCAGGGTGCCCAGACGGGATCCTCCCCAATCATCAACACGGGAAGAACCGCCCTGAAACTGCCCGGAAAATGCCGGCGCGAAAGGATGTGTGACAGGGATCTGCCTTCCCGGCGGAAGGCTTCCCGAACGGCCGGGAAGCGGGGTCCAGCGATAACAAGTCCCGATTCCAGGCTAACATTGCCTGGCAGGACGCAGGATCGGGAAGGCCTCGTCCCCATTTCCCAAGGATTCAGGTTCCGTGTTTCGTCCACATGGGAAAACCTCATCCGGTTTTCGCCCGGGAGCTCCATGAGGAATTCTCTCCTTATCCCCAGGGACACTTCCCGTAAGGCTTCCCGATCCGGGGTGATGGACCAGTTTCCCGTTTTTTGATCATCGGAATAACTCATGTATACAAGATGGACCTCATGAAATTCAATCCCGAGGAGCCACCCATGACCCATGGGCCCCTGATGGACAGGAACACGGGCCAGACTTTTGAGAAGATTGCGTTCTTCGGGAACGGGATATCCTCCTTGCCGGATTCGCTCGAGGATCGCGCGCAAAAAAAGGTTTTGCCGGTAGGGGGTCAGTTTCTGGTATCGGGAGAGGGAAAAGATAATCCGTGACGGAGAGTGGGCAAGGAGGGTGCCGGAAAGCCAGTTTCCCGTCCTCCTGTCGGACAGCTCCCTGTCAACGATATCGGACAGGCCCAGAAGGTGCCGGTCTCCTTCCGGAGGAAAGATTTTCCTGATTTGCGGAACAAGTTCGAGCCTCACCCTGTTTCGGAGATAGGCGAGACTCTGGTTCGTGGGGTCCTCGAGGTAGGGGATCCCCTGGTGGTCAAGGACCCGGCGTATATCTGTCCCGGAGAGTTCAAGTATCGGCCTGAGCAGTCGGTCGTCCGGCCTGTTTCTCATGCCGAGAAGTCCCTTCATGCCGGTTCCCCGAAAAAGGTTCATCAGGATGGTTTCGACCTGATCGTCCATCTGATGGGCAAGACAAAGAATGCTGCCGGGTTCTTCCGACAGGACGGAGCGGAAAAAAGCATGACGGGCATTTCTGAGAAGCTCTTCCGAAGCCTTTACAGTTGAATGGCCGAACGGTAAAACGCCGATCCGCAGAGGGCGGCCGAGATGGCGTGAAAACGCTTCGAGGAATTGGATGTCCTTTTCGTTTTCTTCACCGCGGTTCCGGTGGTTGAAATGCAAAAGCGTCAGGCGGGTCTCCGGCCCCAGAAAACGATGGAGAAGGAGTGAGAGAAAGACGGAATCGGCTCCTCCGGAAACGCCCACATAGAAATGGACCCAAGGCGATGTCCGGGAAGAATTCCCGAAAAATCTCTCCAGGGAAGGCAGATAGGGTGCGAGGAAGTCCCCTGTTTCAGTCCCTTTGGGAAAAATGATTTTCACGGAAGTAATCCTTCGATCGCTGAAGGTCATTCGTGATGGCTGAAATGAGAGCTTCGGGTCCGGGAAACGCCCGGTCTCCCCGGATAAACTCCAAAAAGTCAATATGGATCGGGTGGCCGTAAAGATTGTCGGAAAAGTCGAAGAGGTGGGTTTCAATCACCGGTTGGAGAAGAGGAGTGAACGTCGGTTTTTTTCCGACGTAGGAAGCTCCATTGAACCATCCCGATGATGTCATGGTGCGGGTGATGTAAACTCCGGGCGCCGGAAGAATCCGGTCTGGTGATGGGTGAATGTTGAGGGTGGGGAAACCGAGTTTCCTGCCCCGCTTTTCCCCTTCCTCCACGATTCCCTCGAGGCGAAAGGGGCGCGTCAACAAGGCGTTGGCCTGAGCGATCTGCCCGGACCGGATCAGTTCCCGGATGCGGGAGCTCGAAATCCTCCCCCGGTTGTCCTGGACGGGAGCGATGGCTTCCACAAGGATCCCTTCCGGAGCAAGAATCCTTTCAAAATCTTCGACGGAACCCGCCCTTTTGTGTCCGAAACGGAATCCTTCCCCGATCACCAGACCCCTGAGCGGAAAATGGTGGAGAAGGACTTCCCGGATAAAGGTTTCCGGTTCCATCCGGCTCAAGGTCTGCGTGAAGGGCGTGATGATCAGGAGGTCCACCCCGAGTTCTTCCAGGATGTGTTTCTTGTAGTCGATCGACATGATCCGCTGGAAAGGAATCTCGGGCGACAGAACCATGAGGGGGTGGGGATCGAATGTGAGGACGGCAGCAAGATGGCCAGATTGCCGGGATTGCTGGACAAGACGGTCCAGGAGTCTCTGGTGCCCGATGTGGACACCGTCAAAATTTCCGATGGACAGGCAAATCCCCTGATTTTTGTCCCGATATGGTTTCAGTCCTGAAAAAGCAGGAATAATTTTCATCTTTGCGCCGGTTGACTGGCGAAGAAGCTTGATGGCATGGGTCAGGTCAGGTCTGACTGCGCCAGAAGCCTGGCAGCACGGATGGCAAAATAGGTGATGATCATGGAGGCTCCTGCCCTGCGGATCGATGTGAGCGTTTCCAGGATGGCCCGGTCGATGTCGATCCAGCCTTCCTTGCCTGCGGCCATCAGCGTGGAGTATTCTCCGCTGACCTGATAGGCGCAAAGCGGAAGATCATGGCGGTTGGCGAGGTCTCTCAGGATATCAAGATACGGAAGCGCGGGCTTGACCATCAATATATCGGCCCCTTCCTCGATATCCAGTGAGGCTTCCCGGAATGCTTCCCTCCGGTTGGCCGGATCCATCTGATAGGAAGACCGGTCGCCGAAACGGGGGCCTGACATCATGGCGTCCCTGAAGGGACCATAAAAAGACGATGCGTATTTGACCGCATAAGAGAGGATCAGTGTGTCCTGGAACCCCTTCTGGTCAAGTCGTTTCCGGATGGCCTGGACCCTTCCGTCCATCATGTCGGAAGGCGCAACAATATCCGCACCGGCCTGGGCGTGAACCAGTGCCATTCCGGAAAGGCATTCCAGGGTGGAGTCATTGTCGACCCGGTTGTCCCGGACGAGCCCGCAATGACCATGAGTCGTGTATTCGTCTATGCAGACATCGGTCATGACGACCAGACCGGGAAAGTCTTTCTTGAGCATCCTGACGGCAGCGGGGACGGGACCGCCCGGATCCAGGGCACTGGTCCCTACCTCATCCTTGGTTTCGGGGATCCCGAAGAGAAGCACGCTTTTGATACCTGACGACATCGCTTCGTCGACGATTCGTTGCAAGCGGTCCACCGAATGGCGGAAGACGTCGGGCATCGACGGGATGGGTTCGGTTTTTCCTGTCCCGTGGGTTACAAAAAGGGGGAGGACCAGTTGGGCAGGAGAAAGCCTGTTTTCACGCACGAGAGAGCGGACGGACGGGTTAATCCTGAGTCTTCTGGGCCGGTCTGTGGGGAAGGCCATCATTCACTCCTCTAAGGATCTCCGGTGAAAAACGATTCAAGAAAAATAACGGAAGATCTCTGTCAAGACAGCCTCGTCTGACGGTTCTTCCGGGACAATCACCCGTATGACTTCCCCTTTTTGAAGCGCGTTGGCTGTCGTGGGGCCGATAGCCAACGCAGCCGTCTGCCGGATTGAATCTTCATGGCCTGGAAAAAGCTCGACAAGATGATGAAATGCCGACGGGCTGTAATAGACAATCAGGTGGAACTCCCGTTCGTCCAGGGCGGATACAACCCTCTCCCTCAGATACTCGGGAAGCGCGGGAGGCCGGTTTTCATAGCAGGAAATTCTCCTGACTATGGCCCCGAAGGAGATCAGGCCATCGGGTATGGTACGGTCTCCCCGGTCTCCGCGGATCAGGAGAAACTGTTTTTTCTGACAGTCTTCGGAGCGAAAAAATTCTAGAACACCATTCGCATGAGATTCAAGTGGAGAGCCATCCGGAATAATTCCGAAGCTGTTCAGGACTTGAGTGGTCGAAGGCCCCATGGAAAAGATCCGGCAAGAGGCGAGGGAGCGGATGTCTTTGCCGGCCTTAAACAAGTGATCCAGAAAATAACGAACACCGTTGGGGCTCAGGAAAATGATCCAGGAAAAAAGGGAAATCTCCCTGATCGCGTTGTCCACTTCTTCCAGAACCCCGGGCGCAGAAGGTGGACGGATTTCCAGTACCGGACAGCTGACCACCTCGGCCCCGAAAGTCTCCAGACATTGTTTGAGGGCCGCGCTGGCATCCCGTTCGCGGGTCAGCAAGATTCTTTTTCCAAAAAGAGGACGATTTTTTTGCCAGCCCAGACGCCAGGACTTTCCTGCAACCCGTCCTATCACAATCGTGGCGGGAGGTTTGATGGGACATTCTTCCAGTACGCGGGAAATCGTCGACATGGTTCCTTCCCGGATTTCCTGGGAGGCGGTTGTTCCCCAGCGGATGGCCATGACAGGGGTGTCGGGAGCAATGCCGTGCTCCAGAAGCCGGGCGGACAACTTCTTGAAGTGCTCGACCCCCATCAGGATCACCAGTGTCTGGTCCGGGAGGGAAAGCGCGTCCAGTGTCCTGTCCGGAAGTTTTTCAGGGTTGTCATGGCCGGTCATGACAACGATCCGGGAATTGGTGTCCCGGTGGCTGACCGGAAGGCCCGCATAGGCCGGTGCAGCGGTGACAGAAGTGACCCCGGGAATGACAGCATAGGGGATCCCTGCGTTTTCAAGGGCGAGACCTTCTTCCCCTCCCCGTCCGAACACAAAAGGGTCACCGCCTTTCAGGCGGACGACGGACAAGCCTTTCGAAGCCCTGTCGATCAGGACCGACTCGATTTCACGCTGGGACATCCGCGGATGTCCGCGTTCCTTTCCGACATCGATCCTCTCGGCACCGGAAGGGGCAAGATCCAGAAGATCCGGATGGGCCAGGTGGTCGTACAAAATGACATCCGCCTCTTCCAAAGCCTTTTTCCCGCGCAGGGTCAACAGCCCTGGATCACCGGGACCCGCTCCGACCAGGATCACGTGACCCTTGGGGTATATTCCCGGTTTTCTCCTGTCCAATGAAACCTTCTCCTGAAAAAATATGTCTCGCTGTGCTGGGAACGACAAGCCGTTCGGTGGGGAGGGCGAACGGTTCGGCTCCGGATCTTGCGGTCCATTCGTGACCATCTTCCTCGAACGAATGTTTCCAGAGGAGACAAACACCCAATCTGCCTGGGACCTTGCAGCGGCTCACAATCAAAGTGGGCGGTCAATCCCCGGGACCCTTTTCAAGAGAACTCCTTCGGGAACTGTCTTGCCGGAATACTCTAGCACAGATGCCCCGGATCCCCGATGTCGAATGACCATTATCGAATGAGTGGACAACGGGTTCAAGCAGTTCGGGAAAAACACCATTGTAAAAGCTTTTTTAGCGCCATTCTTCCGGAAGAATGGAAAAACTGGATAATGCCTTGAAGGGATTTGTCATCTGCAGCCCTTCGTCCCGGTGAATGCGAACCGTTTCCTGTTTGATGGAGTCCGGGGAGGGGTTGTCAGATGGCCCGGTGTACCCGGTACACAATGGGGATCAGAAGAGCAGATCATGGGGTTGACATTGATAATGAATATCATTATTGTTCTCATATAGAGTGTTTCATGACGTTAAAGCTTGAAGGTGGGGGTAGATCTGATGAGTTTTCTGGATTATCTGATGCATGGCGGACCAATGATGTATGTCCTCCTTCCGTTATCTGTGCTGTCAATATCGGTCATTATTGAACGGTATCTCTATCTGCGGCGTGAAAAAAATGCGGCTTCCGGCATTCTTGAAGGATTGAGAGTTATGGCCGGCAGTGGAGAGACGTTTTCTGGAGTCAGGGAATGGTTTTTCGAAAATGGGAGCTCCAGCAGAATCATGGGAAGAGTCGGTGCCCTGTTTTTCCGGAACAACTCCCGCTTTTCGGAGGATCTGGAAAATTTGGTCGCATCGGAAGCCCTGTTTCATGAAAAAGAGATGAAGGAAAGGATGTGGATTCTGGATACCACGATCACAATGGCCCCGCTTTTGGGTCTTCTGGGAACGATCATGGGGATCATCTCCTCTTTTCATGTGATGTCGGTTTCTGGACTTGGCAAGCCTGCCCAGATCACCGGAGGTGTCGCTGAGGCGCTGATCTCCACGGCAACGGGGCTGGTTGTCGCGATCGTCGCCCTTGTATTTTATAACCTGTTGAACGCGATTTCCCGGGAGATTCGCATGACCATTGAATCAGCGACACGACTGCTGTTCCATATGAAAAACGCATTTTTTCGGGATGGCCAGGATGACCGTATCGACGAGGATGTGGCCCTGGGCAATTTCCTCTCGGAATCATCCCGTTGATGAGGAGAAAAATGGAGGATTCCGTCCGGGAAAAATTCTGTCAAAGCCTCCTGGAGAGCGGAGTTGAAGGAGCCGGTCATGCGTCTTTTTATGGAGAATGACGAACAGGAACGTCCACGCATCGAATTGATACCCATGATTGATGTCATGTTTTTTTTGATGGTGGTGTTTATTTTCCTGTCGATTTCCCTGATCAAGCTCGAAGGTGTTCCGCTGGATCTTCCGAAAGCGTCTGCTTCCCGGATGGCCCCCAAAGGAAAGATCATCCATATCTCCGTTATGAAAGATGGTTCCCTTTTTCTTCAAAAGAAAAAAGTCGACCTGACCCGGCTGGAGAAAGACCTCAAAGCTCTCCCTGACAATCGATCGGGACAATCCCAGATTGTCATCAGCGGGGACGCGGACTCAAGACTGCAGCGGTTGATTGATGTAATGAATCTTTGTAACCGTCTGGGATTCGACAACCTGTCGATCCAGACCAGGGACCATTGAAAGAGGCATTGACGGATGCAAGCGGTTGTCAGAAGAAGGGGTGTCGGGCTATGGGGACTCATGGCCATCGTGTCTTTGGCAGAGTGGGGTCTTTTCAGCCTGATGCGCATGCCCGCACAACATCCTCCCCTCCCTGACGTCCACCGGCCGATCAGGGTCACGCTCGTCAGGAAACCATCCTTCCCGGCCCAACTGCCTCCAAACAGGAAGTCTCTTCCGACCCCTCCACGAAAGATGATGCCGCATCATCAAAAAACGTTGCCTCCGAAACCGGTTTTCCACAAGGATTCTCCCCCCAAAACGGCGTCTTCTCCTGCTGCCAAAAGCCTTCTGGCATCCTCCAATGCCAAGTCGACTGGTCTTGGCTGGGAGAACGATGCACCGTCAAACGACGCTTCCGGAAAGGATTTTATGCCACCGTCCTTATTGACCCATGTGGACACCTCACGTCTGTACACGGAGAAAATGAAGGACTCCCGGGAAGAAGGAGACGTCGTGATCGATGCCTGGATTGATCCTGAAGGACAGCTGATCCGTTATACAATTGTCATCCCTTCTGTCTACGACGACCTGAATCAGGTTGCCATCCGTCTCCTGAAAACGCTTTCTTTCCGGTCTGCCAGATTCAAAGGGAAGCCAGTTTCCGGGCAATTCCAGCTGAATTTCAGGTTTCGCCTCCAATCGACCTGATGAAACGGTGCGGGTTCAGGGAGTTGATCCCGAAGGCGGAGGCTTTTTCGGAAATCCTCCCTCTACATAAGGAGGCGGTCGGGTTTTCCCCCGTTTCCTTCCTGCTTCCCTTCCTTCTCTTGGGTGGGCTCATCATATGGATGTGTTTTTGCGTGACCGGAATCAAAAGTGCTTTCGGACAGCCGGTGACGCAGGACTCCGGAAAGCCCCCCGCCAACCCCTCCGGCGCAATGCATGACAATGCCGGAAATTCTGTTATTTACGGGACCGTTTATTCCCTCAAGGACAAAACCCCTCTTCCCCATGTTCCCGTCGTTCTGCAACACCTGGAAACGGGAACCGTCATTTCGATGCGGACGACCATGCAGGGAGCCTTCATCTTTGAAAACCTTATTCCGGGAAATTACCGGATCAGGGTGGGCGGAGGGATGTATTCCCTTCAGACCAAAGCCGGCATGCTGGGTCCGGGGACGGTCGGCAAAATGGATTTCGAAGTGGAAGCGCTTTCGCGGGGAAAATCGGGGGTCTCCGGGGTCGTTTTTGAGAAAAGCGCCGGAAAGACCCATCCCCTGGCTGCCAGGATCGTGTTCAAAAACACACGGACCAACGAGATTTACACGATACAGTCGGATAAAAACGGAGCCTTTGCGCTGGATCATATTCCCGGGGGGAGCTATCTCGTTCAAATTCTGAAGCGGGGATTCGATCCGTTCGTCAGGTCAATACAGATCCATGGAAACACCGTGGAGAGATTCCGCCTGGTGAACAACCGGATTGCCCGCGCCAGCATCACGGCCGTCGGAAACAGCGCGATCCGGGACTCCACCGGGGCCATGACGGTGGTAGGCCGGAAAAAATTTGAGGAGAACCCGTCAGCCGGCCTGGGGTATGTTCTGGCTGAAACACCTTCCGTCGAATATTATTCGCGATCCGGAGCCAACGGCCTGACGGGGGGAATGAATTATTTCATGTGCCGCGGATACACGGATGGCGGTGACAACACGGCACCGTCGAGCGGTTCGAATGTCGAGTTTTCTGTCGAAGGTGTTCCGATGAACAACAACAAGGACGGGGGGCTGGTGTATGATCTGAACCTCATGAACACCGATATCGGTTCCGTTGATGTCCAGCGGGGTGTGACCACTTCGCAGCAACTGGGAAATTATGCTTCGGGGTGCGCGGTCGACATCCATCTTGTCCAGCCGACGAAAGATCCTTATGCCCAGCTGACATCCGGCTACGGCAGCTACGGGCTTCTTTACGATTCGTTAGCGACGAACACCGGTGTCAGTCAGAAATACAATGCCGCCGCCTATAATAATTTTACGGTGCTCAACATGAACGGTTTCCAGGAGTTCACGGGTTTCCAGGAGTTTCAGGATTATGCGAACCTGACGAAGTATCTGCCGGATGGAGACGTGAAACTCCTGTTTACGGGGGCCTATAAAAACTACGATCGCGGCAGCACCATGAGTCTCACCGACTTCAATACGTTTGGCCCGACCTACAACGGACTGCCGAATAGCGAAGACACCTCCTACCCCTCAGGCGTCAACACGCCGGATTCGCCCTATTACCATAACTGGGTCTCCCAGCGTTATATGGTGTCCGTCCAGTCTGAAAACCAGATCAACCCTTCGGTGACAATCAAGAATAACGCCTTTGCCTTGCTGGATCCGTATTCTGTCGTCCAGGTGCCGGTGGTCTCGACGGGAACGACCGCGATTCCCGGCGGAAATGGCGCGACCTTCAACAATCTCGTCCCGGATTACAGCGGAAGCGCCGGCAGCCAGTACGGCAACCCGTTCAACTTTGCTTACATTGCCGGCGAAGGGTATAAAGTCGGGGACATTGTGAAGTCGGACATCAAGCTCTGGAGCCGGGACACCCTCCACATCGGCTTCAGGTTGTCCTATGCCGATACGCTATATGAAAATCAGCCTCTTCTGACCCCCAATGTCGCACTGGACTACGAGCAGGATGCCACCAATGAATTTCTGACGGTGGGAGGGTATCTCGAAGACCATTGGCGGCCGACCGATCAGCTTCTCCTGAGCGCGGGTTTTCGTGAGATGGCGGTGGCCGAGCAGTATTCGGAACAGCTCTCGGGAGCGTCTCTGAACTACATCGATAGTCTGGGAGGGAAGGAAGGAGGGGTCACCGCGGGAGAAAACTTCAATGTATTTCTGCCGCACTTCGGGATCAACTATTACCCGGGGGCGCACTGGAAAATATACGCCAGCGCGGGGCAATCCTATTCAGCCCCTGCCGTCCAGTTCTGGTCCGGCTTGACGCCGAGCCAGCTTCCTTTGAACATTCGCCCTGAAATTGTCGACGATTATCAGGTGGGTGCCCGCTATGAGACACCCAAGGGTTTTGTCGCACTGGATTTGTACTCGGACTATATCACCAATATGTTCACGACATCCCTGGTCACCCTTCCGAGCGGGGTCACGAACGTCATCCCCACCCAGGCGGGGGCGGCGAACAACCAGGGGGTCGAGACCGAATTCCGTTATGTGATCGGTCGGGGTTTCAGTGTGGATGGTAACTATGCCCTGATCCACGCCTATTACCTGAGCGCTGTTTATGGGGCTGGAACGGCCCAGGAGTTCAGCAACACCGGGGATCTCCTCCCGCTCGTTCCGAACCAGATCGCGAATCTGGATCTGAACTATGCGGAAGGACCATGGCATATCACCGTCAATGAACGTTATACGGGACAAATGAATGTGATCGATACATCAGGAGGACCCAGTGGAACCTGCAATTGCCAGATGGACGCGCCGGGTTTTTTTGTGACAAACCTGATCGTCTCCTACGACCTTCCGAAAACGATCCTCTACAAGAAAGCCTCGCTGTTTATGGATGCCTACAATTTGCTGAATACCAATTATTATGAGCCCGCCTTTCTGACACCGGGAGCCGGAAACGTCGATACACTGTTTGTTTTTCCGGGCGAGCCGGTCAATCTTTTCGGAGGGATCACCATCACCTTCTGAGGGGTGCCAGCGGGATTCAGGAATTGGGAAGATTGGCCAGGAAACGTTCTCCAGGCCATCAGAAGGGGACGGGAGAGATCGGAGAGTGTGGACAGGAGCAGTCGTCCTGTCGCCATGGGGGATGACAACCGGGATCTCAAGGGCGTCGGTTCAGGATCGATTCCAGAATTTCTCCAGCTCCTTCCGCGAGAAGCCGGGATCCCAGTTCCGTTCCGATCTGTTGGGCTTCTTCTTCGGATCGGACGGAGTGCCGGGAAATCGCGCGGATGCGCCGGGTTCCCGCCAGGTTCAGGACCCGTCCTTCCAGGATCAAATGTCCCGGGGATTCCCAAACGGCAAAGGCAGCGATGGGAACCTGGCATCCCCCGTTCAGGCTTTTGAGAACGCCTCTTTCCGCTGCAACGGCAATGTGGGTCGGTCTGTCGGAAAGCGAGCGGACGAGATTTCCGGTCATTTCGTCCTCCTCCCGAATTTCAAGACCCAGGGCGCCTTGTCCGATGGCGGGCAGCAGGATATCAGGGGGAATCCATTCCCGGATATCTCCCGCGTGGCCCAGTCTCTTCAAACCGGCTCCTGCCAGGATCACGGCATCCACCACTCCTTCGTTCATCTTCCGTATCCGGGTTCCCACGTTACCGCGAAGGGGTACAAATTCAAGATCGTTCCTGAACTCACGGATTTGGGCGAGTCTTCTGAGGGAGGAGGTTCCGACCCGGGCATTTTGGGGGAGGCTTTTCAGACTGGAGAAGTGCGGGGAGAGAAAGGCATCTCGGGGGTCTTCCCGCTCGAGGGTTGCCGCCAGGGTCAGACCTTCCGGAAGAAATGCAGGGACGTCTTTCATGCTGTGGACGGCCAGGTCGATTTCTTTTTTCAGGAGGGCTTCCTCGATCTCTTTGACAAACAATCCTTTTCCGCCAACTTCCGACAGCTGTCGATCAAGAATGACATCCCCCGTCGTCTTGATGACGACAATTTCGGGTTCGATGCCGGAGATCTCCCGGATTTTTCCAGCTACGTGGCGGGCTTGCCATAATGCGAGTTCGGAACCACGGGAGCCGATTTTGAGTCGCTTGGGGGACATCAGGCGGGAGATTCTCCCTCGACAAGGCCCGATGAAGAGAGGGGAAGGCGGGAAGAATTTTCCTTTTCGTGTGGTTGTGAAAAGTTTTTTTCTGGCAGATCCGCTGGCAGACCATAGCATTTGGTCACCCATTCCCTGACTTCGTCAATGTCCGGTGATTGCCGGATCGCCTGGTACGTCGGATGGAGGATCTTGTTGATCAGGGATCGTGTCAGGATATCAACCTTTTCGCGTGCTTCCGGGGGCAGGGAGGCCAGAACGGCCTGATAACGCTCCAGCTCTGCAGTCCGGAGGGCTTCCGTGTGGTTTCTCAGGGTCTGGATCAACGGAACCGTGGAGCGATCGGCCTGCCAGCGGACGAAAGCCTCAAGCTCCTCGCGCACGATTTCCCTGGCCTGGAAGGCTTCGTATTCCCTTTCGCGCTGGTTGGCTTCGACCACCGTCTTCAGATCGTCTATGTTGTAGAGAAAAATCCCCGAATGACGGGTGATTGCCGGATCGATATTTCTGGGAACCGCGATGTCGATCATGAACAGGGTGCCGGACTTCCGCCTGTTCATGACAGACGAGATCATTTTTTCATTGATCAGGTAGGTGTCAGCTCCTGTTGAACAGACGACCATGTCCGAGGCGACGAGCCGGTTTTCGAGGTCGGTGAAGGGAGCATAGTGCGCCTGATATTCCGCTGCCAGTTCCTGACCTTTCTGGGCATCGCGAAGCATCAGCGTCATGTTTCCCACCCCCAGTTTTCGCATATGACGTGCCGTCAGCTGGGCCATATCCCCTCCACCCAGGAGGAGGACGTTCTTGTCGCGCATATCCTGGAAAATTTTCCTGGCGAGCTGGCAAGCCGCATAGCTGATGGAAACCGGGAGATTGCTGATGGCTGTTTCGGTCCGGACTCTCTTGGCAGAAGCAATGGCCCGCTGGAAAATCTGGTTCAGCATCGGGCCGGTCAGGTTCAGGGAACGGGACCGTTCATAGGCTTCCTTGACCTGTCCGGTAATCTGGGGTTCGCCAATCACCATGGAGTCCAGGCTTGACGTCACTTCAAAAAAATGGAGGGCGGCCTCCTGTCCGGTCAGGTGGTAAAGGTACGGGCGGAGAGAGTGACCTTGCAGGACAGGGTGTGTTTCCTGGAGAAAGGAGAGGAAAAATTCCGGGTCGGGGGAGGAATGGGTTGTTACGGTCAGAATTTCAACCCTGTTGCAAGTGGAAAGAATCAGTGTTTCGAGAACCCCTTCCCGTCGGGAAAGGGTTTTGAGGGCGTCATTGAGATGTTCCTTGGGATATGCCAGTCGTTCCCGGATCTCGATGGGAGTCGTTTTGTGATTGACGCCCGCCAGAGTCAGTCTCAGCAAGTCGTACCCTCCAGTCCCGGAGTGACATTTTTCCCTTCCGGAAAGGAATGATCTTTGCGGGATGATTGCAGGATAAAGGTAAATTCAGAAAACTGAATGACCGCCTCCCATATATAGATTCACCGCAAGAATCGTGACAGCAAAAAGGAAGAAGCCCGCTATTGACAGGTATGCTGCCTGCTTCCCCCGGAAATCTCTCCTCCGCCGCAAAAGGACCAGCGATAAATAGAGAAACCACACCAGGAGGGCCCAGGAACCTTTTTGCCCCCATGGCCAGATCGTCGCGTATGTTCTGTATGACCAGATCATGACAAAGATCAGGCCGAGGGTCAAGAACGCGAATCCAAGACCATTGAACTCCTGGTTCAGATGGTCAAGAAATTCCAGTGATGGCAATTTGTTAAAAAAATAATTGAATATCTTCTTCCGCAGAAACATGTCGAGAATCAGGTAAAAACAGGAAACAAAAAAGGCCAGGGCAGCAGACGCCAGTCCCAGGTCTATGAGAACCGAATGGAGAGATATCAGAATACTGGTTGTCGGGCTTTTGAGAAAGGAGGAGTCCGTTGATACCCCGAGGACAAAAAGGAGGCTCAAGAACGATACGGGAAAGACAACAATGCCCAGAATGTGGGCTTTCCGCTGATGCTCGAGAAACAGGAAAACGATGACGAGCGCCCAGGAAAAGAAAGAGATTGCTTCCTTGAGCGATATCAGGGTGACGTGACCGCGCGAAGTAAAGAGGATAAACAGGGAAAGGGTATGGAGTAACGCCCCTCCAACCCCGGCGGTGATTCCGGCCCATGGTACAGCCTTGTGCCGACTGCTCAGGATATCCCAGAGGAGGAGGATAAAGGCGCCGAGGTAAAATCCCGCGGCAATTTTCAGGAGCAAAACATCCAGAAATGTCAGTTGGAGTCTCCTTGATACGGGATGACAGGAATATTCATTTTTCGGGTTTCATAATGTTAAGGAGGACACCCGGCTTGATCAGGCAATCCTCCTTCCTGGCTTTTATCAATTTTGTCATTATATCATCGAATTCTGGAAGGTGGGAATGGTTTGTCTTGCCGGGATTCGGAAGGTTGGGCTAGAATGGGCCATGGTTGATTCATCGCCCCCAACTCCCGGAGAGATGTCGGAAGGCATGTCCAGAATGGACGCCCGCAGGGCCCTGACACGCGAAGGGGTTTTTTCGAAGCCTTTCCGACTTCCAAGGGAACCTCTTGCCCTTCCTGGATGCGACCCGACGACCATTTCTCTTCTGGGCAAGGCAATGCTGGATTTTTACAGGGAACTCGATTACCTGTACTTCCAGTCCCTGGAACCCGACTCATCCTATGCTTTTGTGCACGAGATCCTCGACGCCGGCAAACCGGACGATCTCCTTCGGTTTGCAAGGGCGAAAAAATTCCGCCATGACCTGCCGCTTGTCCTTCGCCCCGACCTTCTCCTGACTGCATCTGGCCCCGTTTTGACGGAAATGGACGCTGTACCGGGAGGAATGGGGATTCTTCTCAAGATATCCCGCATCTTGCAAGACCATGGACAAACAGATATCTGGGGGGGTGTCCAGGGCATGCTGGAAGGTTTTGCGGGGATGATCCGATCTTTGGATCCGTCGCCCTGTCTGGCCATCGTGGTTTCGGAGGAGTCGAGGGATTATTGGCCGGAGATGGTTTTCCTGGCAAAATGCCTGTCTGAGGCCTATTTCCCGGCATTCTGCCTGCGTCCGCATGAAATCCGGTTCGACGAAGGGGGGATATTTTATCGCGACGATCAGATGACGGAGCATCGTATTTCCGTTGTTTACAGGTTCTTTGAGCTTTTTGACCTGCCGAACATTCCAAAATCCGACATCCTGCTTTACTTTGCCAAGGGTGGAAAGGTCAAGATAACCCCCCCCATAAAGCCATGGCTGGAAGAAAAGTCTGCACTGGCGCTTTGGAGAAATCCGAGACTCCGTCCGTTCTGGAAGTCCAGGATGGATCCGGATTCTTTCGGGCTTTTAGACCGGCTAATCCCTCCGACGTGGATACTGGATCCGTCCCCGGTTCCAGCCGAGGCATTCGTCCCCGATCTGCTTATTGGTGGGAGACAACTCTGGGATTTTGGAGAGCTCAGGAGGTTGACTCAGAAAGAGCGACACATCATCATTAAGCCATCGGGTTTTTCACCGCTCGCATGGGGCAGCCGGGGAGTTGTCGTCGGCCATGATCTTTCGGAAGAAGATTGGCAGAAGGCACTTGATGAGGCATTTTCGGCATTCTCTTCTACGCCCCATGTTCTGCAACCATTTTTAAAAACATCTCCGGTTTCCTGTCCGTCCTGGGATCCTTTGACCGGACTGCCGACAGAGGAAAAAATGCGGGTGCGCGCCTGTCCCTATTATTTTGTCGTGGGACAAAACGTCTGGATGGGCGGGATCATGGGGACTGCCGTTCCGATGGACAAGAAAATCATCCATGGTATGGTGGATTCAATCATTTTTCCGGCTGCTCGCCCTGAAGTGCTCTTCCCCAGACCTGTTTCCGCAGGAAAAGGGACAATCATTCCGGACTGAAAACTTTATAAAGAACATAAAGAACAGGATATCTGAATGGAAGAATGGCAACAGCTCCTGGTGGACGGGATCAACCGATCCAGCCAGCTCCCTCCCGAATGGCGTTCTTCAAAGGAAGGCGTCGACCAGGGGGATGTCGAGAAAACATTCCCGATCCGGATTAACGGTTACTATAGTTCCCTGATTTCAGATCCGGACGGACCGATCGGTCGGCAGGTCATTCCGGATCCCGAAGAAGTCCTTGATTTTGAAAGCCCGGTCGACCCTTTGGGTGAGGATACGGACAGCCCTGTTTCCGCTATCGTCCACCGGTATCCGGACCGGGTCCTGTTCCTCGTGACCAACCAGTGCCCCATCTATTGCCGTTACTGTACCAGGAAAAGAATGATCGGGACACCGGAAGGTGTGGTCACCAGACGGGAAGTGGAAGAAGGGGTAGAGTACATCAGGGATCACCCTGAAGTCAGGGATGTTGTTCTCTCTGGCGGAGACCCCCTGATGCTGAAGGATGACTATCTGGAGTTTATTCTTTCGGAACTTCGGAGAATTCCTCACCTCGAAATTATAAGGATTGGAAGCAGGGTTCCTTCTTCCCTGCCGCAGAGGGTCACCCCGGAACTCTGTTCCATGTTGAAGAAGTATCATCCTCTTTTCATGAACCTGCATTTCAACCACCCCGATGAGATCACTCCACAGGCATCCCTTGCCTGCAATATGCTGGCAGATGCGGGGATTCCGCTTGGATGCCAGACGGTTCTGATGAAAGGGGTCAATGATGATCCCGATATCCTCAAAAAACTTTTCCAGAAGCTTTTGACGATCCGGGTCAAGCCCTATTACCTTTATCAGGCCGATCTGACCCGCGGAGCGAACCACTTCAGAACACCCGTTGCGGTCGGACTGGAAATCATGAAAAAACTCCAGGGGCATACGTCCGGTATGGCTATCCCCCACTTTGTTATCGATGCTCCCGGAGGAGGCGGTAAAATCCCGATTCTTCCCCAGGAATACCTGATTTCGATGGAGGAGGGTGATGTTGTCCTTCGCAATTATGAGGGCAACGTATTCACTTATCCGGATATCATTCTTCCCGAAACAGTCCGTGAGGAGGGAGGACTGGCATCACCCGAACCGGAGGTGGGGCCATTGGGAAACAGAAACGGTCACGCAGGAAAATAGTCTGAAGCCCGAGGGGAGAGTTATGGAGGAATCTGTCAGGGAGAAGAACCCCCGTCCGGACTTTTCCTTCCCGGAGGAGGAGAGGCGGGGGGTTTATCATGCAATATACACCCGGCGGGATATACGGAAGGAATTTCTGCCGGACCCTGTTCCCTCCGATACCCTTGCACGCTTGCTGAAGGCCGCCCATCATGCACCTTCCGTCGGATTTATGCAGCCCTGGAACTTTATCCTGATCCGGGATCCCAAGGTCCGCTCCGTACTGAAACACGCTGTCGACAAGGAAAGACACGCAGCGTCAATCATCTTCGAATCTCCACGGGCTGAGAAGTTTCTGTCACTGAAGGTAGAGGCCATTTTGGAGGCTCCCGTCGTCATTGCGGTGACAATCGATCCCTCAAGGGATGGCCCGCATGTCCTGGGGCGCCTTTCCGATCCTGACACCGATCTTTACAGTGCCGCTTGCGGAATCATGAACATGTGGCTTGCCGCCAGGGCAGAAGGAATTGGCATGGGCTGGGTCACCATTTTCCGAAAGGGAGATATACAGAGCGCACTCAAGCTTCCATTCCACATCCGGCCGATCGGATTGCTTTGCCTCGGATATGTTCGTGAATTCCCGGCCAGGCCCATGCTGGAAACGGAAGAGTGGGCATTCCGGCAACGCCTTTCAAACTTGGTGGCGGTGGACAGCTGGGAAAACCGGAGCGGAGAGTTCTGGGAAGATTTCAGTTCAAGGCTCGATGAGCCGGACGAGTTTCATTGGGAACACTAAGCGACAATCAGATTATCCGGCTCATCGAGTCGGGGAGTATTCGGGACAGCGGAGGGAGCGGTCCTGATCTATTGCTTTCTCGTGTTCAGCCCGCGTCGATCGACCTGGCGATCGGGGATACTGCCTATCGTATCCGTTCAAGCTTCCTGCCGCAGGGTGAAAGTGTTGCGTCGCTGCTTCCCGCGCTTACCCTTTATCCTGTTGATCTTAACGTCCACCCCTATCTTGAGAAAGGTGCCGTTTACCTTATTCCCTTGGCAGAAAAACTGTCATTGCCGGCGGGGATTGAAGGGAAGGCCAATCCAAAAAGCTCGACGGGAAGGGTTGATGTCTTTACACGGGTCTTGACCGAAAAGGCCCATCGTTTTGACGAAGTTCCGCCTGGATACGAAGGGCGCCTGTATCTGGAGGTTTTTTCCCGGTCTTTTCCGCTGAAAGTCAAGCCGGGCCTTTCCCTTTCCCAGCTAAGGCTGTTTGAAAACAGGCATATCCTGACCGACAGGGAATTGGGAGACCGGCACAAGCAATATCCTCTCTTCTGGTATTCTGACGGTGTGCCCGGTGAAATGGCTGAATTCCGCGAGGGGATCACGCTGGGTGTCGACCTTTCTTTTGATTCTGTAGTGGGGTACAAGGCTCGTTCCAACACCACAGTTCTGGATATGACTGGCTCTTTGTCCAATCCCGCAGAACCATTCTGGGAGCCGATCAGTCGTCCCGAAGCAGGCAGCCTGATTCTGGATCCTGAATCATTTTACCTTTTCGCTTCCAGGGCAAAAATACGTATTCCTTCCGATATGGCCGGTGAAATGGTCGAGTTTGACGCTCAGTCTGGTGAACTCAGGACGCATTATGCCGGATTTTTCGATCCCGGATTCGGTCTTGTGGATGAGGGTGCGAGAGCCGTCCTTGAAATCCGGCCTCACGATGTCCCGTTTCGGGTTGTGGACGGGCAGATGATTTTCCGGCTGCGGTTTGAATGGATGGACTGCCCCCCGCACCACCCATACGGGGTCGAAATCGGATCCAATTATAGCCGGCAGGCCCTGAAACTGAGCAAATATTTCGGAAGTACCCCCCCTTTCGTCGCGCCGGTGATTTCTCCTTCCCCGATTTGACAGGGGTAGGCTCCGGTTTTAGACTTCAGTTAGGACAAATCCGATAGAGGGGTTTGTTGTCAGTGCAGGATTCGAACCATCCGAGTTTCACTTTTATCTCCCGACGGGAGCAAATAGTCATATGAGTGATCATCGACATACAGATCCCACCAACGAAGATCTTTCACATCCACAATCCTCCGGAGAATCCCAGGAGAGGGACGGGGACGGTCGCGTACGCGAAATGGCCGAGATCATTGACCAGGTTTCGCATGAAATCACCGCCGATGAAGCCAAAAAAAAGCTTTATCGTTTAAAGAAGCGTTTGTTTGACCTGGAAGCGGACTGGAGGCGTTGCGCCCAGGAACGCGAAAAAATGGAAGAGATTCTGGAGAAGCTCAGCAGCCCGGCATTCCGGATGGGAACATTGCTGGGGAAGACAGAAGAGGGTCTCGGCTGGATTGCTGTGGGTGGCTCCGATTACTTTAGCCAGATTGATCCGCGAATCAATCCGGATGAGCTTGAAGCGGGTCAGAGAGTCCGGCTCAACGAAGCTCTTTCGATCGTCGGAACGGCAGGACCTGAGCCTTTTGGGGCGATCGTCCAGGTCAGCAAGGTCCTTCCGGACGGAAGGGTTGAAATCGGGGGAGACCGCTCTGTGGCAGGGGCTCCTTCAGCCGTTGTGGGACGGGCAGCCTCGCTCAAGGATGTTCCGGTGGTGCCGGGAGATTCCCTGCGGCTGGACAACACCTCCCGTCTCGCTGTCGAATATTTGGGTGGTCGCCAGGAGAACCACCTGCTGGAAGAAGTTCCCGAAGTGTCATGGAAAGATGTGGGTGGACAGAAGAAAGCCATCGAAGAGATCCAGAAGGCGATCCTGAACCCTGTTCTTCATGAGGATTTATACGCCAGATATCGTTTTCGATCTCCGAAGGGATTTTTGCTGTTTGGTCCTCCGGGCTGTGGAAAAACCCTGATCGGGAAAGCGACCGCCCACCAGTTGGCGCTGGAAATGCAGGAAAAGGAAGGCCGTCCGATCAAGGGTGTCTTCTTTCATATCAAGGGTCCTGAAATTTTCAATATGTGGCTGGGTGAGTCCGAGCGAATTGTCCGGGAACTTTTTGAACAGGGGAGGGAAGCCCGGAAGAGGGGAGATTTCCCGGTTCTGTTCATTGATGAAGCCGAAGCTATTCTCGGGACCCGAAGATCGATCCGTTCCTTCAATATCCACAATACGCTGGTTCCGATGTTTTGCGCGGAAATGGACGGAATGTCCGGCCCAAACGGATTTATGGTAATTCTGGCCACCAACCGCCCGGAAATGATTGACCCGGCTATTTTGCGTCCAGGGAGGATCGATCGAAAGATCCGGGTTGTTCGTCCCGACAGGGAAGCCGCGATGGAAATCATATCCATTTATCTCACAGGGGACATCCCGATCGCGGGGATTGCGGAAGGTGTTTCCTCTGACCAGGCGAGACAGGAGCTTGCCAACCGCTTTCTGGAAAAATTGTATGCACCGACGGAGGAAAATGCGGTTCTCGAGGTTGTCTTGCGTAGCGGAAAAAGGGAGGTACTGCACCGATCCGACCTGGCCAGTGGAGCCCTTCTTGCATCCATTGTGGACCGGGCAAAAGAGAAAGCGCTCCTGCGGGAGATGGGACAAGCGGAGGGGGAAGCCCGAGGTGTATCGCTGGAGGACTTGCTCCAGGCGACGAATGACGAGTTTGAAGAAGGGGATATCGTTCCTGCAACCGATGGTGCAGAAGACTGGATGACCCTTCTGGATTTGCGTCAGCGCGATGTGGTTGACCTCAAGCGTTTTGACAGCGGGAACCGCGAACGGAAGGTGCTCGAGCGTCGGGCCATCGAATGACGGAATTCCAGATTGTGATGGGAATCGAGACTGAATACGGGATTGTCAGGAACGATCTCCGGGAGTCCGACCCCGTCATCGAATCGATGGAGCTTGTGCGGGCTTACCAGTCGGCGGACCTGACAGGATGGCTTTATCAAGGAGAGGATCCGTCCCTTGACGCCCGGGGGTTCCGGGTAGATAACCTGGCACAGGATGAAGAGGAAAGGGCGTTTACCCGGAGCGATTACAAGAGATTCTTTTCCTTTCATGAAATGAAAAGCGACCGGATTTTGTCGAATGGCGGCCGCCTTTATAACGACCATACCCACCCCGAGTTTTCGACACCAGAGTCCTTCGGAATTTTGGATCTGCTTCGTTATGATCGTGCAGGCGTGGATATTCTCCGGCTAGCCTCCCGGGAGCGGGAAAAAGCCTTGGGAATCGAAGACGCCCTTTCCCTCTACAAGAACAATACGGATTATCATGGTCACAGCTATGGCTGCCATGAAAATTACCTGTTGCCCCGGTCTGTCGCTTTTGATCAGATTGTTTCTTGCAGCCTGCCTTTTCTTGTCGCCCGTACCGTACTCCTGGGAGCCGGAAAATATGGCATCGAATCTTCTGAAAAACGAGGAAGCATCCGGTACCAGATCTCTCAAAGAGCTGATTTCATGGAGACTCTGGTCAGCGTTGATACGATGCATTGTCGTCCGTTGGTCAACAGTCGGGACGAACCCCATTCGAACCGTCAGATGTTCCGAAGGCTCCATTTGATCCTGGGTGATGCCAACATGTCTGAATGGCAGACGGCGATGAAGGTCGGAATGACGGAAATGGTTCTGAAGGGGTTGCTCCTGACAGGCTGGAAGCCAGATATTGAACTGGCGGATCCGGTGGATGCTATCAAACAGGTGTCGTTGGGACTCCGGTATCAGCCTGTTCTTCAGGTCTCGCCCAAAAAAGGAAGCTGGACTGCCCTGGATATTCTGGATTACTACGCATCCAGTCTGGAAAAAAGGGATATTCCTTGGACCGATGAAGAAAAATGGGTCCTGCTCCAATGGAGAGACGCAGTCGACCAGTTCAGGAAGAACCCGTCCCTGCTGGCGGACAGAGTGGACTGGATTGCAAAGGAAGAGATGCTTTCCCGCTTTCGGGAAGAAGAATCCCTGGCGCCTGATGACCCCTGGCTCCAGAGCCTGGATCTGGAGTATCACAATATCGACCCTGACAAGGGTCTTTTCTGGGCTCTTGAAGAATCGGGAGAGATGGTCAGGCTGACCAGGGATGAAGAGGTACGGAATGCCATGACCGCGCCGCCCGGAAGAGGAAGACCCCGTGTGCGTCATGCGGTGATCCTCCATTTTAAGGAAGATGTTGTGGAAGCCGGCTGGGAAAAGATCCGGTTCAGAAACGGAACGCTCGTTGACTTGCCGTTGTTTCAGTCCTGTACAGAAGAAGATGTAGCCGGTATCCTCAGGGAAATTGGGTGCCTGTCTTCCCCGGAAGAACTGGAAGGCCTGATGCGCCGTTACTCGGAAACAACAACCCGGTAATAAGGGAGGTGTCTCATGTCAAATATGGAAAGAACGGTATTTTCTCCCGATCGTCAAGTGGTTCCGGGATCTCCCTCAAAGGAGACCCGGAAGGAATCCCCCGTTCCCCGAAGGCCGGATGTTCAGAAAAAGGGTGATCGACTGATGGATCGTATGAAAAAAGTCGATCCCAACCAGTCTGAAAGATACCGCCAGAGAACGGGGGAATAATCCTATGGAGAGCTGGAAGAATCGGGGGTCGTTTCTCGATTTGATGGGGGGGAAGATTTCGGTTCTTCCCTCGTCAGTGTCGGGCCCTGAACGGTTGCCGGAGGGATGGGCGGAGACGCACGCTACCACTATTCTGGCATTTCATTTTTCAGGCGGGGTTCTCGTGGCCGGAGATCGAAGGGCAACTGCCGGAAACAGGATCATGACGAACCGCGTCGAGAAGGTTCTGGAGATTGATGGTTCTTCGTTGATGGCGATCGCCGGTTCTCCTGCTTTCGCCCTCGAAATGGCGAGGGTTCTGGAACATTCATTCAAATACTATCGCAGGAGTCAGTTGACCGAACTTTCTGTGGAAGGAAAGCTCAGGATGCTGTCCCAGCTTCTGAAAGACAATGTTCCGATGGCCATGCAGGGCTTCGGAGCGGTGGTTCCATTGTTCGTAACGCAGGACTCTGAGGCGCACAAACCCCAGATCTTTTTTTACGATATTCTGGGAGCCCATTTTGAAGGTGTTCCGTTTGCTGTTGCCGGTTCGGGTTCTGTCGAGGTCCAGGGTATCCTTCGCTATCTTGATCGTTGGGGGTCGCCGGTGCGTGGTTTGGCTGACTTGCCGGAAACCCAGGCTGTTGTCCTGGCTCTGCGCCTTCTTGAGACAGCTTCTTTTTTTGATTCGGCCACAGGTGGAGTGCAGGTTCGCGAAACGGTTTTTCCGGTAGTCAAGATCCTGGGAAGGGATGGGGTCAGGACGATATCCGAAACAGATCTGGGTGAATATTACCGCGCGGAGGTCGATATTGTTTGACGAACCATACAGATGGGTCGAAGCTGTTGCTCAGAGACGGGAGTATATTGAGGAACAGATCCGGAGGTCTTCTCCTGTTATTGCTGCTTCGGTGACGGAAGGGATTGTTTATTTTACCTTTTACAAAAGGATTCCCAAGGTCTATGAAATTTACGACGGAATCGCGATGGGGTCCATCGGTCACCCGGCAGATATTGAATCGATTCGGATGTTATTGCTGAATGCGGCACATCTGGAAGGCTATCAGCGCTCACCGAAGGACGTGACTCTCAACCGGCTCCTTCTCTTTTCATTATCTCCCAAGCTGAAGAATGCTTTTGAAGAGGTGGGATCTTCTCCCATGCTGGTCCGGAGCATTTTTGCCGAGACAGGCGGGACAGTGAAGTCTGACAGGTTAATGGCAGTCGACTTTGATGGAAATGTCGAAGAGGGATCCGGGACCCTGTCGATTGCAGGGTCTTCTTCTTCAAGAGAGCGGATTCAGAGTGTCCTTTTCCGTCGTCTGGACCATCCGACCACACTTCAGGAGGCTTTGCCGGTTCTTCTTGATGCGTACATGGCCGGGGTCTACGATGATACTGAGCTGGGGCAGGACTCCGGAGGAAATGTGATCGATCCGTCCATGAAGGAACAGGCCCTCCGGCGCCTTTTCGAAGAAAATACCCAGAATGCATGTCTCCTGGACCGCCAGAAGGGAAGTCTCGTCCCCGTCAGCCTGACTTTTTTGAATAAAGAGGTTGCCCATTGAAGACCATTGTCGGACTTGAGACGGAATACGGGGCTCTTTTGTCGGGGACTTCCCAGGGTATGAGAGATTTGTTCCGTCAAGAAGAAATGTTCCAGAAAGTCAGGGATCACATATTTCATGTCCAGAAAATGGGATTGATCGACCAGCATCAGAGGGCCTATGACGAACCCCCTGGAAATGGAGGCTTTCTCCGAAACGGCGGAAGGCTTTATATCGATATGGGGCATGTCGAATACGCCACTCCGGAGTGCCATACGCTTCTGGATTTGGTCCGGGCCGACCGGGGCGGGGATTTGCTTCTTCAAAATGCCGTCGACGAGATGGGGCTTTCCAGTGAGATTTCTTTTATCAAGAACAATATCGATCATCAAACCCTTGCGACGTTCGGATCTCACGAAAACTACCTTGTTTCAAGGGACTTTCCCTTTACCGAGAAGGGAATGGAGCCTCTGGTCGCTTTTCTCGTGACCCGTCAGATCATTACGGGAGCCGGGAGGGTCGGTGTGTCCTATGTCAACGACAGTCTGATTTCACTCGACACTGATCGGCCTCCGGTTCATTTCCAGATTTCCCAGAGGGCTGACTATATCGTCAACAAGTTTTATCAGTGGGTGCAGATGAACCGTTCCATTGTGAACACCCGTGACGAACCGCTCTCCGATCCTGTGCATTATCGTCGGATGCATCTTCTGCTTGGCGATTCCAATATGTCGGAATTCGCGACAGCGATGAAATTTGGAATGACAAAAATTGTGATGGACCTGGTCGAGGAGGGGATTGCACCTCACATAGGTATTCGGGATCCTGTACAGGCATGTCGTGCTATTTCCCATGACATGTCAATGCACTGGATTGTAGAGGATTTCGAAGGAAGGATCCTTTCTGCGATCGATGTGCAGGAGATGTTCTTGGAAAAGGCCTCCAAAGAGTATGCCGGAAGGGATGAAGATACCGACTGGGTGCTGGATGAATGGGAAAAGCTTCTTTCAGATCTGGCAAAGAGGGATCCGTTGTGTGTGGCTGATCGAGTCGATTGGGCGGCGAAGCATGGAATGATCAGTACGTTTCGCGAATCTGAAGGCCTGGAATGGAGCGACCCATGGCTCGAAAGCCTGGATCTTGAATACCATAACATCGATCCGGCCAAAGGACTGTTCAGAATTCTGGAAGAGGACGGTCGCCACCGACGTCTTCTGCCTCCCGCGGTCATTGATACCGGGAAGAGCTGTCCCCCGTCTTTTACCCGGGCGGAGGGGCGCGCCCTGGCTGTCGAAAAGATTCTCGAAAATCCGGAAATGCTCTATATCATTCAGTGGTTTGGAATACAGATCAATCAGGGTGAGGTTCTGTATATGCTGGAACCGCTGAAAAGCTACCGTGATGAAGTCACGGACTACTTCCGGAAAAACCCTCCTTCATCGAGGCGACATTAACTAAACGCAGGCATCCGACGAGACAGTGTCCTGAGCGAAATTCCGCTGCTTGACGTGATAAGCAAGGAACGGATCCCACATGGCTCCTGTTGCGCTCATGACGAAGTTGGCCCCGGCTTCCCGAAAGTCGGGATAATCCTCTACAGCGTTGAATCCTCCGACCCCAATGACTGTCAAATCCGGGGCTATCCTGTCGACCGATGCTTTCAGGGCTTCGATTGTTTTGATCGACAGTGGCTTGATTCCGGCTCCGCAGAGACCGGACTTTTCTCTTCCGGGTCCTGGAAGTGCTGGTTGTCCTTCCGGGTTGATGATTTTACCCGTCACCGTATTGATGGCGCTGATGGCATCCAGGTAGGGGGATGTGGCCTGGACGAGCCGGTCGATCTGTTCCGGATTATCGATGAACCCGATCTTCATGACGAGGCGGACACCTGTTCCAATGGCGGCCCGGATTTTTTTCAGTACTTCTCCGCTGGCGTCAGGATTCTGGTATAGCTGACCTTCTTTTCCCTTGACATTGGGACAGGAAAAGTTCACCTCCAGGATCCTTGCTCCTGTTTCCTTCCCCAAATTGGCTGTATAGACAAAATCTTGAACGAGGTCCCGGGCGTCTCTCTGGGTTCCGACAAGACTGAGTACCAGAACTTGTCCGCCGGAGAGTGAATCGATGGCTTTCCCCACATCTTCCATCCATATTTCCGGTGATTGGCTCGGCATACCAAAGGAATTTGTGATGGTAATGTCCGAGAGCGAAGATGGGTGGTAGGACATGGTTCCGATCAGGGGATGGCGAAGATCTTCCAGATCAAAACTTTTGTGAAAAGGAACATACATGCAGTTTGGATTGGGGTATGAGGGATGAAAGTGGCTTCGAACCGTTTTATATGTCAGGATGTCAAAACCCATTTTTGCATAAAATGAAATCCAGCGGGAATTGAGAAGGGGCCCAGCAGGTATTCCGACTCTGGAGGAGACGGTGTGACCTAGAAAGTCTATTTTTCGTCCTGTCTGGATAGGTTTGGGAATGGCTCCTGTGAAAAACGGGCCATGCTGATAGTTTTCCTCATAGGACTTTCTTATGTCATAGACTGGGGGAGGCAACATGTCTTGCTCCTTCACTATCAATGGTTGAAGACTGGACGAAGATCGGAAGATTGTTTCCCCTGACATGATCTTCCAATGTCTTTTTGAGGAAGATGGCGTCTTTTTCTTCGTCGGTGACAGCCAGCATGGTAGACCCCGCTCCTGAAATGATGAAAGCCCTGGCTCCCGATTCCATGGACAGTTTTTCCAGATCAGAGAAATATGGAATGAGAGGTTGGCGATACGGCTGGATCAAGGGATCCTGAAGCATCCGGCAGAAAAGGTCGGTGTCCTGTAATTGAATTGCTGCCAGCAAGCCCGCCGTGTTTGACAGTGATCCGATCGCGCTGTCCAGCGGCACTTCTTTCGGCAGGACTTTTCGTGAATCTGCCGTTTTCAGGAGAATCCGGGGAATCAGAAATACAAGAAAAAGTCCGGAAATTGTTCCAAAACGATATGATTGTTTCAGTCGGGAACTTGATACTGAAACTCCCCCGTAAAGGGATGCAGAAACGTTGTCAAGGAAGTATCCCCCGCTGACGGAAGCTTCGGCCTGGGCGGCAGATTCAAGGAGCGTGTCTTCCGAAAAGACCGTTCCTGACAGAGCCTGTCCAAGTAATGCTCCTGCTACGGAAGATGCGGCGCTTGACCCGAGACCGGAACCCGGTACGCCTTTTTGAATGGATACGGTGAGTCTCAGGAAGGAAAGGCCGGCCTTGTCCAGGAGGATGCGGGCCGAGATTGTTGCCGTGTTTTTCTCCGGATCCATCGGAAGGTCCGTCCAGGCGCCAGAAATGCTTGTGATCTTGTCGGGACCCGGGCGCTCCTCCAGAACACCGGTAACGATATCGCCCATACCCGTTACGGCCATTCCCAGAGTGTCAAACCCGGGTCCGATATTTCCGACCGATGCGGGGGCGTATATTGAGATGGTTCTTCCCGTCTGGGGTCCGGTGTTCTTGTTATCCGGATAGGTCCGTTTGGTTTGCATGTTTGTCAGGATGCCGGAGGAGAAGGGATTTGGAGATCCGCGACAATCATCCCGTCCTGAAGATGCTCTTTGACCACCCGCCGGACATCTTCCAGGGATGTGAGCCTGTAATAGACACCGTCCGGATAAACGGCAAAAACAGGGCCCTCCTCGCACGCGTCGAGACACCCGGATTTGTTGATCCGGAATGGCTGTGGAATATTGGCAAGCTTCAGTTCTGCCCGGAAAATCGAGAGGATCTCTTCGGCGTTCCTTGCCTGACATGAACCGCGTGGATGGGCCGGGTCGCGTTTGTTTGTACAGGCAAAAACATGATACCGGAAACGGCCCATGCATTCTCCTTATAAGGTGCTGTTTTTTATTCTTGTTGTTCTAGTGTCCGGGGAAGAATCGGGTATTTCCTTTATGGGCGATCACCCTTTCACATCTTATCAGAAATTATGCTCAAAAACAGGTGAGAAGCCCGGAAATGCTTCTTGCAACCTGTTGCGAATCCGGACAGCAAAACAGGTCCGGACAAACACCCGAAATGCATGGAAACCATTGGAGAATCATTGCAGATGTAAAAAACGTGGCAGAAGCGAGCCCGTAAAAAGTCCCAGAATAGCGGCAGTTCCCCCGAGAATAGACATTTCGAGAGCCCCCTTGTAAAGGGGTTCCCGTGTCAGGCGTGACTTGAAGATGCCCAGTATCGCCAACGCGAGTATGGACACGAGAAGAGAGCCATTGAAGGCTTTTCCTGTATTGTTTTCGAGGAAGTAGGGAAAAATCGGCGGTATGCTTCCCAGAAGGAAAGATAGGCCGAGCCATCCTCCATCCAGAAGTGGGGTGGCTGAGGACGATTCCAGGATGCCCAACTCTTCTTTCATCATGAATTCATGCCAGACATGAGGGTTGGAAGTAATGCGGGCTGTAAAAATGCTTACCTCTTCAGGCGTAAAATCCATTTTTTCAAGTATTTCCATGACTTCATTGCGCTCCATCTGGGGAAGTTCATGGATCTCCCGCCATTCCCTGTCGCGCTCCCTTTTGAAAAAATCACTTTCAGATTTTGAGGAGAGGTATCCCCCGAAAAACATGGAAAGCGAGCCTGCAATTCCTGTCATGATGCCGGCGAGGAGTATGGATCGTGGAGAAATCGCGGATCCCGTCAATCCCCCCAGAAAGCTCACAACAGTTACGATTCCGTCATTCATTCCGAGAACGACGTCGCGAATCCGCCTCCCGTGGGCTGAGTGCCATAATTCAATATGATCGGAGGAAACGGGTGTCATAGTTAAAGCTTAACGAAAAACAATCGGGATCGCTATCACAACCAATTTGTTGTCAATCTTCAATTTAAATAGATATATGCAAGAGGAAAAATCGTCTTGACAACATAAATGGTCCGGCGTATTATCGCCCCATCCGGTGCGGCTAGAGGAGGTGCATGTAGTTTTGATCTGTTGAGCCGGATCGGTAAATTGCAATTATTACAACTATAAGTGTTTTAATTAATTGGCGGAGGAGGCTTTGGTATGGGCAACTCCATGAAGGCATTAGTCCTGTACGGTGTGGTAGGCGCCTTTACGGCTGTGGGGAGTGGCACGGTTGTGGGGTTCTGCCTGCAAGCATGGTTGGGGGCACATCGTTTTCCAACATGGCGAGGTGATTACATCTGGGTTTACAATGTGATGGCGCTGTCGGCTGTGACAGGAACTGCCGTTGCACTGTGGGCCCGTTCGATCCATCGCAGTGAAGAGAACTGGTGAGCTTTCGGAAATGACTTTGGTCATCGTGCAAGTCGATGTTCCAAACTTTAAGGAGGAGTTATGGATCTCTTGACGACATTGGCAGCCTTGTCTGATTCAAGCCGTTGCTGCGGGCCGACTCCGGGGGGGAATGCAAGTGTGTCCTCTTTTGCCGCATTGATGGGAACGGCGACAGCATTGTCGAGCCTTCTTCTGATGATTCAGTGTATGACCGGGATTGGGGCAAAGCCCAAGTTTGATCCCACCAGGAAGAGAAAGTAGGGCCTGTCCATACACAGACGGGTATCGCGATGAAAATGGTATAGAGTGTGAGGAGCAAAGATGGCCTATCGTGAGTACAAGTTTGGCACAATGATGATTGCCACCCTGTTTGTGGTGACGTTGTCCATCACGATTTTGTTCCCGACCCTTCAGATGGCAAAGATTCCGCCAACAGCGACGGCAGTCCAGAAAG
>Ga0078972_1003774_pt1 | contig 44092 bp, 46 predicted proteins | sample YelNatPaOPGAMG01_FD_67568 | JGI IMG/M metagenome (GOLD analysis project Ga0078972, IMG submission 67568) | Hot spring thermophilic microbial communities from Obsidian Pool, Yellowstone National Park, USA - OP-RAMG-01 (SPADES assembly) (version 2) | ecosystem: Environmental > Aquatic > Thermal...
ACTTATCGTACTGATCTATTGCGACATTATTTGTCTCATTCTTAATCAACCTTTCTATAGTTTCTTCATAGGTTTCTCTTGGGTACCTCTTAATTTCCTTCAGTTTTGATACTAAATCTCTTTTTAACTGTATCGTTGTGAAGTCCTGCTTTTTCATTATATATCACCTATAACTAGAGATAGATTATCTATAGCGAATATATAACAGTTGTGTATAACCAAAAATTTAGTACAAAGTCAGTAGATATATCTTATCCCCTTCAGGGTACAAATGCAATTGTACTGCTAAAGTGAGTGTTATTACAAATCCTAAAGCATAAAAATAGGTTCTAATACTTATGGACCGGTCGGGATTTGATTAATATTTTAAGCGAATACTGAATAATTATGGAATAATTCTTAGAGGATTGTGAAAAACTAAAATTCTTATGTAGAATCAAAATTCGTTTACACAAATAATTAAAGCTCTATGAGGAAAGAGTTATATTGAATTATACTTATCTTACTATTATAACTAGGTGAACTTTAATGCAGGAATCTACTATATGGACCGCTGTTGAACGTAATGATAAGAATTTGAATTCTTTGTTTGATTCTTTAAAAAATGCATATGAGTCAAAGAAAACCATACATTTGAAAGAGGAGGAAGATTATCTATATGCAATACACGAATTTAGAGAGAATTCTCTTAAAAATATTAATTATGTATACGGGCAAATTGTAAAATTTAAGACAGAAAAAGAAATAGAATCCTTCAACATAAATGATGATAGTATAACACATGAGCGAACAAACAACCCCCCAATCATAGGATACTCAAACTTTGTAGTTTTTAATAAATACATTTTGATTGAACAAAAAGGGAAGACTCTAGGACAAAGGCAGGTCTTAAACACGATCATTAAATTCTACGAAGAAAAAATAAAAGCAGAAGAACTGGACATAGATTTTGTTACAGACACTAAAGTGATGAACGAATTTATACAGGACCAAGAAAAAATAATACTAATAAGATTTTCAAATATAATTCTCAATCCTGATAATCCGGACCGAAACATACAAAGTTTTGAGGAGTTTTCTAAAGACTCTAACAGTAAAAATATAGAACTCTCTAATAGTTCTGGGGATGGCATAAATAAAGAATCCAGCATTGTAAAGGGAGGTTTTAAGCTCGCTGAAATGCAAAAACTTAAAATTAAAATTGAAGGAGAGACCTCCGGTGAGAAACAGGTCTTTAATTCTTCTAAAGGAAGGAATAAATTGAAAGAAAAAGTCCCATACGAGAAAGAGAGACGTGATGAAACAGTTATCTCGAAATTTATTCAAAAAATTAAGGAATTATTATTATGATTATTTTTTCTCTGCTTCTTCCCAACTTTTCTTCAATTTTTCATTTTTTCTAGCTGCAGTTATTGCGATTTTTCTTAGGGCTTGAGTTATAAGAATGAATGTTCCAAGTAAACTATAGATCATTGCAAAGAATGCTATTGCTTGAATAACAGGGATATACTTAACTATTAGAATGAAACCAAACAAGAAAATCGAGAAAAAAATCCAGTACGACGTCCATGTTGTTTGAAATAGCAAGTACTGATAATTTTTAGACGCAATTAAGGCTGATAAGTAATTTTCGTCCTGAATCGAGTAAATTATCGCATATATTGCTAAAACAAGACCCAAGAGCGCAATTTCTAAACCTATTATGAAGAATGTCTCTGTTGGTTCCAATGGTTGAATTTTATGAAAGACGACGGCAATTAAAACTAGCAAAATGGAAAAATAAAGATCCCAGGAATATTTGGAGGAAATAATACTTTTTATTCCGCCATTTAAATGAAATAGGTAAGCTATGGAATAATATTTTAGGTTGCTGTCTCTCATTGTCTCATCATACTATACATATAATAAATGATATTAAAATTATACTAGACTAAATCGTTACCGCTCTAGTTCCGCACTAAGCGTAGCGGCATTGTGCGGTCAAGCATCCCCTCAAGCCCCCTCCCCTAAGAATGCTCCCTGCAAGGGTGAATAATGTGCCCGAAGCGAGCCGGAAGTCTTGCGAAGCAAGACCGAGTGGTGTAAGCGTTAGCGCTGGGTGGTGTGAAACACCACACATACACCACGAACGGCGAGCACAGGACACCACCCTGAGTGAGCATAGCGAATGAGGGGCTCTTCGAAGAAGAGTGCGAGGCGTAAATCAAAAGAGGGGTGACCTTTAGGTCGGGGTGAATTTGAGCCGGAGCTTACCAAAATGGATTAAAATCTGAAATGGTATACGGGTACACTATGAGCGCAAACAGATCTAGGTTAGTTAGCATTCCTGAGTCTTATCTTGACGGCCTGGAGGCTACTTTAGAAACTCTGGAAAATGAATATGTCATGGATCAGCTGAAAAGAAGCGAACTGGATATACGAAAAGGGAAAGTAAGAAACGTAAGGGATTTCCTCAAAGAATTCTTGTAAAAACTTTTGAGATAATCTTTTGAAGCATTGGTGGAATCATAGGTCCATTCCTCTTTCATCTATTTTATACAGGATCTTTCATTGCGAAGTATGAATAGTTTCATAAAATTTGCTTTATTAATGAATGTTGATAGCTATATCTCCTCAAGTTTCCGTTACTTTATCTGCATTTTTAGATTTTCTCCACGCTTTCGTAAGACCTAATGATTTCTTCTAATTTCTTAAGAGATCTGACATCTCGATTATTTTTAAAAATAATCTCCGGAACCTTGAGATATGTCCATTTTATACCCGTAAGATTTGTAGCATCTTCGCACCATTCTCTCGCTCTCCTATCTTTATATCTCACTTCCGCAGATTCTTCTCCCTTAGTTTCTATTATATAATTTTCTGTATCGCAAATAGCTATGAAATCTGGCATATAATAGGATAAACCCTTTTTCTCGTTGACGTACTCCAAGTAGAAATTTAAATTGTTATCATTTTTTATATATTTCTTTACATCGGATGCATCATCATCAAGAAACCTACAGAAATCATATTCGAAGTCGTTAGCTACAGGTACCAGATTAAGAATACATTTCTTTGGAGTATAGGTTTTCTTTCTAGTTAGTGATGGCCGGATATCTTTAACTTCCTTTGACTCAGATTGAAGCTTGACTCCTGTTGAGAGAATAGTGAGTTTGTTTATTACTTTTACAAATAATTCTGCGAGAAAGTCAACAACCTTTGGCTCACTGAGAGCTTGGAGAAACCTATAGTCGTCTTTAATCTCTTGTGTTATTACCCTTGTGAAAAGGCTATTCGTAATATATGAGTCCAGTTTTCCAACAAGTTCGCTGTTTCTTGAGGGAATTTTGCTAGCCCTCAATATAATATTGGACAAATAAGATACAACAGAAGGATAATTTTCTGGTATTGGTTGCTCCCACCTATCTCGCCATCTCTCCTTCTCCGTTAATGCATCTCTTCCAACTGCAGACTTAATGTTGGTATATGTTTCTAAATCTAGATCGAATCTTCCCTGTGGAAGCTTTTGTATATTAATCTCGTTAAATGATCTATTTTCTCTCTTATATTTTGGTGACAATACTGGTATCTGAAAGTTATACTCTATTTTTCTTAATGTATCAGGAAAAATGTTTGTAACAGTAGGAAGATTCCTCTCTTTGTATCTCTTTATATCGACACCCTGCTTTTTCATTTCTTCGTCTATGTAATCTACAAATGCCTTAGTCCCAAAGACGTCAACAGTTTCCTCATATCCAGATTCGGAACCGAACATCAGTCTTAGTCCACGCCCAAGAGCCTGCTCTGGGAGGATCTCGGCTTTGGAAGTAAATGGTCTCAACCCAACTATAACGCAAACATTCTTGACGTCCCATCCCTCTCTAAGCATCAGCACACTTACAATAGCTCTATACTTATGACTATGATCGATTTCTCTTGTTTCTCGTTTGAGCTTCTGCCAATCTTTTTCGCTAATCTCACCTTTTAGATTGGTATGAATGATCAAGGTTTTTCCTTTAAATTCATCCTTAGTTTGTAAATAATTGTTAATGTCCTCTGCCTCCGAGGTCTTTGTTGCCATGAAGAATATAATTGGATGCTTTCCAACCTTCGCCATAGCTTTGTTGTAATAAGCCCATCTTCTGCATCCTGCTTCGATATAATCCCTATAAATCACATCCGCTCTATCTGAAGGAGTCTCGTGAGGATTTTCAACCTCACCTATTATGGGTGATTTTACTACCCCACATCTTATGGCATCTGCCAGTGGGAAATCTGTAATAACCCATTCAAATATGCTCCCAGAATCCTGCCTTTTAGGTGTTGCAGTGAAGTCAAGTTGAAACGATAACCCGCTACTTTTATCTTTAAGAAGTTCATTGCAGTACAAAATAAATTGATTCCAGATAATGTCCTTGTCCCACACATGATGTGCTTCATCGTTAATTATGCCTAAATTGGAAATGGATTTGATCTCATCAACTATTTGGTCATAATACCTTGTGGTATCTGATGGCTTTTTTCCTATTATTTCCTGAATTGGATTTACAGGTACATTATCCTTCTCATAGAGTCTTTGAACATTGGTGAGATACAATCTGCCCTTTGTATTTCTAGGTGGTATGTAGTCTTCTGTCACGCATTCAAATTCCCAGAGATATTGGAATTCATCAGGTATCATTACTCCAGAATTGAATATCTTGCAGTCGGAAAAATCCTCTTTTAGTCTCTCATATACTGCTATGTTGGGCGCAATTATTAAGAAATTCCTTGGCATATCACCCTTGTCTTCTATTATGTTATTAAAATAAGCCCAGATTATAGATAATGCCATTACATACGTTTTGCCAGAGCCAGTAGCCATTTTAAAACAATATTTTGGAAACAGATCTTCATGGGGATTATAGGCTATCTTCTTTGTACTATCATAATTCATTATTAAGTCGCTCATCTTTCTGAATTTCTTTACTTCGTAGAGATATATTAGTGTTTCAATCGCTTCCCTTTGAGCAAAATAATAGCGAAATTTTTCCTTACCCATTACATGGTCTTCTTCAAACCAAAACTGAAAGAGTCTTCTTGTCGTATCACTTACATTACTATAACTAGCTTCTCTCCAACTCCTTACTTCGCTTCTTATGGCATCAACCAGAGGGGCAGTCGTCCGAACTCTTGTGTCTGGCTCGTCAAAAGGATTCATGTTACTGTCACCTCTTTAACGGTGGTTGTATCGTTTCCAAATACATCTATAACCTTTATCATTATTCGATATTTTCCAGGAGAATCGTAGGTATGATCTATTGACTTGAGTTCTAAAGTTTTCTTCTTCTTTGTTCTGAATTCCTGCCATTCATTGTGAAAAGTATCATCTCTATAGTTCCAGTCTATGCTCCAATAATCAATAAAATCACTCCATTTCAAAATCTTGTCTCTTAGCTCTTCTGGAATAGACTCTGGGTTTGGTATGATAAAATTTTCAAGAATAACTTTGGCTTTTCTTCCTGATAAATTAACTTTTGTCTCAAGAAAAGCGTGTTCGTAGAAATCTACATCCCCCGCTTCAACTGCTCTTTTGTCCATAACTTCATTTGGAATTATCCTAAGCGATATACCAAAATTATAAGATTCTCTTAGTTCTTTTAGTATTTTATCATTAAACTCCATTTCAAAATCCCAACCTAAAACATCTAGTGATTCGAAGCCGTTTTCTTTAGCCTCTTTCAAGCATTCTTCTACTTCTACTTTAGTAACAGGATAATCTATTGGACCAACGTGAACAGCTTTTCCGGATAGAATTCCATGGATATTTTTATAATCGTATACAGGTTTTGCTTTGTATAGTTGAATGATAAAATCTATGTAATTTCTATAAACGGAACCAAGGTTCTGATCCATCCAGTATTTTCTTTCATATTTTCCAAGATTCAGTACTTCAAATGGTTTGCAATGAGAGATATCAAGTAACCTTTTTCTGATTGTGTGAATAGAAAATCGCCCTATATCCGCGGCTATCCATTTTCTTCCGAGTTTTTCTGCTACAGCTGCAGTCGTACCGGAACCTGAGAAAAAGTCGGCAATTAGGTCACCTTCATTAGATGCGGACAAAATCACTCTCTCTAATAACTGTTCTGCGTTTTCAGTGGGATAGCCTGTGCTAAATGAGTATCCAGGAATGTCTGTCCAGTTTGAATCTACAATTTCATTTTTACTAGTTAAATATTCCGGTCTTCCATTATTGGGGTTGATTCTGATTCTTTTTTCTTTTTCGTATTGTTCCAATCTTTCTTGCGTGAAAGTCCAGTGCCGACCATCTGGTGGTAACATTTCTTTTCCTAAAATCACCCTCGCTCTTGTATATTTCACACCATTTTCAATTTTAATGTTTCTTTCGCTTATCCTTCCTTCTAATTCCGGTCCTATTTTTGACCATCTAATACCGGGTGAGTGCATTTGAATCCAAGTTTGATCCAAACGTTCTCTTTTATATCCATTAAAATCGAGGTTGGCAGTCTTTGAATAAAAAAATAAGGAATCGGTTGCAGTGGCAAATCTATTTATTCCTTCAAACACTTTTTTTGTTCTATTGATGATTAATTCGTTCCTAAAATTTTCATATCCAAATATTTCATCTAAAATTGCCTTTATATAATGTGAATAATGATAATCAAACCTGACCCATATAGAACCATCTTCGGATAATAGGTCTTTCATAAGAACAAATCGATCATACATATATTGAAAGAAAGAACTTGGCCCTTCCTTCCACATATTTCTGTATGCTATCTCCTCAATAGCAGAAGGTTCTTTTACCGCTCCTTCGTCACCAACCTCCAGTGTTATATTCATGTTAGTACCGGTGAAAAACGGTGGATCTGCGTAAATTAACTTTATTTTCCCCCGAAATTCTGGTAATAATGAGGCCATGACGTATTTGTTGTCTCCCCAGATCAACTTATTCTTCCATTCCCCAATTTCTGATTCACTTTTGAATTGTGCCAGTGTTCCTATGTTTGATCTTGGAAGGTTTATTGTCTCTATTTTCTGAAATGGAAGTTCTACCCTATCCACTTCCTCTCTTTTATTTTTCCAATAAATTCCAAAATCTTTCATTATATCCCCCTTTTAGATTTACAGCCTCTTCTTTATCTCTCCATTAACTATAGATTCATCGGATAATAATATTTGTGACTCCATAGTATAATATCTGTCTATCTTCTTCTTAATGAGCGTGATCAGACCCAAATTCTGCAAGTAGTTCACACTCTGGAAGAACGTTGATTTGCTCATTCCTTTCAGTATTGGATTATTTGAATCAAATATCTCTGCATATGCTCTGTTGGTGTCCTGATTCCTTATTAAAGAAGAGAGGATCAGTAAATCCCTGTCTCCGAGGTTTCTCAGTGTTTCGCCTTCCACTTCGATATATGCCTGCTTTAGGGCATTTCTCACATCCTCATCACTCCACTTATTGTTTCTTCCCAGAATTTCAAGTGCCTTAATGCCTATCCTTGCATCGCTCTGTAACCGCCGGTCAAGAATTGTGCAAAATCGCCGGTGTAAAAGTGATCCACCTCATATAAATTTTCACCCATCTCTTTCACTCCCTCCTCATTGTTGGTAAAGAATTCTTTCTTCTGTCCTTCAACCTGTATGACTTACCCTTTATGTTCACAACTGTGCAGTGATGCAGTATCCTGTCAAGAACAGCTGCAACCATGACATTATTCCCAAGTATCACGCACCATTCTGAGAAAGATTTGTTTGATGCGCAATTGTGGATCTTCTCTCGTACCGTGAGGAGACGAACTGGAAGATCAGGTTTGATTCCTGCCTTCTTAGTGGCAGGTATCCAATCTTGTCTACGATCATGAAATGAAATCTTGCATACGTCTTGATGCGGTCTTCCAGTCTCTTGGGATCGTAGTCTCTCTTCAATGTCTGCACAAGCTTCACTGCAGATATGTAATATGCTGGAATACCTGACATGATGGAACTGACAGATGTATCTTCCCCACAGCAGGAGGTTCAACGAACACAGCATTCGGGACGCTACGCTTATATCCCATGAACTAGATGTAACTGGGTGTCAACTCAAAAAAATCTTCCATATTTGGTTCAAAACTACATGAAAAGTGTAAAACTCATTTCCTCTTACAGGGTATCTAGGACCTTGGACCTAAAAGATGAAAAATGGATAACCCCATCAATGTTACTTTTGCTTAAGAACACAATATTTGAAGCAAAACATAAAGGACGATATGTACCTCCCAAAGATGAAAAAGTAATGGGATATTTAGATTTTATAACTGATGAGAGTGGCTTTGTGGGCTCATTCGGAGGAACTACGTATATACGAATTTCCAGGATTACGGATTCAAATGCAGACTCTATCGCTTCAAAGATAACTGGAATGGTAGGAACCAATTTAAACAGCGAGTCCCGTGAAGCTTTAAATTACAGTATTGACGAATTATTGGCTAACGTAATAGAACATTCTCAATACAAAAATTCCTTTATAATGCTCCAAAATTATCCTTCTTTGCACACTCTCGAATTTTCAATAATGGATGATGGAATTTCAATTCCTGTAAATTTTAGAAACCATGGTATCAGTTTTGAGAACGATTGTGAAAGCCTAGAAAAAGCAATTCAAGGCGTATCAACTAAAGATGAAAATGGTGAACGAGGTTTTGGACTTCATTCAGTGTTTGAGGTTATGACTCGAGGCTTACAGGGAGAAGGCATAATAGTCTCTGGAAGGGGTATTTTGAGTCGTAAATTCAGAGCTAAAGGCGTAAAATCTTTGAATGAACTATTCTACTATCCAGAAGATTCGGACGAAACTACTGTATTCAAGGGTTGTTATGTTGCCTTTAGAGTAAAGACCAATTTATCGCCAGATCTTTACGAATATCTTGAATATTGAATTAATCATGCTCCAGAATAAGAAAAACTATTACGCTTTCACGTATAAAATATTTATACTCAGTTTGTCATTTCCTTATCATGAAGTTAAAGGTGTCACAGATTGTTGGTCCTGATCTTGCTACAAGAAAAGGTTGTGACAATTTGTTTCTCATAATGGAGAAAAGCACCAATAATAAAGTAATCCTGGACTTTTCTGATATAGCCTCTATCAGTCGTTCGTTTGCTCATGAATATCTTATAAATAAGAATGTATCGGAAAAGAAAATTTCAGAGGTCAACCTATCGCCTTTCGTCAGTAAGATGTTTGAATTTGTTAAAGGTCAAAATACTACTAAAAAAGAGCTTAATAATGACACTACAAAAATGGTAATGATATCATAAATATTGGGAAAATTCTTTTTAGTTCTTCCCTGGTCTTCTTGAGAATAAATGGGCTCTTGTGTACAGAAATGAAAGTCTGTGGTTGAAAGTCATGACTTCATTATTTGGTAGGTATTGGATTTCATAGTACGTGACACCATGCTCCTTGGCAACATTGACTGCACTCCAACATTCATTTTCATTTCTGCTCAAGCTTTATTTCTTGGTATAGCTATAATTCTTTGCCACTTGCAGAATGCTGACAATATCTGCTCTTCTGAAAGAAGCTTGAAATCACGTAACTCAGACGCAAGAATGTTGTCATAAATGAACTCAAATACCTGGTATCCCGATACTGGATATTTTCCTGTCTCTTCCCCCGAAGAAATCATATAAACTTATGAATTTTTCAGTTCTGCTTGAAATGTGGTTCTGGACATTGTTAGATCTTATTATGAGCTTAATCTTTCAACCTTCTTGACCTCCTGCCTGAATATCTGGAGAAACAATCCATCATTCATTTTGAACGCCAGGCAGCAAAAATACAATATGGACCGGTCGGGATTTGAACCCGAGGCCTCCTGCTTGCGAAGCAGGCGATCTACCGCTGATCTACCGGCCCTTCTACAGAATTCAGTTGATCTCCTGCCCTATATAGCAAATCCTTGCTATCATTGCATCCAGTTGTATATTGTCGCTGGATCCCTCCACGAGGCGAAACTCAGCATCTCCCAGCGCCATTATAACCTGAATCTTCTGCTTTGCCGGCATGTTCTCTTTCCGGATTGCCGAGTGTATGCCTCTGACAATGTCGATGCCGGAAAGGCCCTCCTCAATAAGCATCTTATCAAGCATCTCTCTCGCGTCGTTGAATAGGCCTGCCAGGGAGGCTGCAGCAAGTTTTCTGAAAGCCTCCTTGTTGGCCATCCCCTGTATCTCAAATATATTCATGGCTCCTGAGTTTCCTGACGCCTTAACAGACTGGAGAACATTCAGTGCTCTTCTCATGTCTCCCTCAGAGGCCTCCGCTATGGACATAAGCGACTCATTGTCAATGGTGAGTTTCTCCTGGTCGGATATGAACCTTAACCTCTTTACCATCTCCTCTGGTTTAACAGGCCTGAACCGCATAACTACTGTTCTTGACTGTATAGGGGGAATAATCTGAGAGGAGTAGTTGCATGAAAATATGAATCTTGTAGTAGAGGAGTAAACCTCCATTGTTCTCCTTAGCGCAGCCTGGGCCTCAGGTGTTAGCTGGTCCGCCTCATCCAGGAATATTATCTTGAATCCAAGTTCGTTGGACGCCATTATGCGTGCGAAATCCTTTACATTTTCCCTAATAACATCTATTCCGCGCTCATTGGATGCATTCAATTCAAGTATGTTTTGCTTCCAGTCCTGTCCAAAAAGCTCCATGGCCAGCGCAAGGGCCGCAGACGTTTTTCCTATCCCCGCAGGTCCTGCAAATATAAGATGGGGCAATTCCCTGCGTTCAACGAAGGATTTTAACTTCCTAACGTTCTCTTCCTGTCCAACTATTTCGGATAGGTTCTTCGGCCTGTACTTCTCTGTCCAAATGTCAATCATCAGGTTCCACTTTTCTATGGTTCATGGCATGCTGGACTTAAAATATTACCTATTGGTTTTATTTGAGGAAAAAATATACTATGTGATGAGATCAATCGCTGTTCTAGCATCTGGCAATGGAACTAATTTTCAGGCGATTATCGAGGCTGTAAAGGGTGGAGTTATCGGCGGAAGTATAGCTATCCTGCTGTCGGACAGGAAGGACGCCTATGCCCTTCGCAGGGCTGAAGCAAATGGGATACCGTTCCGCGTGATCCCATTCACAAAAGCCGATCCTGAGATTTTCTACGGTAAAATGAGAGATGCCATAAGATCAGCAAATCCTGACCTGATTGTACTTGCCGGGTTTAACCGTATTCTGCCGGATCGTGTCTTTTCCGGATACCGGGCAATAAACATTCATCCTTCTCTTCTTCCATGTTTTGGAGGCAGGGGCTTTTATGGAGTCAAAGTCCATGAGGCTGTTCTGGCAAGCGGGGCAAAGTTCTCGGGATGCACGGTTCATTTCGTCACTGGCGAAGTTGACGGAGGTCCCATAATAGTGCAGCGGATTGTGGAAGTGAAGGATGATGATACGCCCGAGTCGCTTGCCGAGAGAATACACCTTGAAGAGCACATTGCAATCGTCGAAGCTATAAAGATTGCCCTTAATGGCAACTATAGGATATCCGGTAACAGAGTGATCAAATCCTGAGTCCATGCCTGGACAGGTACGCGGCCACGTAGATAATCGAAACTATACCTGTAGCAATAAGCCATAATGCAAATAACACAGTGGCTGACTCCAGCGGTGAGTAGACATAGTACAGCGTGAGTACTCCGTTGAACACCCAGTGGATCGGTATGTCAACGTAAGGCCCGAACTTCAGGAATCCAACCGCGAGGACCACCCCCACAATTCCTGCAGTGATAATCTTGCCATCGCTCCATACTCCGAACAGCACATGGGCAAGCCCAAACAGTCCTGCAGTTATTGCGACAAATGTCCAGTCTATGGCGGTCAGATTATATATGCCGTTTGTTCTTCTGAACCTTCCTGGAACCAGGAATGATTGTACAATCTGCGAACCAAGGCCAGGATCATTGTCGATTCTATGGTGATACGACTTCCTCCTGTACCTAACCAGAAAGAATGTTAGCAAACCCAGTGGAAGTATCCTGAATCCCGTTTCCTCGGCAAGCGGGGCAAAGATTAGGGACGAGTATGTGAGGAATGGCTTGCCAACAAGTTCGTTTGATATGGTAGTCCCTCCAATGGCCACCCCGGAATACTCCTCAATCAGGCTTATTGCGAAAACCAGAAAGTATGCAGCAGATGCCGCAATTATGAAAAATCCAACCGGTGTTGCCAGCGGATCTCTATTCCGCCCCCAGAGAGTCTCTATTATCATGTAAGCGAAGGATAGGGAAAGGACAAGGAATGTGAAAATTAAAAGCAATTTCAGGGGCACACCCGGCAGAACAACCGGAAGCAGGAGTACGAAGAAGTAAGGGAACACTATGTTTTCATACGTTTCCTGGCTGGATGGCAGAAATGATGCTGAAATTGAAGTTATGAAAAAAGCCATCAGAGAAATGAACGTAACGATGACCATTGCCCAGATAATTGGATGTTTTTCCCCATGATTGATTCTCCCGTCAACCCGGCCAGAAGATTCGGAGGCTGGCAACATGGACATAGCTATGTCACTGCGGTGATAAGTGTTTGCAAAAAAATGGCTGGAGTATCACTCCAGCACGAATTTGTACCCATACTGGATTATGCCGCTTTTCCCATCCTCACCGATTTTCCTGAAGACAGACCTTACCCTCTTTCCCATCTCAATTGAGTCGTTTTCAGCATCCACGATCTGTCCCGTAAGAACCGGCCCTTCATCCAGCTTTATAAGGGCAAGTGCATACGGTCTCTGCCTGACAAAGGAAGGCGGAGTGTCGTGCACTATTGTGAACGAAACTATCTCCCCTCTGCCGCTGAGTTCCACGGGTTTCATTTTTCCTATGGATTCTCTGTGGCAGTGCGGACAAACATCCCTTATGGGGAAGAATACCTGGTTGCAGTTTCCGCACCTGTTTCCCATCAACCTGTATCTATGCTCCGACTCCCTCCATATTCTGGAAAGCTCACCCATCTTAATCACCTCCTACTATGTGCACGACAGAAGTGGACCCGGTTCCGGCCATGTTCTGAAGAAGCCCGTATCTGGCGTCCTTTATCTGTCTCTTGTCAGCCTTGCCGTTCAGTTGCAGGAAAGCTTCAACAAACTGTCCTACACCTGTGGCTCCCAGCGGGTTACCCTTCGCCTTCAGCCCTCCGGAGGGATTTACTGGCAGCCTGCCGCCAAGTTTGATATCTTCTTCCACCAGCCTGTCTGCCTCTCCCTTCTTTGCAAATCCAAGGTCTTCAAGTTCCATCAACCCATAAATGCTGTAGGAATCATGCAGTTCCACGAACGACATGTCCTCGCGCTTCAGTCCGGATCTCTTGAAAGCCTCGTCTGCAGCAATCCTGGTGGAATCCAGCGTATATATGGAATTTCTGCTGTGAAGGGCCAGATAGTCCTGGGATATGGCAGATGCGAGAATTCTCATTCCATTAAGTTTATTCTTCTTAAGATAACGCTCAGATGCGAGTACTATTGCTGACGCTCCGTCTGTAACGGGGCTGCAGTCCATAAGATTAAGAGGCTCAGCAACAGAAGTAGCATTAAGAGCCTGATCCAGTGTAATCTTGTTCTTGAAGTGTGAGTTCGGATTGAGGGACGCATTTGCGTGGTCGTTAACAGACATCATTGCCAGGGCTTCCTTCTTCACGTTGAAATCCTTCATGTATTTTCTTGCAGAGATGGCTGCAAGTGCAGCAGGTGTTGCTCCAAAGAAAGCTTCCCACTCCCTGTCCAGGAGAGACGACATCATGTCAAGAACCTCATTACCGAAGATATCAGTCATCTTTTCCACGCCACCTACCACCGCCACATCATACTCACCCGACTTGATAGCGAGGTAAGCCTCTCTTACGGCAGCTCCTCCCGATGCGCTGGATGCCTCTATTCTCACAGCAGGGATGTTTCCCGAGGCGATTCCTGAGAAGTCTGCTATCAGGGACCCAATATTTTCCTGGCCGTTTATTATGCCTGCAAGGCTGTTGCTGCCATAGAGTATCTGTACATCTCTGGAATATATGCCTGCATTCTCGATTGCCTTGAGTCCTGCCTCCACGGCCAGATCCCGCAGGGATTTCTCCCAGAGTTCTCCATATTTTGTCTCTCCCGCTCCTATAACAAAAACGTTTTCACTCAACATCTTCACCCAGAACTATTTTTTTCTTGAATTTTGCGTAAACAGCATAATCTATCCACTTAACGTCAGCGAGCATGTCACTTATGGTTGGGGCAGCGTGCCTGTCCATCTTCAGTATCTCCTCTGTTACTGTCAGATCGAAAGCATCCGATCCTGCACCGGATCCAAAAGATACAGCAAGAATTCTCTCCCCGGGTTTTGCCACATCGAGTATCGCTGACAGGCCGGTCATCATGGCCCCTGAATACGTATTCCCTATATACGGCGTGAGCAATCCATCCTTGTACTGGGCTTCGGTGAACCCGAGGGTCTTGGCGGCTCTCGTGGGAAACTTTCCGTTTGGCTGGTGGAACACTGCATAATTATAATCAGACGGTTTTGTTCCCATTTTTTCCATCATGAGCCTCGATGCGGTGAGGGTGTGCCTGAAATAAGCTGGCTCTCCTGTGAACCGCTCACCGTGGCTGGGATAGGGCTGGCCCTCCCTTCTCCAGAAATCTGGGGTGTCTGACGTGACCGAAAGCGTATGGTTGATATCCGCTATGCTTCCCTCCCTTCCGATTATGAACGCAGTACCTCCTGCAGAGGCTGTGTACTCAAGGGCGTCTCCCGGTGCACCCTGAGAAGTGTCAGATCCAATGGCTAGTCCATACTTTATGGCTCCGGAATCAACCATGGCTTTCACGTTCTGCATTGCAGCAGTTCCGGCTTTGCAGGCGAATTCATAATCTGCCGCAAAGAGAGGGAAGTCGCATCCTAGGGCCGCTGAGACAACCGTTGCAGTTGGCTTCACAGCGTAAGGGTGTGATTCTGATCCTACGTATATTGCCCCTATATCTCCGGACCTTATCTTCGCCCTTTTGATGGCATTTCTGGCAGCCTCGACTGAGATCGTAATGACATCCTCATCCGGTGAAGGCACGGACTTGCTCAGGACAAATATCCCATTCCTGATATTCTCCGCATCCTCTCCCCAGACGCGGGCGATCTCGTCAGGCTTGATCCTGTATTTCGGTATGTATGAACCGTATCCAACTATTCCTGACATTAAACCACTCCACTGGCAAACCGACGGAAGTATATAAAAATTAACGAATATTAATTCTACAATTGCCGAATTAACACTGAAAAGTAAAGAAATAAGCCTGTGACAAGGTAACTGATGGGATCAAAACCGGAGAAAAGGGTTGCCTTTCTGTTAACGTTCCAGTTAGGAACATTCATATACTGATTTTATCTACTTCGATTGCCGGTGGGCTTATGGATGAAATTTCACCTAATGCGAAGAAAGTGTATGATGCGATAAAGAAAGTTGGTGCGACTTCCGAGGACAAACTGAAGACAGCTGACGATATCATGAAGGCAGCTTCGGTTGGAAAGGCTATCGTTGCGGCAGCCCTTCAGGAGCTTACGAACAAGGGCTATGTGAAGAGGATAGCAAGGCAGAAGAGTGCCGGATATTTTGTTATCAAGTAGTCCGAGCAGAACGTTTTTCTGGCAGGATAAGTCATCACAATTACTTTTTTTTGGCAGCGTGAAGCTGCAAAACATTATTTTAGCATAGCGGAATACAGTGCCCGTTGACGGCTAAACTTTATCTCAATGATATGTACCTCAGGGAATTTGACGCAACGGTTGTTGCAATAGAAGGGGACATGGTAGCCCTGGACAGAACTGCTTTTTATCCTACAGGTGGCGGCCAACCTAACGATACAGGGATTCTGGTTACCGATGGCATAAGTTACGATGTAGCTGACGTGATTAAGGCTGGAGACGAGGTGATGCACAGGATTTCCTCGAGCAGCCTTCCGCAACCTGGATCAAAGGTACATGGAGTTCTGGACTGGAACAGAAGGTATGCGCATATGAGATACCACACAGCAATACACATCATTGATGGAGTGGTAAACAGGGATTACTCTGACAGGGGACTCATTACGGGCAGCCAGATTTACGAGGACAGGGCAAGGGTGGACTTTGATCTGCCGGGAATCACCAGGGAGATGGCAGAAGAAATCATAGGCAAAGCCAACGAGGTCATCTCGTCGAACCACAGCATCTACGCGAGAGAGATCAGCAGCGAAGAAGCTCAGCGTATCCCCGGCCTTGCAAGGACCGCACCCGGGAGGGAGCTCATAAAATCACTAGAAAGGGTTCGTATAATAGATATTTCCGGGTTTGATCTTCAGGCTGACGGCGGTACGCATGTGGCCAACACAAGTGAAGTAGGAAGAATAACTTTCAGGGCCATACAGAGCAAGGGTGCCCACAACAAGAGAGTAGAGTTCGTGCTTTCCTGATAAAGCAGGTTTGGGAATGATAAAAATTGACAGCATCACCGTAGGAATGCTCCGTACCAATTGCTACATTCTGCAGGACGGCAGAAAATGTGCCATAATTGACCCTGGAGGTGATTTCGGGCTGGTTGACAAATTCATCTCTGCCAACGGCCTTGAACCTGTGCTGGTACTGGCAACGCATGGCCATTTCGACCATGTGTTCTGTGCATGGGACTTTTTCAATGAATATGGGCTCAAACTGCATATAAATTCAGCTGACACCAAACTGCTTGGGGACGCAGACAAGATGTCCCTTGACCTGACCGGGGCTGGTATGGACGGTAACATTGAGGCAACAATCTTTGAGGATGGTCATGAGTTCCGTGTGGGCGGATCTAAGATCCAGGCACTGGCATTCCCGGGTCACACTCCCGGGAGCACCATTTTCATGTCTGAAGCTGGACTGTTCACCGGAGATACGGTATTCAAGGGGACAATTGGTAGGGTCGACTTTGGTGGATCAATTTCGGACATGAGAAAATCACTTGACCGGTTCAGAAAAATCAGCGGCAATCACACACTCTTTCCCGGGCATGGGGATTTCACCACCCTTGATGATGAAAAAAAGAGCAATCCCTATCTATCTGACGCATTCATCCATGGAAATTAGGCACTCCCTTTCCATATGCCATGCTAAACATATATTTTTAATAAGCATATAAAATCTGTAACGGATAGAGATGGATGATCAATACGACGTGATAATTATTGGTGGAGCTGCAGCCGGGTTGACTGCCGCTCTGTATACATCAAGGCAGGCGCTTAAGACACTGGTCATTACAAAGGATATCGGAGGACAGGCACTTCTCACAAACGAGATTGGAAATTATCCCGGCTTTGAAAGCATCAGTGGATTTGACCTGATGAGCAAGATAAAGAAACAGAGTGAGCTGTATGGAACGGTCTTCCTTTACGACGAGGTGAGAAAGATAAACTATGCTGAGGAAAGCTGCTTCGAGATAGTAACCGCCAATAACAGCTTCATCACGTGTGCACTTATAATGGCATTTGGGAAGACTCCGCGGGACCTTGGCGTCCCCGGGGAGGAGGAACTGAAGGCCAAGGGGGTATCATACTGTGCCATATGCGATGGCCCGCTTTTCAAGGGAAAGGATGTTGCGGTTGTGGGGCTCGGCGATCCGGCGCTGGAAGCCGCGCAGATGCTCTCTGATCTTGCCAGGAAAGTTACTGTAGTGTTGAGGGGGAAGGCTCCCATAGGCGACGAGGAGATCATAAACAATCTCAGAGAGAGGGAAAATGTGGAATTTCTGAACCACAGGGCTGTGAAGGAAATCAAAGGATCCGGGAAGCTGGAGAAGATACTTACTGTTGACCTTGAGAACAGGAATGCCCCCCCGGAAGAGCTGAAAGTGAACGGGCTGTTCATCGAGATGGGGTACATTACCAAGACGGAATTCCTGAAGGGCATTGTTAACATGAACGGGCTTGGCGAGATAATAACCAACAAGGACGGATCCACTTCAATGCCGGGAATATTTGCTGCAGGAGACGTTACAGACGTACCCTACAAACAGGCAGTTATATCCGCAGGACAGGGAGCCATAGCGGCTCTGTCAGCCTATAACTATCTTCAGGCGCTGAAAGGGAAACCACACATGAAGAGTGACTGGAAGAAAGTCAAGGTTGGAAGGGAGGAGAGCACAGAAAAATCGCAGTTTTTCCTCGGGTAGGCAACACCCCATTCTTGCCCTGGAAGCTGGCATAACCTTCTGCCAATTAAGCCCTGCATTAAGATGGTGGCTGAAAATATATGAAATGAAGGCATAACCGTAATCCCGAATCATGCCTGAAATTATTTGAAAATAAAATGGTCAGTTTGCCTTTATCCCTGTTTTTACGGATTCCCCTTCCAGGAGTCCATTTTCTCCAGATATCTGATCCAGATCCATCCTCTTTGGTTCGGGCAGGAGGAATAACGTTAGAAGCAACCCCAGTACAGATAGGAATGCAAGTATCAGGAAAAGACCGGATTCACCAATGGACGATGACAGTATTATAACGTTCAGGAATGTGCCCACGAATGCGCCCGTCTTTCCGCCGGCAGCCGAAGCACCTGAACCGAATCCTCTCACCTTTGTCGGAAAGACCTCCGGTGGATAGATGAAGGTTGTCACATTTGGTCCGAATTCGATGAAGAAGTAGCTGATTCCGTATATGACCAGGAACTCAGCCACATAGGTGGAAGAGAGGAGCTGATGGAATATTCCAAGAACGCCAAAACTGATGGCCATTGCGGCGAATCCAATCATCTGAATCGGCTTTCTTCCAATCCTGTCAATGGTAAAAGTCGCAAGCCAGTATCCCGGAAGAGCGGCAAATCCGAACACCATTGCAGAATATTCCGTGGTTCTTATGAGGTGATCCAGCCCAACCACAGAAGAAGGGACCAGAGCAGAAAGCATGGAACTCGACATTATGGAATTTCCGTATAAGGCCCAGTCCATGAGGAACCAGGATCCAGCAGTACCAAGGAGTGTAAGCAAGAATTTCCTCTGCTTCATTATGCTTGTCCAGGATTCTTTAACTGTTTCCGTGCTCGCATCCGCAGTCGTGGATATGCCAGTATATTTTTGCCAGTTCTTTGAAGCCGACTTTGCGTCTCCCTTTACCCTAAGCAGGTATCTCGGGGTCTCGGGCATCTTCCTTCTATAATATACAACTACCAGTGCGGGAATTGCCCCTATGGCAAGGAGGAGCTTCCATACAAGTGCCAGATCGATACCGGAGAAAATAAGGCCAAGCGAGATAAGCGGTCCGGCCAGCAGCCCGAGGGATTGCATAGAGAAAACCATCCCAACCAGCTTTCCTCTGCTTGCAGTGTTGGAGTATTCCGCCATTATGGTTGAACTTGTTGCATAATCCCCGCCTATGCCTATACCCAGGATAAATCTCCATGCAATGAGTATATACACTCCATTGACTGGTGTCAGGAAAGCGCTACCAAGTGCGCCTATTACCAGAATTATAAGTTCAATACCGTATATGGCTTTCCTTCCCAGCTTGTCAAGGAGCCTTCCGAATATCAGGGCACCGATTACCGCAGACAGGAGGGCGGTAGAATCAAGAAGTGAAATCTCCACCGTGCTGAAACTGTTCCAGCCTGATAGGACGAGAATGCTGGTTACGACGCCTATTATGAAAAGGTCATAAGCGTCCGTAAAAAACCCAAGTCCGGATATCAGCCATGTTTTGTAGTGAAAACCAGTAGTTTTTGCGTCGTCTATGGACTTAATTAAGTCCTCTTTCGTTTCGGTACTCATATCAATGTACGAATCATGCCTGCAGTAATAAAACTCACCAATATAGTATATATCAGCCTAAATATGTATATATAAATGTTGTATACTATATATGTTATCATCTGCTTTGTGGATATTCACATTCAAAATTCCAGAGGTTATTCAGCATTCGGCAGTGAAAGAACAGCAGTGAAAATGATATTATTGATAGCAGGGTTAGATGAACCCTGCCCTTCCCTGAAACACCTCTTCCGCCAGCCTCCGGTTATCCCTCTCGCGCCTGAAGAACAGAGAGGAGAGCGCCATGGCATCCCTGTAAAACTTCTCCACGCCGAAATCCTGAAGGTATCCGTATCCCCCGTGGGACTGCAGAGCCTGTTTAGTGCATCTCTTTGCAAGATCGACAGAAAGGAATTTGAGTTCAAGCCTTTCCTTGGCATCGAGGTCCTCCCTGTCAAAAAGGAAACTCCTAAGCCCCTCAATCTCCGCGTTCAGGTGGGAAAGAGAGAACGCCACCGGCTCGTAGTCCTTCAGCAGGTGTTCAAACGTGCTTCTCACTTTCGTGTATTCAATAGCCTTGTTCAGAGATCCTTCAGATATGCCTATGGCTATGGCGCTTATCTCAAGGTCCAGTGAATCCATGACCTTAGTCATGCGATCCATTCCTTCAGATCCCAGCGGTATATAATCATCAGAGTCCACAACCAGTTGAGATAGGGTCAGACCCCTGAATCCAAGGGACGGACTGCTCTTGCCCTTTGATATTCCGTTCTTTATCAGGAACAGTTCCTTTCCGGACTCACCACCCAGCGCAACAATTACCGTTGCATCGCTGTTTATTACACTGGTCTTTGTGCCTGTCAGCCTTCCTCCGGAAATGGATAGTTTTCCCGATTCTAGATAGCCTTCCTGAACCTCTTCCATGGCTACGGTGGCGTTGATTTTTCCGCCTGCAACTCCCTCAATAGTTCCGGTATCGCCTGATTCCGAAACCAGCGGATAGAACAGGGAGTTGTTGATTAACACTTTCAGGGCTGCAGAAGGTGAAACCCTGGCAAGGTTTTCAAGAATTATGAGATAACCCTTTTCATCTATTCCAGAGCCTCCCAGATCGGCTGGAATTTTTGCGCCAAGGAATCCCTGTGCCGCCATCTTCATTATTATGTCCTCTCCAAGTCCGCCCCTCTCTATCTTAAGGGAAGAACCCTCAAGGTTTTTTTCCGAGAATTCTTTCACGGTGTCTCCAAGTATCCTGTATTCCTCATTGATCACTGTGCACCCTCCTCCTTTGTCAGCATCCTTGCAATAATCAGTTTCTCAACCTCACTTGTCCCCTCCCATATCTCCAGTATCTTGGCGTCCCGGTAGAACCTTTCAAGATCGCTTGTAATGCCCGTAGTCCCGGTGAGTTCCATGGCTTTCTCTGCGGCAAACACAGCAGCTTCTGCAGCGTGCCACTTTGCCATGCTGGTTATTATGGGATCCGGCTTGAACTGAAAGAGGTACGATGCAGCCTTGTATGTCAGGAGCCTTGCTGCCTCAACCTTGGCCGCAACCTCGGCAAGGATGAACTGTGAACTCTCTGAATTGGCTTCGGCAATTCCAAGGGCGTTTGCCTTCCTTATGTACTGAAGCATCCTGTCAAGCGCGCCCTGTGCAATCCCAAGTCCCTGGGCGGCAACGTAGACTCTGCTTATGTTGAAGAACGTCATTATGTGGTAGAAGCCTTTTCCCTCGGGTCCGACGAGATTCTCGACCGGTATCTCAACGTTGTTCAATACCAGTTCTGCAGTATTCGTGGCCCTGACCCCGAGTTTTCCCTCAAGTTTGTTTGCCGTAAATCCCTTTGCCTTGGTATCAACGATTACCGTGCTCAGACCGTGGTGCCTCTTTCCGTTTGGAGGCGAGGTCCTGACCAGCATTACGATGAAATCCGCAATCTGGCCGTTCGTGATGAACATCTTTGCGCCGTTGATGATGAACTTGTCCCCGGATCGGGTGGCGGTTGTCTTTATTCCTGCAACATCACTTCCACCTCCCGGTTCCGTTACAGCCAGTCCCATGATAAGCTCCCCGCTGTTTACCCTGGTGAGGTACTTCTGTTTCTGCTCCTCGGTGCCAAAGAGCATTATTACCTCTTCACCAAAAAGGGATACCGTCGCTGAAATTCCCAGTCCCGGATCTATCCTGCAAAGCTCCTCAATTGCCATCAGCATCCCCCAAGGGTTCTCATAGTTGATTATGCCAGCTTCGAATGCCTTCTTCCTTATCTCGTTGGGATACTTCTCCTCCCTGTCATATTTTTCTGCCAGTTCCGGGGTTAACTCTCTCAAGCCAAACTCTCTTATCTTCTTCCTGGTTTCTGCCAGTTCTTCCGGAAAATCAAAATCCATATTCTCACACCCTTTCAAATATTACTGAGTATCCCTGTCCGCCACCTACACATAATGTTGCCAGCCCCTTTTCTTTGTTTCTGGAATTCATTATCCTTGTCAGAGTTCCTGCCAATCTGGCGCCTGAAGCGCCGAGGGGATGCCCGATGGAAATGGCACCCCCGTTGACGTTCACCCTATCACGGTCAATTCCAAGCTCCTTCATTGCATTCAGGACTACAACAGCAAAAGCTTCATTGATCTCCCAGAGATCTATGTCATCAGCTTTTAGTCCTGCGTTCTGCAAGGCCTTCTTTGATGCTGGAACAGGTCCTTCACCCATGATTGAAGGATCCACAGCAGCCCAACCGAATGCGCTGATCTTAGCAATGGGCTTAAGGCCGTATTCCTTGAGTTTCCTGCCCGACATTACCATTACAAGGGATGATCCTGCGTTCAGGGGAGAGGAGTTCCCTGCAGTTATCACGCCATCCGGCTTGAATGCAGGTGGCAATTTCTGCATCTGTTCAATGGTGGTGTCTCCCCTTATGCTCTGATCCGTGTCTATCTTTACAGTTGAACCGTTGCTCTCTACTTCAAGTGGCAGTATTTCACCTTTGAAAAACCCATCATCTCTGGCTGTTGCTGCTAGTTTGTGGCTTCTGAGAGCAAATTCATCCATCTCTTCCCTTCCTATTCCCTTAATCTTCGCAAGTTTCTCTGCCGTCAGGCCCATGGAATAACCCGTATTCATGTCATATTTCAGGTATTCCGGCCTTACCAGCAGCTTGATGTTCGGCTTTATATGGGGGTTGTTGGAAAGCGGCACATGCGTCATATGTTCCATTCCGCCAGCCAGTACGATGTCTGAAACCCCGGTCATTATTTCCATTGCGCCTATTGTTATGGCATTGAGCGAAGAAGAACATGCCCTGTCCAGGGACATGGCCGGAACGCTCACCGGCATACCGGCAAGGAGAACAGGCTGCCTGCCTCCGTATGTCCAGTTTTCATCTGCCTGGATAGCGCATCCAGTAATCACATCATTAATCTCTTCAGCCCTTACTCCCGTCGTGGAGACTGAATCCCTTATCAGCTGTCCCAGCGCTTCATCCATTCTGATTGAATTGAACACATCCCTTTCCGGATCGTTGGGTCTGGACCTCGAAAAGGCCGTTCTTTTGTAATAAACAAGATATGCGTCCTCTGACATTTTCATTATCTTATATCTCTCATTGTTCAAAATACTTTAGCGTGATGGTGGTCATCTTGCAGCTCTACGACCTAATCATAATTTCAAGGAGATAGTGCATATTAATAGATTGCTCTCCTGACACAAGCCAATCTTTAATACAGCTTGTAAAATAATGTAAGCAAGCGGTTAAGGAGGACTCCTGCCGCGCAGAGGTTTCAGAATGTATCTCTTTTCCGTTGTGCTGCTGGTCGGACTTTTGCTTGCTGTATTCCTGTTCTTCTATGCAATTTATGAAGTACTTTGGGACGCACTGAAGATGCCCATCAGGAAGATAAGGATGAGAAGCGTAGTTCCCAAGCGTATATACCTCTTCATCAGGAACGTCATACTCCAGGGAAAGCTCTTCAAGGAGAGGAGCGGCGGTATAATGCATGCTCTCATGTTCTGGGGTTTCCTTGCTTTTGCAGCCTACTCATCGGAATTCTTCGTGAGGGGCATAGATCCGTCCGCATCGCTCTTTTCACCAGGCCTGTTTGAGAATGTTATATTCTTCACTGTGGACCTCTTTGCCATAGTAGTCATCGCTGACGTCATCTATGCTGTAGTCAGGAGATGGGTGATAAAGATACCGCGATACAAGGGGCATAATGGGTTTGAGGCTGCATTTATCCTTGCGCTGATTGGTGGGCTGATGGTTACATATTTTATACTCGGTGTCATAAGACTGGACGGGATAAGTGCGGGTTATCCCGGGAGCATAATGGAGGGCCTTCCACCAGGCGTCACCCCTGTAACCAGTTTCTTTGCATCGGTATTCCCGAAGATTGGGCCGACGGCCGGCCTTTACCTGTACTGGATAACATGGTCCATACATGCTTCAATATTCCTGATTTTCCTTGTTTACGTCCCTAGATCAAAGCACCTTCACCTGTTCGCTGCACCGCTTAACGTCTTACTTGCAAAGGATGATCAGCCCGCAAAGCTTACTCCCATAGATTTCGATAAGGAGACGAGATTCGGAGCCACAGACGCAAGAGATTTTACTTGGAAAGATTACCTTGATTTTGACTCCTGCACCGAGTGCGGCAGGTGCACAGCAAACTGCCCGGCAAACCTTACGGGAAAGACACTCTCTCCTAGGGAGATTATCTGGGACCTTCGTGAGGTTGTGATGAAGGAGGGAAAGGAACTCAGGAAAAACCATGATGATGTTGCAACATCGTCTGTATTCACAAAGGTCATAGGTGAACCCATACTTGAGGAAGACCTCTGGTCATGCACAACCTGCATGGCATGTGTTGAACAGTGCCCTGTCATGATAGATCATGTGCCAAAGATCGTAGACATGAGGCGTTCACTCGTGCTCAACGAGGGAAAGGCTCCAAGGGAGGTGCTGGATTTCCAGAGAAATATGGAATCCTATGGCGCCCCATGGGTTGTTGATCCATCAACGAGAGGAGACTGGGCAAACGGCCTGGATGTCGTGGATCTTTCAAAGACCCCTGATGCTAAATTTGATGTCCTGTACTGGGTTGGATGCGTTGCAAGCTACGACCGGAGGAACCAGGAGATAGCCCGTTCCATCGTAAAGATCCTGAAGGCTGCAGGAATATCCTTTGCCATACTCGGTTCGCAGGAGAAATGCTCCGGTGATCCAGCAAGAAGGACTGGAAACGAATACCTTGCACAGATACTCATCAAGCAGAATATCGAGACGTTCAAGGAGAAGAGGGTTCAGAAGGTGATTACAGGCTGCGCTCACTGCTTCAATTCGCTGAAGAATGAGTACACTGATTTCGGCATAGAACTGGAAGTACACCACCATACAGAATTCATTAACAACCTTCTCGCCACAGGCAAGATAAAGATAAAGCAGCTTGACAGGGACCTGATAGAGAAATACACTTACCACGATGCATGCTACCTCGGAAGATACAACAGGATATTTGAGGAGCCGAGGAACGTTCTGACGGAATTTGCAGAGAATTACGAAGAAATGGAGATGAACAAGACAAAGGGTCTCTGCTGCGGTGCCGGCGGCGGCAGGCTATGGATGGAAGAGAACGTGGGGCAGAAGGTCTCGCACAAGAGGATTGAGATGGCTGACAAGGTAAACGCCACTACCGTGGTTACAGCTTGCCCCTACTGCATGACAATGCTTGATGATGCAAGGAAAGTAACGAACAGGGAGGAGAAAATGAAGATCAACGACATATCGGAACTTGTAGCCGAGCGGCTTGACACAGCCGACAATATTAAGGGGGAATAGTCGGGAAGATACTGGCTGCCATTGATCTCGGGAATGAAAACATCAAGGCAGCAGAATGACCAGATCTCACTGGGCAATAGCCTGGAGCTGGGTCAGCAATTCTTTCTCGACATGCTCGGTGAACATAATCTCCGGAATGTCAACAACAACAAATATCTCTGACAGTAGCAATGTCTCAATTGCAGTAATGGCTAGGTTCTTGAGTATCTTTCCCACGCCCGTTGTAACCTCTATCTGTCCAGGTGCAGTAGCATCAAATGTGAATGTGAGTGCCCTGTCAGCGGCAACGAGATCCCTCAATATTCCCGGTTTCTGCGCCTGAATGACAGCCTTGTCCCCTTCCACCTTGCTTGATACCTTCCACTTCTGGTTCTGGAGGAACTTCCCGAACTGAGAGACAACGTCGTTAAGGTTCTTGCTTGTGGTCAAATTCATGTTCTTTTTAAAGAATCCCATAATTTCTGATGGCATAATGATATATTATAATTGGTGAAATTTTGGCCTATCAGTTAAATTCTGGCTGTTATGCCGCACCAGGCTTATGGCTGCTTCCTCCCCGGCATTGATAGCCATTTGCCGCGTTCACTGAAACCCTTCGGTGCAATAGCTCACGTGGCATAGTAATATTCGGAAAAAGTATAAAACCTAACATCCGATGTCCATAACGGATAGGTGTTTCAATGGTAGACGTAATAGTTCTCGTAAAGCAGATGCCAGACCTCGAACTGATAAAACCGGATCCATCTACCGGTGAGCCAATGGTTAAGAACGTCCAGTTAAGGATGGAAACTTTGAGTGAGAATGCAGTGGAGGCGGCTGTCCAGATCAAGGAAAAACATGGAGGAAAAGTCACAGCGATTATTTTCGGTGATGCCCAATCCCCGGCTATAATGAAGAAAGCGTATGCAATGGGCGTGGATGAAGGGTTTGTAATCACCGGGTATACGGGAAACAACCCTTCCTACACCGCCAGGGTTTTAGCGGCAAAGATAGCAGGAATAAAGCATGACATAATCATAATGGGGAACCAGTCCGCGGATTCCATATCCGGCCTTCTGCCTGGAATGATTTCCAGGCTGACCGGCGAACCACTCCTTGGAAACGCTGTATCTGTACAGATAGATGGCGGGAATGCCAGAGTGAAGCGTGTACTCGAGGACAGGGACGTTACCATAATGTCAAAACTCCCGGTGGTTGTTTCTGTGACACAGGAAACAAACCAGCCAAGGCTCCCACCGGTGATGCAGATACTGGCGGCAGGGAGGAAACCCATAAACACGGAGAAGGCAGCATTGCCTCCGGAAGATTACACAAAGATATTATCCAACAGGGCCCCAAAAAGCGAGAGGAAGAAGATTATATTTGAGGATGTTGACAAGGGCGTTCCGGAACTGGCAAAGGTTCTCAAGGAGGAGATGAGATGAAGGCCCTGCTGTTTTCCGACAGCGTTGCTCAGGGAAACCAGACGGCAACGTATATTCGCGGGAAGATGGATCTCGATATGGCAGTGCCGTCCGAACTGAAGGAAAAGTTCACCTCTTCCGGATCAGGAAGGATATACTCATTGACAGGAGTACTGAATGCAGGGAATGTGGGAGAGAAGATTTCCGAAATTTTCCGGACCGGATATGACTATGCATTTGTAGACTCAACCATACTCGGAAGGGAAGTTGCCGGATACCTGGCAATCGCACTGGGATCAAAGTGTGTTGCCGAGATCAACAGCTTCGAGGTCACAGATGGTAAAGCGAGGACGAGACGCTACTTCTATGGCGGCAAGACAGTTCTTGAGGAGGAGTCATCGGCGAAACTGTTTACTGTTGCACCTGGCATATCCGAGGCAAGCGTTGCTGAAACGAAATCGTCAACGGAAGAGGTCGCACTCCAGGAATCTCCGGTGAAGGTTGAAAAGACCGAGAACAAAGCATCGACGGGTGTTGATATATCAAGTGCAAAGATACTCGTGAGTGTTGGCAGAGGCCTGGGAAAGAAGGAAGGCCTTCAGCAGCTTGAACCACTCGTCAGGGCTCTGGGAGCAGAGTTTGCCGGATCAAGGCCGGTCTGCCTTGACTACCAGTGGCTTGGAGAGGACCGATGGGTAGGCATCTCAGGCAAGAAAGTGAGCCCGAAGGTATACATCGCACTTGGAATATCCGGCCAGATACAGCACATTGCAGGCATAAGAGGGTCAAAGGTCATAATGGCCATAAACAAGGACAAGAGTGCTCCAATCTTCGAAGAGTGCGATTACGGCATTGTTGGGGATATGTACCAGGTTGTTCCGAAAATACTCGCGCTTCTGAAATGATCTCTGAATCTGATATCATTATTTTATAATCATTCAACTTTTTGATTTTTTGCAATCCCATTGAAAACTTGCCCAAACAAACATTTTTATACGGCATAGGCGTGTATTTATTTTGAAAGCCATGAAAAAATCCTCTTTGATAGTTTTGGTATCGGTATTGACCATAATACCGTTCATAGCTTTGCTGGATGTGCCTGGATACGCGAAATCCGCCCCTTCTTTGGGCGGTCTGCCTTTCTTTTATTGGTATCAGATAATGTGGCTATTCCTTGCAACTGCGTTGTTTGGCTCCGCTGCACTTATGTGGAACAGAACAGAGGAGAGTGAGTAAATATGTTGAGTTATCTTGGTATTGGGATATTTATAGCTCTCTTCGTAGTGTTCGTTTTCCTTGGGGTCTGGGGAAGGAATTACAAGAAGGGCGACCTGCGTAAGATGGACGAATGGGCCGTAGGCGGAAGACATTTCAGTGTGTGGATCGTATGGTTCCTGGTTGGCGCTGATCTTTACACTGCATATACCTTCATAGCTATACCCTCTTCGGTTTTCGGTGTTGGGGCAATATACTTTTACGCAGTCCCATATGTCGCACTGACATTTGGAGTTGCAATGTGGGCAATGCCGAAGTTGTGGAAGATATCCAAGAAAAATGGCTATGTTACAGCAGCTGATTTTATAAAAGGGTATTCAAAGAGCTCTTTGCTTGCGGTGCTTGTGGCAATAGTTGGCATAGTGGCTGAGTTGCCATATATAGGCCTGCAGATTGTCGGAATGTTATCCGTCTTGACGGTTATGTTGCAGGGAATAGGAAACATAGGCCTGGTTACTGATACTGCGCTGATAATTTCGTTTGTCATTCTTGCCGCATTCACCTTTTTCAATGGGCTGAGAGGCGCTACACTTACAGCCATATTCAAGGATGCAATTATACTTTTGAGCGTTGCAATTGTGGTTATCGTGGTGGCGTCTACCACAAACATTGCAAATGCTTTCACTCTAGCATCGGCTACAGGGCATCACTATATTCTTCTGCCGTCGCAATTCAATGCTTACTGGAGTCTTTTCCTGATGAGCGCTCTGGCACTGTATCTTTATCCGCATGCAGTCACTGGATCATTGAGCGCAAAGAGTCCAAAGGTACTCAGGACAAGCCAGTCACTACTGCCGCTTTATGGTGTTGGTCTGGCCTTCCTCGCCCTTTTCGGTGTATTTGTCTATGCAAATCCCTCAGCAATGAGCTTCCTCACCACACATTATTTACCGACAAGCAGGGGAACATACGTCGTGCCTGCCCTAATATTCTATACTTTACCTAGTTGGCTAACCGGATTTGCATTCCTTGGAATATTTATCGGCGGCCTGGTTCCAGCTTCCATAATGGCAATTTCCCAGTCAAACCTGCTTACCAGCAACATCATCAAGGAATTCAGGCCAAACCTGAAGGGTAGCACCGAGACATGGATCGCCAAGATAGCAGCTGTGATTTTTATTTTCATAGCCGTCGGATTTGTGTTCATCTTCCCACTGACATATTCAGTCCAATTGCAGCTCCTTGGAGGGATAATAATCCTTCAGACTCTGCCATCGCTCTTCATAGGGCTGATAACGGATAAGATGCACAAATATGCGCTTTCGTTGGGATTGCTTGTAGGACTGGGCTTCGGATTTTACTTCATGGAGGTTGCCAACCACTACTCTACATGGACAACCACATTAATTCAGACAAACACTGAATTCGGGCCGTTCTTCATAGGTCTCTTTGCCCTGCTGGCTAACCTTATAGTCGTGGGAGTCGGAACACTTGTCTTCAACTATGCTGGAAAGAAGGGAAATGCTGCCCCTGCTCCGGCAAAGGAATGAAGGCGAGCGTGACCCGAACCATCCCTATTTTTTTTTACAAATAAATAAGTAAGAAAGCTCCTACCTTCAGGAAGGAGATAAATTGTGAAATGTTTATGTTCCTGGAAGCATTTAAAATTGCATACGAAACTTCCCTCTGAGAAATTCGGACCACTTAAATCCTTGATCGCTGGTTGATCCGTCATGACTCTGGTGATAAGGTTGAGAACGTCCCTGTTCCACTGCCCATACACAGGAACAGGATAAAGACATATCTCGATTGCACGCAGACAGGGATGCATGCAAATGGATCACTGATATCCCAGAGGGGCAACGTTCAGGGCAGGAACGACCTCAAAACTCCGTAATGGGTTCCCACAAAACCTGCCTGATCGTGAGAAATGATGCGGAAATAAGTGCAAAAGTGAGAACCTCCGAAGCTTTAGTGAGGAGAGTCTGTCAGAAAATAAAATATCTTTTTATTTTTGCTGATTTTCCTTGGACGGTTGCGTGAATGCCCGTGGTAACATTATTAGGGACATGAGAGCTATTAGGCACCATGAAGGATTCCACTTTTGATCTGTATGACTGGCTGATGGAAAACGTTCCGGGCACAAAGTACAATCTGAGTCAGAGCGGCATGAACCAGGTTGACATCTCCACCATCGGTATAAAGACAAATTTCGCTGAATTTGCCTCGGCAAATATTGATGGCGAAAGGCTTTTCAGAAGGACGGTTGCATCACTGCATTCCGTCGAAGAAAAGAACGTAACTTCTACCATAGGCGGGTCTCAGGCTATCTTCATTGCCGCATCCATAATGGCGATGAACCATGAGAAGGTATCCATCCCAGTCCCTGAATATGAGCCTATGTTTTCCGTGGCGGAAATGGTCGGGTTGAGCATCAACAGAATCAAAACGGGAGACTTTCCAGGAAAAGAAACCTCTTTCATGCTCAGCGATCCAAACAACCCGTGCGGGGTCCGGTACAGGAGAGAAGCTATTGAGCAGATAGCGGAAATGGTAGCAGAGAACAACACACATGCACTGATAGACGAAGCTTTCATGGATTTCTCATATGAAAAACCGCAGAGAATCAAGGTAAGCAAAGGTGCAATTTTTTCAAACACTCTTTCCAAATTTTACGGGCTCGGTTTCATGAGGACAGGATACGTCATATCAGACGAGGAGACCATTGCCAGAGTCAACCACCTCAGGAGCCTCTTTACCGGAGGGAGTTCCTCCTACATTCTCTGGATCGCTGCGCAGATTCTTCAGAAGAGGGATTATTTCTATGGAAAGGCAAAGAAGCTTGTGGACGTCAACCGGAAGATAGTTGCGGATTTCGCTGACGAAACCGGCCTGGTCACTGAAGCAGGATCCGGATCCGCTCCGTACTGCCTTATGCGTTACAAGTCGAAGATAAATTCGGTGGACCTTTGCAGGTGGGTTCTCTCTAAGACGGGAGTGCTTCTGTCATCGGGGGAATACTTCGGGTCAGAAAGATCTTTCAGACTCTGCTTTACCCTGGAAACAGAGAGGCTGACAGAGGCTGTAGAACTGCTTACCGGCTTCTTCAAGGCATTGAGCTGAGGCACCTGAACTTTTACGATAGTTTAGTATATCTTCAAGGCATCTAAGTGCGTGAAGCCAGAGTATGTTAAAGTAAGCATACCCGCCGGGGACACTTATAATTTTATCAAGGGTACGCTTAGGGAACGATCGCTTCACACAGTATGCGAGGAGGCCAGGTGCCCGAATATCGCAGAATGCTGGCAGAGTGGCACTGCAACATTCATGATAATGGGAAGCAACTGTTCCCGCGGCTGCAGATTCTGCTCTGTCACTCACGGTGGCATGCTTCCCCTGGATGCCGATGAACCGGACAAGGTTGCCCAGTCCGTCATTGCAATGGGACTGAAATACGTTGTAATAACATCCGTAGATCGGGATGATCTTCCCGATCAGGGATCGGGTCATTTTGCAAGGGTCATAAGGAAAGTAAAGCAATCAGGCGTTTATGTAGAGGTGCTTATACCTGATTTTCAGGGGAAGAGGGACCTTATTGACAACATAATCGCGGAAAGACCGGAGGTTCTTGCACACAATGTGGAGACGGTCAGACGGCTTACGCCGGTTATAAGGGACGCAAGGGCCGGATATGAACAATCGCTTTCATTGTTGAGGTATGTCAAGGAAAGAAACAGCAGGCAGATCACAAAATCCTCCATCATGCTCGGGAATGGGGAATCGGATGATGAAGTGATGGAGACCATGGAGGAACTGAGAGATGCCGGAGTGGACATACTCACTATTGGGCAGTACCTGCGGCCGTCAAAGAAACAGATTGAGGTGAAGGAGTACTGCTCCCTGGACAGGTTTAGAAAGCTGGAGGAAATTGGCTACAGGCTTGGTTTCTCCTATGTAGCTTCTGGGCCTCTTGTCAGGACATCTTATAAAGCAGCGGAAGCGTGGACATTAAGGAGGTTGGATAATGACAGAAATGGTAAATGAACAGAACGAAAAGGACGTCTTTGTCAGGGCATACACTGCTATGGTGCTGTCCAGGACATTCGACAAGAAGATAGTGATGGCTCAGAGGCAGGGAAGGATAGGCTTCTACACTCCGTCCATAGGACAGGAGGCAACACAGGTCGGGCTTTCAATGGCCCTCGATCATGACGACGTGATATTCCAGTATTATCGGGATGTAGCGCTCATGATTCACAGGGGCGTACCCATTGAGGTCATTCTAGATCAGATAATGGGCAATGCGGAGGACGAATCGAAGGGAAGACAGATGCCAAGCCACTATACGGCAAAGAAATACAATTTCATGTCGGTGCAGAGCCCGGTAGCAACAAACCTGCCACTTGCGGTTGGCGCAGCATATGCCCTTAGGTACCAGAAGAAGAACACCGTCGTTGTTGCAACCTTCGGGGACGGATCAACTTCAACGCCTGACTTTCACGCGGCAATGAATCTTGCTGCAGTATTCAATCTGCCAGTAATTTTCCTGTGTGAAAATAACGGATGGGCAATCTCTCTTCCAACAGAGAAGCAGACAAAGGTTGAGATATCTGAGAAAGCTGCCGCCTATGGAATGAAGGGTGTAAAGGTGGATGGCAATAACTTCATAGAAACGTACCGGGCAACAATGGAAGCTGTGGAAAGGGCAAGATCCGGAAAGGGCCCGACACTTATTGATGCCATAAGTTTCAGGATGGGAGCCCACTCTACATCCGATGATCCTTCAAAGTACAGGAGCCAGACGGTTGAGGAAGGCAGCGAGAAGGACCCTATAACCATTGCCGAGGAGCAGCTGAAATCGCTCGGTTACCTCAACGATTCGCTCATAGCAAAGATCAAGGAAGAATCCACAAAGATGGTCAATGACAAGTTCGACATCCAGGAAAAGATACCTGCACCGGAACCCGGTACCATGTTTGATGATGTTTACGCCGAAAAGAACTGGATCATAAAGGAAGAGGAGGATGATATCCTTTGAGCACTATGAATATGGTACAGGCACTAAATTCAACACTCGATCACATAATGGCAGGGGATACGAGCGTGATCCTGCTCGGTGAGGATATCGGCAAGGATGGGGGGGTCTTCAGGGTTACTGAGGGGCTCCAGGCCAAATATGGAGAGGAAAGGGTCATAGACACCCCACTTGTGGAGCTCGGAATCGTTGGCATGTCTGTGGGCATGTCGCTCATGGGCGTGAAGGCCATCCCGGAGATACAGTTCCAGGATTTTATCTACACCGCATTTGACCAGATCATAAACCAGATGGCAAAGATGAGATACAGATCGGGAGGGGGATACACACTTCCAATGGTGCTTCGGACTCCTTACGGCGGCGGGATAAAGGGAGGGCTTTACCATTCCCAGAGCGGAGAGGCCTATTTCGCCCATACCGCGGGACTGGTGGTGGTGACTCCGTCCAATCCTTACGATGCCAAGGGTCTGCTCATTTCATCGGTGGAGAGCCCGGATCCTGTCATTTTCCTTGAGCCGAAGAGGCTTTACAGGGCGGCAAAAATTGAGGTTCCGGACGAGGATTACAGAGTGAAGATAGGCGAAGCCGCCAGGCCCATGGAAGGGGACGACCTGACCATAATCACTTACGGATCCATGGTCCCAACCGTTCTTAACACAGTGAAGAAGAACAACCTGAATGCTGACGTTCTTGATCTGAGGACCCTGCTGCCAATGGATGTCAACGCAATAATTTCCTCCGCAAAGAAAACCGGAAGGGTTGTCATTGTACACGAAGCCCCGAGGACCCTTGGAATGGGTGCGGAGATCTCAGCACTTATATCTGAAAGGGCAATAGAATACCTTTATGCCCCTATACTAAGGGTGACCGGCCCGGATATACCATTCCCATACCGGCTGGAGGACTATTACATGCCAAGCGAGGAGCGCATCATGAAGGCTGTGAAGAGGGTAATGGAGTTCAGGTGATCATATGTATGTGTTCAAACTTCCAGATATTGGTGAAGGCGTAACAGAAGGCGAGATAGTAAAGTGGCACGTAAAGGAAGGGGATACCATAAGCAAGGACCAGGACATGGTTGAAATCATGACCGACAAGGTTACCGTCAGGATCCCGTCTCCTGTGAATGGGAAGGTTTCAAAGATAATGTTTCCCGAAGGCCAGGTTGTCCAGGTCGGCACGGTTCTCCTGCAGGTGGATGACGGATCCGCAGCGCCGGCTGCCTCGGCGGAAGCGGTCGAGGCACCAGTTGCACAGAAGCCATCACCCCAAATCCAGGCGGCCAGACCAGGTACAGCTACAGCTTCGCCTGCGGTACGACGCATCGCCAGGGATAGAGGAATTAGCCTGGCCGATGTTACCGGAACTGGTGACGGCGGGAGAATAACGCTTGAGGACCTGGACCGGGTAGCATCAAAGCCAAAGGCACCTGCACCGGCAGAGGCTAAACACTCGGAAACAACAGCGTCCGGTGACGAGGTTCTTGAGATGAGGGGGCTTCGCAGGCTCATATATGACAAGATGACAAAATCCAAGCAGACAATGCCCCACTTTACGGTTATGGAGGAGATTGACGTTTCTCCAATGATAGAAGCCAGGGACAGACTCAAGGAGAAAAGCATCCCAGTCTCATTCACGCCGTTTTTCGTGAAAGCTGCCGTAGTGGCACTCAAGAAGCACCCATACCTGAATGCTGTATACAACGAAGAAAAGAAAAACTACACCATAAGGAAGCAGTATAACATAGGCATTGCCATAGACACGCCGGACGGACTTACCGTTGCCGTCGTCAGCGACGCTGACAGGAAAAGCCTTGTTGAAGTATCATCTGAAATATCCGATCTGGCCGACAGGGCCAGGAAAGGACAGCTGAAGTTGAAAGAGGTTCAGGGATCGACGTTCACAGTGACCAACGTGGGCACTATTGGAGGGATAATGTCAACCCCCATCATCAACTATCCGGAAGTGGCAATTCTGGGCGTGCACCGGATAATTTCTTCTGTGGACGCAGGCGGAAAACCTACCCGGAAGATGTTCATCTCCCTGTCATGCGATCACAGACTGATTGACGGGGCTGAAGCCGCGAGGTTCATAACCGAGGTAAAGGGGTATCTGGAGAACCCCATAGTATTCCTTGCGCAATAAGCGGTGATAACATGAAATATGATGCTATAATCATAGGTGCAGGCCCCGGGGGGTATGCGGCTGCAATCAGGCTTGGACAGAAGGGGAAGAAAGTTGTTCTCGTGGAGAAGGACAAGATAGGGGGAGAATGCCTCAACTACGGATGCATACCATCAAAGGCTATAATAGAACTTGCCAGCTCCATTGATTACCTGAAGAGAATGAAAGGGGTCCAGATGGACCTGAAAATGGACATGGCCCAGTGGCAGGAATGGAAGTGGGGGATGATAAACAGGCTTACCGGGGGTGTGGAAACCCTGTGCAAGAGCTATTCTGTCGAGATAGTCCGTGGAGAGGCAATGATCGTTGACAGCACCCATGTATTGGTCGGGGATAAGACATACGAGGCTGAAAATCTCGTGATAGCTACGGGGTCATCACCGGTCAAATTCGACAGTTTCCAGGGCGTGCTCTATAACAGGGAAATGCTTGATCTAAAGTCCATACCGGAAACACTGGTTGTGATAGGCGGCGGATATATAGGCATTGAGCTTGGGACCGCGATGGCAAAACTCGGATCAAAGGTTACTGTAATAGAAATGATGCCAGCAATTTTGCCAGGGGTCGACCCGGATCTTGTGAAACCCGTGGAGAGGAAGATCAGGGAACTGGGAATTACGGTCTTCACAGGCACAAAGGTCAAGGCCGTCACAAAGGCTGAAAAATATTCGGTGGAACTGGAAAATGGAAATACGATGTCAGCGGACATAGTCATGCTTACGGTGGGAAGGAGGCCTAACATTTCAGGATTCGGTCTTGAAAAACTCGGACTTGCCATGGATGGGAATTTCATAAGGACAGACAAGAGGAAGCGGACCAGCCTTCCTAACGTTTACGCCATCGGCGATGTTTCAGGACAGCCCATGCTTGCCCATAAGGCATATTATGATGCCGATATAGCCTCGGACAACATTTGTGGAATAGACAGTGAGGTGGAGTACCTTGCCATGCCCTACGTAATATATTCTGATCCGGAGATTGCCTACACCGGCGCGAAATCCACAGGTGAAACCTATTTTCCAGTTGCCGCAAACGGAAGGGCACTGAGCATGAATGCCACCATCGGAGGATACCGCATATACCATGACGATAAGGGTAATGTCAAGGGTGCCGGGCTTGTTGCGCCACACGCGTCAGAGATGATCTCAGAGATCTCACTGGCAGTGGAATCAGGGCTGAACGCTATGGATATCGGCCTGACCATTCATCCTCACCCGACGTTATCCGAAGGCGTGAAGGAATCAGCGGAAGCTGCATATGGAAAACCACTTCACTTCAAACCTGCACACTGACCTGGGTAGAATACCCTACGGTGAGTGCCTCGAACTCCAGATGCAACTGGTGAAGTTGAGGAAAGCAGGAAGCATAGGTAACACGCTCCTATTTCTGGAGCATTACCCTCCGGTTTACACCATAGGCAGGAAGGCAGATCCGAAGAATTTTTCGGGGGTGGATGTCATCAGGACGGACAGGGGAGGTGACGTGACTTACCATTCTCCGGGTCAGCTTGTATGCTACATGATTTTCAACGTTGCAAGGGATGGTAGGAAGGATGTAAGGAAATTTGTTCATTCGGTGGAATCGGTCATCATCAATACCCTGAAGTCCTTCGGCTATGATCCATACATAGGTGCGGAGCCGGGAATATGGATCAGGGGGAAAAACGTGAAGGTGGCTTCACTGGGCATGGCAATTGACGGGAACATATCCTACCATGGATTTGCCCTTAACCTTACCCAGGAGCCCATCGACGGCTTCCTGTCGGTGAATCCATGCGGGATGGAGCCATCCGTAATGGGTTTTGTGCCACTGGACCGGTCTGCCGTGATCAGGGAGATTGTGGATAATTTTTCCTTAGAATATGGGCAGTTCATTGAGGTGAACAGGCATGACCTCATGGAAGCTGTCAGGACTCTCTCCTGATGTCCCAGATCTTCTCCTCTATTCCAAGCCGGCGGTTTGAGACAAGAGCAGTCATGAAAAGTAAGGAAGATAGCCTGTTCAGGTATATCATGACGAACCTGTTAAACTCCATCTCCGTGGAAAGGTAAACTGCAAGGCGCTCCAGTCTTCGTGTTACTGTTCTGGCGATGTGCATGGATGTGGCCTCGACAGATCCTCCTGGAACAACAAAAAGCCTCACCTTGCCAACCTCTGCCTTGTATTCCCGTGATCTCTGCTCCAGCCATTCCACCCTTTCCGGCTTTATGGTTCTTCCCTTCCCTTCTGCGGACACGTCCTCGCCGAGAGCATAAAGATCTTCCTGTGCGGCCAGAAGATCCCGCCTTACATCATCCCATTTAGTAATGACAAGAGCATTGCCGATAAATGAGATGGCCTCGTCCAGTGTGCCTTCAAATTCAACGAGCGGTGATGCCTTTCCCACCCTCTTCCTCAGTCCAGTGTCCGTTTCTCCGGTATCACCTCTCCTGGTAAACATTATAATCAGATTGGCATGAAAAACTTAAGCTTTGCTCCCTGAAACTTTGGACCAGACGGAATGGGGAAGAAGGAACCCACCTATGGCACCCCCAAGTGCCTGGAACAGAACACCGAATACGACCAGCCGGATGTACATCGCGGTGTTTCCCAGCCCGGTAAGGTATGAAACAAGGGAAAGGTCGCTTGAAATTATGGTGGAATATGATGAGTATGGCGTGAAGATATGTATTGCACCGGTCCCAAGTATTGCGAATATTATAACCGCAATGGAAAGTATTGCTCCGGAAACAACGCCTGCTATGGCACCTCTTGCTGCTCCCCGTGCAATAAGTCCAGCAACGATTCCAGCAAATACAATGACAAAGAAGCTCAGGTTGATAAGCAGTAGAGTAATTGCCAGCGCTGCAATAATTCCAGCGGCAATGTTACCAACATAACCCAGCCTCGACTGTTCGTCCATGAAATTGTATCCTGCATTTCATATTTAAAAGTTTGTTGTACGCAGGTGTGCATGGACCTAAAAATACCTGAAGGTGGACCTGTCAAGCTGGTTCATAAAATCATCGGCAATGATTCTTTCAGGGTCCGGTGTCATTTCAACACAATCCCAGGAGATCCTGACCCTTGTCTCGCCAACCAGGTCAATGCCGGAAACCAGGAAATTTATGGCCCTTATCCTGTCGATCTCTCCCGGATCCGGAAAACCACTCTTTGTTGCAAGGTCATTCGTGTCGGCACCGCTGAAGATCTCGCAGGACTCATAGTAAATGCCGTATCTGTCGACCTGAATCCTTCTCATTTTCTTAAGGCTGAAAAGGTTGGAGAAATAGGTCACCAGGTCAGAGAAATCATCATTTTCAACCTTCATTACGTATCTTCAGGGCTTACTCCATAAAAAATATTGTTTAGCAGCATGCACAAATTATCTGGTAGGTTGTTCAACAGGGTTCCTGCGCGATCTCAATTCATAAGCCAGCAGCACGACTGATACCAGAAGCAGCAGCGTTCCAGCCGTCCTCCACATAGCTGTGTATGTCAGTGAGTCTATAATGTATCCATATAGGGGGGTGCCGATTATGACGCCCATGTACATTATGCTCAGTGCAGCCCCGCTGTAAACCCCAACGCTCTCCCTTGGAGCCTCTTCTGATATTATTGTGACATAGGTCGAGTTCCAGGCAACGGCGGAAAATCCAAGGAAAAACGACCCAACAGAGGCAAAGTACCATTCCGAGGCTTCCAGGGGAACAAGTATGAGCATTATTCCGGAAAGCACGACAATCACCAGCAGGACAACCCTCTGGCTCATGTGAAAAACGTACTGGCTGAGTACAGGCCATATCACCCTTCCAGCAACAGCACCTGCCAGCATAACTGCCAGCATAAGTTCCGAGAAGAATACTTCATATCCCCTGAATTTGAGGAACACAACAAAATACGTGAAGATAGACTGCTGTCCAAGGGAGAGAAATATTGCAACAATGCTGATCATTACCAGATTCCTGTTTTTCAAAGCCTTGAGGAATGTACGGTTGAACTGGCTTCTGGCCTTTTCCTGCCTGGGCATGGGTCCCGATTTCCTTATGATCAAGGCGATCAGAAACGCGAGAGCTACCATTGCAAGGAAAGCGTCCTTCAGGGAGAACCGTATGGCTATTATGGGGAGCACAAGCGCAGAAAGGGCCGCCCCTACGGGGACTCCCGCCTGCTTTATCCCCATGGGTACGGCGTGCTTGGGGTAGTATGTGTTGATTATCGCGCTGTTTGTGGCTGGAGTGACTATTCCGTATCCGAACCCTATGATGATGTATCCCACGACCACGACAATATACGTCTGTGCGCTGAATGCAACCAGTGAACCGACGGAAAGAAGGAAAAAACAGATTTTCAGTGCCGTCATGGAACCAAGCCGGTCGACCATTATACCTCCTATGTTTGCAGCCAGCAGAGAACCCAGGAAAACAGAGCTGGTTATGAAACCGAGTTCAACCGAATTTATCTGGAATGTCCCTTTTATAAATACGGAGAGAGGGGCATATGAATTGTTTGTGAAATTAGCGAGAAGCTGGAGAATCATTATCTGCAGGAACGGAGGTATCATCCGTCTGATCAAGGAATCTGACATGGCTTTTGCATGAAATAAGTGGGTAGCTTTTATCATTATTGTTTTTAGTGACGTTACCCATTGCAGGGACATCAGCCGCTGTCCTGGATACCGCCTCCGGGGTCATATGAAGACATTCTTTCTCATCTTTGGGGGAAGGAAATTGTCCCTGGCAAGAATATAGTAACTATCTTCCCCGGAATGAAAATCCACCGCCACAAATCCGGACCCAAAGAGCAATTCAAGAACTTTCTTGGAGGAATCCCTCCAGCGTGCAGCTTCAGAAGTGCCAGATCTCTTCACCGCATTGAAGTTTTCCGGGACAAATACTATGGCACCAATTCCATTTTCGGCTATTCTGGCCAGATCAGGGCTCACTTTCCCGTTTTTGTCAAGAGCAACCTCCGCGTCTCCCTTCAAGTCCGGCCTTTTGTAGTCGAGCCAGAGTTCAGCGACAAACCTGTCGGTTCTTATGCCTGCGTTTATGCTGTCTTCCATCTCTCCATAGAAATTCGTGAGAAACGTCCTGGAAAATGCTCCCAGCTTGTGTATGTTGAAGTTCGCGTTCAGGGACATAAGGGGATCGAAGGTCCATGCGATCATTTCGTATCCATGTGATTTTGCCCACTCTTTCTGGTACATCTTCAGGCTGTACCCTATTCCCGAGTATTTCTTACCTTCCAGAACGCCGGTCATGTGGGAGTAGAAATAATCATAATTGTTTCTCCTTCCCGGAAAGCCGAAATTCATGCCAACAAGCCTGTCGCCTTCATATGCTCCGATGACAACTCCTCCATGGAATTTCATTGCGACCACAATGTCCTTGACAAGGCTGTCAAGCTCCCTGAATCCCCACGCTGACTTTATTATTGGCACAATCTGCTTGACTTCATCTGGATCATGAACCTCTGCGATTTTCATGGCTGGGCAATACGGAGTGAAGATTAAAAATTATTACCATCATAACTATTAATAATCTAATTCAGGTATTCTGCAGCATGCAGGGAAGACTTTCATACAGCATATTACGGATGCCATTGATTTATCCATTCGAGACAAGTTTCGGCAGGCAGACAGAAAGGGTACCGATCATTTTTAGACTGGAAAAGGAAGGAGTAACGGGCTATTCCGAATGCGTTACTGACGTGGACCCATTCTACAGCTATGAATCCAACTCCACTGTAATGCCGGTGATCAAATCTTACCTCGGTAAAATGTTGTTAGAAGCAAAGGGCCCGGATGAATTCATGCAGGCTGCTGAACTGATCAAGGGTCACAATATGGCGAAGGGGGCACTGGAAATGCTCCTATGGGATCACGAGGCAAGGAAAGAGGGGAAGCCACTTCATAAACTCCTCGGTGAAAGCAAGGGGTATGCCGATGTTGGTGTGTCAATCGGCATGGAGAGCACTGAGGGTCTTTTAGCCAAGGTCAGCAATTCAGTTAGCATGGGATACCGAAGGATAAAGGTGAAGATAAAAAGAGGCAGGGAGGTTGAGATACTTTCTGCCGTAAGAGACGCGTTCCCTGACATAGCACTAACGGCTGATGCAAATTCTGACTATTCCATTAAGGACATGGATACCCTGAAGAAGATCGACAGGTTCAACCTGGAATATATCGAACAGCCTTTTGATCACGATGACCTGATTTACCACAGCAGACTGGCGAAGGAGATAAGCACGCCAATTTGCCTGGATGAGTCCATAACATCTCCGGACAGGGCAACAAAGGCTCTGGAAATAGGTGCCTGCTCTGTGATAAACATAAAGCCTGGAAGGGTGGGTGGACTGGGGAACTCCGTAAGTATTGTCAGGATTGCCCGGGATTTCGGGGCTCACACCTGGGTGGGTGGGATGCTTGAAACGGGTATTGGAAGGGCATATAATGTGAGCCTTGCAGCGTCCGCATTCATAGACTATCCAGGCGATACCTCCCCGAATTCCAGGTACTTTGCAAGGGATATCGTCAAAAATCCATTCTCAATGAAGGAAGGAAGAATTGTTCCTTCTGGCGAAATTGGTGCCGGATACATTCCCGATGAAGGCATAATGGAGAAATATACCATAGAAAAGGGTGTTGTTTGTGAATGGTAAATCCGAAGCCCGTGCAGTGGAATATTTCGCCCAAAATCTGCCTCTGATGATCCAGGACCTCAAGGATCTTGTGGAATGCGAGAGTCCGTCGGGGAACACCGGACTCCTAAATGCATGCGCTGACAAGGTCACGGAAATAATTGTGAAAAGAACCAACCAACGACCAACTTCGACCCAGCTGAAGGATGGATCCAGGATACTCTCATTTTCAGTCGGGGGGAAGGAAGAGAAAGGGAACATTCTCGTCTTGTGTCACTACGATACTGTATTCCCAGTTGGTGCCATAAAGATAAATCCCTTCAGCACAGATGGCGGAAAGGCAAAAGGACCTGGAGTACTCGATATGAAGGCTGGCATTGTCCAGGGGGTATGGGCAGTAAGATTTCTTGTCGATAACAACCTATCGGCATCTAAAATCACACTAATTTTTACTCCGGACGAGGAGACCGGAAGCATGCTGTCAAGGGAATTCATTGAGGATGCAGGACGCAATTCCGAACTTGTTATAGTGCTTGAGCCAAGCGAAAACGGAAAGATCAAGACCGGAAGGAAAGGAGTCGGAACTTATGACATTGCAATTACAGGTCGTGCTTCACACGCTGGCCTGCATCCGGAAGAGGGGATAAATGCCATCGCCGAGATCGCTGGCATCATCGTGAGGATAAGCGGGATCCAGGACCTTGCAAAGGGAACCACAATAAATGTAGGGACGATTTCAGGAGGTACTGCGACAAACGTCGTTCCGGATCATGCATATATCGGTGTGGATGTTAGGGTAAGCAGCATGACCGAGGCAAAACGAGTTGACGATGCATTTCGAAATCTTAAGCCAAGCAATCTGGAGGCAAAGATTTCTGTTTCTGGAGGAATTAATCGGCTTCCAATGATAAAGAATGATAAGACACAGGCGGTGATGGAAGTGGTCAGGGAAGTAGGGAAAACCATAGGACTTGTTATAGATGACGTTTCCGTTGGTGGGGGAAGTGACGCAAATATTCTCGCTCCATTTGGAATGGCAATACTTGATGGAATGGGGGCAGTTGGATCCGGTGCGCACTCTAGCTCAGAATACGTGGATATTCTCTCGATACCATCAAGGACTGCACTGCTTGCAATAGTTCTTGCCAAATTCAGTGGCGGGAAAACGATTACATAGGGTAGGGAGGTATTGGTTCAGGTGTAATGATTCCAATGAAAACTCAAAATGCGCAAATTGAATTTCAGATAAACTGTGTCGCCACTAAGGAACCCGCGATTCATAGAGGTACTAACCGGTTAGATACAACGTTAATATAGTGTAATGCGGTTAAAACTTACAATGGCTGTAAACAGTAGTGACGAAGAAAATATAGCGGGAAGACTGGAAAGGTTACCGTACAGCGCTTTTCACACAAAATTCGCTCTGATGCTTGCGAGCGGAGAGTGGGCGGAAAGCCTGATGTTATTGGGAAATGGAGCTATTCTTACGCTCGTGGCCGCATTTTATGGACTGACGGGAGACCTGTCTGCCTATGCAGTGCCTGCCTTTTTCTTTGCAGGTGAATTTATAGGGTCGATCCTGTTTGGAAGAATCGCCGACACACGCGGAAGAAGAGCTGTTTTCTTGACAAACCAGTTGGTATTTGGAATTGGCATGATAATTGCGGGGTTCATGAATTCATGGCAGCTTATTAGTACATTTGTCTTGATCGGTGGAATAGGAGTAGGTGGAGAATTCCCTCTGGTTGATAGTTACGGTACGGAGATGTTTGTACGGAAGAAAAGAGGAGCCTGGCTTGCCCTGATCTATACAATAGCAGTTACTGCAGCACCCCTGATAGTCTATATAACATCCATAACAAAGGGTATTGGTCCGCTTGGAGGCTTGGTCGGTCACGAAGTTGGTTATTATTCATTCAGAATACCGTTGTGGTTCATGGGCACTGCCGGTATCCTGGTGTGGCTCATAAGATTCAGGCTGAAGGAATCGCCGAGATGGCTGGCTACTCATGGAAAGATGGACCAGGCCAAGAAGATGATGGATG
>Ga0078972_1003775_pt1 | contig 44080 bp, 45 predicted proteins | sample YelNatPaOPGAMG01_FD_67568 | JGI IMG/M metagenome (GOLD analysis project Ga0078972, IMG submission 67568) | Hot spring thermophilic microbial communities from Obsidian Pool, Yellowstone National Park, USA - OP-RAMG-01 (SPADES assembly) (version 2) | ecosystem: Environmental > Aquatic > Thermal...
TTGCCCTGCAATAATTGTTGAAAAATTAAAGTAATTGATTTTAAACTTATGGACCGGCCGGGATTTGAACCCGGAGCCTCCTCGTTGCAAGCGAGGCGATCTACCATTGATCTACCGGCCCAGTCTTTATATATTTTTCTTTCAAATCATAAAACTTTAAGCTTAACCTAAAGAAATATTCTTTTTATATGTTTGAAATAATTCCAGTTATTGCAGGCTTGCTCTCAATCTTTACAGCACTTTACCTCTATTTCAAAATAAGCAAGCAAAGTCCAGGAAATAAAAAAATGGAAGAAATTTCAGAAGCCATAAGAATTGGGGCAAAAGCTTACTTGAAAAGGCAAAATTTATACTTGGCAATTTTTGTTGCAGTGATGACAGTTCTTATATTCTTCTTCCTAAGTTCACGCATGGCTTTAGCATATTTGCTTGGATCGCTTGCAACCGCAATAGCGAGCTATTTTGGTATGCTGGCTGCAGTTAAAACCAATGTAAGAGTTACTAATGCTGCTAGAAAAGGCTTAGCGCAAGCTTTCTCCATAGGCTTTTATGGTGGAGCTGTGATGGGTTTGCTGATAGTTGGTATGGCTTTAGTTGGAATAAGCTTGCTTTACTATATTTATCAAGATCCTGAAGTTGTTCTTGGCTTTAGCTTTGGTGCAAGTGCTTTGGCTTTGTTTGCAAAAGCTGGTGGTGGAATTTATACAAAAACTGCAGACATAGGTGCTGATTTGGTTGGTAAGGTTGAGATGGAAATTCCTGAAGATGACCCAAGGAATCCTGCTGTCATAGCTGATAATGTTGGGGATAATGTTGGGGATGTTGCTGGAATGGGTGCTGACTTGATAGACTCTTACATAGCAAGCATCATAGCCGCGATGATTATCGGAAAAGCTATTTCTTCAGCTTTTGTTTTCTTGCCTTTGCTGATAGCTGCTGCTGGAATATTTGCCTCTTTGCTTGGTTTGATTTTTGTGAATGCTGTGAAGAAAAGAAATCCAGATATTGCACTCAACATTGGGACTTTTTCCACTTGTTTCATTTTTGCTGTTTTAACTTTCCTTGTAATTCAGCTCTTGGGCTTGGGAAATCAAGGATATGGTGTTTTGCTGCCAACACTTGCTGGCTTAATAGCTGGCATGATTATTGGACTTACCACAAACTACTTCACTTCTATTGATAAAGCTCCTGTGAAAAAAATTGCTGAAGCTGCAAAGACAGGAGCTGCGATAAACATCTTATCAGGATTTTCTTATGGAATCTTGAGCACAGTTCCTTCGATAATTGGTATTTGCATAGCAATGCTTGCAGCTTGGCATCTTGCTGGAGCTTTTGGAGTAAACAATTTTTATGGTATAGCAATTTCAGCTGTTGGCATGCTCTCGATAGTTGGAATGATAATTTCTTCTGATGCTTATGGACCAATAGTTGATAATGCGAAAGGTATAGCTGAACAATCTGGTCTAGGAAAAAAGGTTTTACAGATTACTGACAAACTTGATGCTCTTGGCAATACAACTAAAGCGATAACAAAAGGTTTTGCGATTGGGGCAGCGGCTCTTACTGTTTTGGCTTTGCTTGGGGCTTATGCAGAAGTTGTTAATATAAGAAAAGATCCTTTTACTGGTTTGTTCTCGATAAACTTGATGGAGCCCAAAGTTATAATAGGAACTTTTATTGGTAGCATGATGCCTCCTGTGATTTCTGCTTTGTTGATCTTGGCTGTTGGGAAGAATGCTTTTCGCATGATAGAAGAAGTGAGAAGACAGTTCAAGGAAATCCCTGGGTTGATGAAAGGTAAAGCAAAGCCTGATTATGCAAGATGTGTTGACATAGCAACCAAAGGAGCTTTGAAAGAGCTCATGCTTCCTTGCTTGCTTGCAATAATTGCTCCTTTGGTTGTTGGTTTTTTGCTTGGTAAAGAGGCTTTGGCAGGTTTTCTGGCAGGAAGTATAATCACTGGAATAATTTTTGCACTTTTCATGGCAAATTCTGGTGGTGCTTGGGATAATGCAAAAAAGTATATAGAAGATGGAGCTTTTGGTGGCAAAGGTTCTGAAGCTCATAAGGCTGCAGTTGTTGGTGATACTGTTGGTGACCCTTTCAAAGACACGGCAGGACCTTCTTTAAACACCATGATAACTGTCATGTCATTAACAGCTTCTGTTTTTGCTTCACTTATTGCTACTTATGCTATCTTTGCTTAATTTTATTGATAAATCAAACTTGGCGTTTTTGGTACTTTATCAATTTGAGAAAAATGGAAAATTCCTGTCCCTTTGTATTTTTCAACTATTTCTTCTAGTAATTCCTTTTGCATCTCAGTTGAAATTTTCCCTCCATAAAGAGCTTCTTCTAGACTTGTCAAACCACATTTTTCTTGAACAATTTCTTGAATAACAGGATCTCCAATCAGTGTTTGATAATCTCGATCAGAAACATAAACTGGTCTACCATCAGGAAGATTCCCTAAATTAATCCGTAAATTATCAATAATATCCTGTATGAAAATATTTTCCTTTTCAATTTCTTTCTCCCATCCTTTTACAGATTTATATACCATATTGTTACTATTAAAAAGTAACAAGTATTTAAATATTTGTCTTCTAGAGTATATAAAATATAATTAAGCAGATTGCTTGATTTTTTTTATTTTTTCAATCGCTAGTTTGTCCTTTTTTTCTGCAAGACTATCTTGAGAGCAAATTTTACATCCTCTCTCTATTTCATTTTCTCTCAATTCCTTAATTTTTTCTGGTTCTTCGTACAATTTTTCAATCCAGTCAAAGTAGTCCTTCAAGTCATCTTCAAATTCTTCCCTCAAGTTGGAAGAAAAAATTGCATATCTATTAGTGACAGAAGATTTTAATTCTGGCTTTGGTGGGGGAGCAATTCCATAGAGCAAAATTCCTATATCAGCAACTTTGTAGCCAAGAGATTCAAGAATTTTTTTGTAAGCCAAAAGTTGCTTTGCATGCGACTTCTTGTATATTTCAGGCAAAACTTGGGAAAGCTTATATTCAAATAGAACTATTTCATCTCCGCATATTGAAATAGCATCAGTGATTCCTGAAAGATAAACATCTTTATTGCCTATTTTAATTTCTCCACTTAACTGTCTTTCTGTATAGAAAGACCTCTGTAAAGATTGTAAACCTACAAGTTTCCAAATTTCATGGTTTATATAAGCATTCTCTTGTGGGTCATTAAGAATAAGTTCGTGATATTTTTTTCCTAAAAAAACTTTTTCTTCTTCTTCTTTTTCCATAATTTCTATATTAAGTGCTTGGTAGATTCTTGTAAGAGTACAAGGTGCTGAAAATTGACTTGGTGAAAAAGATTTGAGGAGTCTTTCTTTTTCATTTAAACTTTTCATTTGACTTTTTATTTGTTGTGTGAAGGGCTTTAATTCACCAATTTTTTCCCATTGCTTCAAGATTAAATTCTCTATAGGCTCGTAAGATGGCAAATTTTCTATCTTTTTTTCAATTTCATCTTCATTAAAACTATGAGCCTGAAGGAAATTTTTATATTCTTCTAAAAAATTTTCATACCTTTGCCTATCAGTTATAATTTTTCCAAAAACATTGTTTCTTTCTTTTTCTAAAAATTCTGTTGGAAATATTGTATAGGAGTTGGAGTTAGGATCAAATTCTGGTGGCCAGTTGAAATCAAAATCAACATTACTAAAATATTTTTCAAGTCTTATATTTTCTTGAATTCCAAATTGATAGAGCAAGTTTTCTATTTCTATTTTTAACCCTTGCAAAGAAGAGTAGTCTTTCCCCTCTTTTAAATTTTTGTGAATCAGGCAATTTTGAGCATTCAATTTTTTAAGAGAAGAAGCAACAGCTTTATATTCGAATGAATTTCTTGGAGCAAAAACAAAAACTTTTAGTTTTTCTCCATGTGTCTCATAAAAAGGTTTTAAGAAATTAAGAAGATTTTCTCTTATTATTTTCCTGTTTTTTGTTGCAGCTTTTTTCTCTGGTTCCATGTCTTCAACAATATTAATTTTTTCTATTTCTTCTTCCTTGAAACCATGCTTTAAATACCATTCTTTCCTGAACTTCCTTTTTTCCATAACCTTTCCATACTTTTTGACATCAAGACCAGAATAGTTAAGGTATGGTTCATAAGTTTCATTCACAGCTTTCATGTTTACAGGATCAATTACAAGAATTCCACCATCATTTATGTAGCCTAAATGTAATAGATAAGTTTTTTTATCTAAACCATGATTTCTAATATATTCAGAGATAATTTTTTCTGATAAAGAATAGGGTGCTAAAGGGTCTGTAGTTTTTGTTGAAGATTTAGAATTTTTTGGATGGCTACTTATTGGTAAAATTTGTTTATGAGATGGAAAAATTAAGATGTTTCTATTTGTATCTGCTTCTGGTAGATTAGTGTTATTTAAAAGTTGAGAATAAAGAGACGGTCTTGTGACTATATCTCGTGCTGTACGTCTGAAGTAAACTGATGATTCTTTTAAGTTCATAAATGAAAAAGAAAAAATTAAAGATTTAACTTTTCACTTTATATCATATTTATGCATGAGCCGCTTTACATCTTAACAAATGTTATTCCAAAAGATTCAAATGGGGAATTTGAAGTTTATTTAAAAAATCTATCTTCAGGTGAAGTTCAAAAAAGAACAGAAAAAATTGAGTTGAGAAAAAAATATAAAAATATTTCAAGAACTCTACAGTTTTTCATCCAAAAAAATGTGTATCCTCATTCAATTTATGATAACAACCTTCAACAACAAGGAAATATGAATTTTGAATCTTTTAAAAATGAAATTTCTCAAGGATGTACAACAATAGACATAGAAGTACTCAATCCTAACAGAATTCCACAGTCAAATAAAGATGAAATAGTTTGTATCTCTTATGGGAATGATAATTCTGTTGTGGTAAGGTTCAATGGAGAAGGTAAAGAAAAAGTTGGAAAAAATTATTTTGTTTACTTTGATGATGAAAAAAATTTACTTAAGAAAACCTTTGAAGATCTTAAAGAATCGTTAGACTTATTTCTATGTGGTCACAACATCTTTGGTTTTGATTTAACATACATGAAAAATCGGGCAGAAATTTTGGGAATCCAAAATGAAATAAAAACTTATAGCGCCAAAACACTGTTCAATAATAAAAATATATCAATTTTACCCTATTTCATAAACATTGATCTTCTCCCAATATCTCAATATGCAAGCTTTCCATCGACAAAGCTTGAATATATTGCAAAAATTTTTGGTATAAAATCTGAAAAGATGCCAATAGAGGAACTCTGGTCTTATTATAAAGATAGAAAATTTGAAAGTATAATTAATCATAATGTTAATGATGTCAAAGTAACTTTTGAAATTTTAAAGAGATTTTCTCCTTCTATATACTTTTTAGCAGGAAAAACGATAGGTACATTCACTTACGGATTGTATTCAAATCTTCCAAAAAATATGATGATAAGAACGCTTTTAAATCACTATAAGAGAAAAGGATATAGAATTAATGAAATTCTGGAAAAAATTAATGAAGAATTGAAAAAAATTTCCTTCAGTCTTGATAGTGAAGAGGTAAAAGAAAAACTTGAAATAAGAGTTAATACAAGAATTGAAAAAGCAAAACTTTTGAATTTACCCTTAATTGTTAGTGAAAAACTGAAAAATTTAGATTGTGAAAAACTGAAAAATTTCAAGATTGTTTTTGAAGATTTTTTGAAAGATTATCAAGAAATTGATTCAAACTCAATAGATAGAAATATTTCCCAAAGAATAGTGTCTGGAATTCTTTACAAGCTTTTGTTGAGTATGAGAAAAAAGAAAGAATATAAAGATATAATAGAATCTGCAATTGAAGAAATAAAGGATGAAGTTAAAAATTCAAAAGTTTATTGCTATTCTGGTAAATATTTGGTTGTAGATGATTTTCAAGATTCTTTATTAAATTCATATTCTTCTTCATTAACTAATGTAATATTGTATTCTGAACCAAAAGTTTTTCTGGCAAATTATGGAGGAATTTTAATCGGCACAATACCCAGAAATCATGTTGAAACACCAGTAAAGTTCTATGAAGCTTTAATTCAAGACCTTTTCAACATATCTTTAGGAGAATCTGCTGAAGAAATGAAAAAAATAGGTGAAAGATTAGAAAAGGGGGAAATTTCAGTAGATGACCTTAAGATACAAGTAAGTGGAGTAGATACTACACAACTAACACGAGATTCCCCAAGAAAAAAATTTGTAGATAAAACTGTTAAAAGAGAAACTAAGCCAGAAGAGAGAATTTATAAAGTCAAAGTTAATAGAGGATATTTGTCTTTAGAAGAAATAAAGGAAAATCCTAAAAAAATTGAAGAAGTAGATTTAGAATTTTACAAAAAGAAATTTTCAAAACTTTATACAGTTCTTAAAAAAATAAAGAGTTCGAATTCTTTGAATTCTTTCTTAGTTTAATTTTTCAGGAGAACTTCCAAGCATAGAATTTAAAAATAAGAAAAATATAAATCATAAGAATGAGAAGTTTGCTTTATCATTTCCCTAGTTTGTATGAATTAGCCCTGAAAATCATCCACAGAGAAAATATCAAAAAAAGATATGAATACATTGCCAGTAAAATAAAAAAGAATGAAATTATTCTTGACTTAGGATGTGGGACTGGAATTCTAGGCAGATTTATTGGAAAGTGTAAGTACATTGGTTTTGAGCTTAATGGAAAGTTTGTAAAGTATGCAAAGAAAAAAGGTTTCAATGTGATAAGAAAAAACATTTTTGATTTCTCAAGCTATCCCAAGAAAATTGATACCATTGTTTTGTGTGATGTCTTACATCACATTTATCCAAGACACAAATTCTTATTGAAAAAAATTAGGAAGTTTGCCAAGAAAATAATTATTTGTGAACCTTATGACAATGAAAAAGAAACTCTTATGAAAAAACTGATGAGAACAATAGAAATTATCATAGATTTCGATGGTTATAACTCTATTATTAAAAAAATTCATAAGAGATGGTATTCAAAGAGAGGCTTGATAAGTTTCTTTAAGAATTCCATTAAAGATAGAAGAAATTTGTCAATCAAAGAAATTGGAAAAGATTTGATAGCTATTTATAAACTGTAATGTAAAAATTTAACTTCCCTGTTTTATTTTGAATTTGCTATTTTTAAAAACTATAGCTTACGCTAATTCTTTAGAATCAAAAAAATCGTTTGATTTTGGTGCCTAAGGTAGGGTCGCACGGATCTTAAGGAGGTGATCCAGCCGCACGTTCCCGTTGCCGGGTTGATACGGAAGATTGGGAAGAGCTATTTCAATTCACCTCCGACTCATCATCAAAATCAGAGTCAAGCCAATTTTTTCATCAATAACTCAATTACTTCTTCCACCAACCTTACGGCTACCTTGTGGCGACTTAGCCCCTCTCACGGAACTCCAACTCGACTTGCTCATCACAAGCCTCGATGGAGTTCCGCTCGATTGGCTTGACGGGCAGTGTGTGCAAGGAGCAGGGACTTATTCAGCGAACGATGATGACGTTCGCTTACTAGGGATTCCAGCTTCACGAGGACGAGTTACAGCCCTCGATCTGAACTGGGCGCGCTTTTAGGGGATTCGCTTCCCCTTTCGGGGTCGCATCCCATTGTGGCGCGCATTGTGCGTCGCGTGTGGCCCAGGGCATTCGGGGCATACGGACTTCGGCTAGGTAAAGGACATGTAAGAGCCATGGCGATGTCTATAGTCATGATTTTCCTATAGACCGGTTCAGGCCCTTTGCCTATCTACCGTCGCCCACTCCTTCCTCTGGCTTATCGCCAGCGGTCTCCCATGAGTGCCTACCTTCCTGAGAAGGTAGTAGCAACATGGGATGTGGGTCTCGCTCGTTAACGCACTTAAGCGCACGCCTCACGGTACGAGCTGACGATGGCCATGCACCACCTCTCGGCTTGTCTGGTAAGCCCTTCAGACTGACCTTCACCCTGCCGTCGGCCCTGGTAAGATTTCCGGCGTTGAATCCAATTGAACCGCAACGCCCACCCCTTGTGTGCTCCCCCGCCAATTCCCTTAAGTTTCACCCTTGCGGGCATACTCCCCAGGCGGCCCTCTTAACACCTACGCTCCGGCACTGCAAGCTCCCGAGAAGCTTGCAACACCAAGAGGGCATCGTTTACGGCTAGGACTTTCCCGCACGAGTTAGGAAATCCTAGCTTCTGGATTACTTGGGATTTTTCTTCATGTCTAATCAGAAGATACCCAATCTCGTGTACCGGGGTATCTAATCCCGATCGCTCCCCTAGCTTTCGTCCCTCACCGTCAGACCCGTTCCAGGCAGGCGCCTTCGCCACAGGTGGTCCCCTCAGGATTACAGGATTTCACCCCTACCCTGAGAGTACCCCTGCCCCCTCCCGGTCTCAAGTCTGGCAGTATCCCCAGCAAGCCTTCCAGTTTGCTGGAAGATTTCACTGAGGACTTACCAAACCGGCTACGGACGCTTTAGGCCCAATAATCGTGGCCATCACTCGGAGTGCGGGTATTACCGCGGTGGCTGGCACCCGTCTTACCCACTCCTTATTCGCCGTCCCGTTTTCAGACGGCAAAAGCTCTTGCAGAGCAAGAGCACTCCGGCTTCCCTTTTCTCGCGTTAGCGAATTGAAAAGGTTTCTCGCCTGCTGCGTACCGTAGTACCTGGACTCATGTCTCAGAGTCCATCTCCGGGCTCCTACTTCCATAGCCCGTACCCGTTATCGCCTTGTGGAGCCTTTACCTCCACAACAAGCTGATAGGCTGCAGTCCCATCCTTGGCCGCCGTGGCTTTGGGTGCTAGGACCTTCCAGTACCTAGCACCTATGGGGTATTAGCCCCAGTTTCCCGGGATTATCCCCCTGCCAAGGGTAGGTTGACTGCATATTACGGAGCAGTGCGCCGAGGGCTTACCCCTCGCGACTCGCATGGCTTAGTAGAAGCCGGATAGCAATGGCCTCTGGCGGGATCAACCAGAATTGGCGGGCCCTACCTCTAGGTTTCACCAATCAACCTACCTGAAGCCTTTGCTCCAGGACAATTTCTCATGAGCTAGAATAGGACTTTTCATCTTGCGTTACTTGACGTTATCAAAGCCTAACGCCAAGCCCATGAGGCAAATAAATTAATAGAAGTTAGTATATTTAAGTGTTTTGTTTTTAATAGGTGAAAATATGGAAATTAAGGAAGGTTTGCTTTTAGCTTTCGGTGAACTTTTTCTTAAGTCTGAAAGAGTGAGAAGACTTTTTTCGATGAAGTTAACCAACAACATTTCAATTTCTTTGAAAAAAGCTGGAATTAATTTCAAGATTTATCCTTTAAGGGAAAGGATTTTTGTTGAAACTAAAGAGAAAAATAAGGCTGAAAATGTGGTGAAAAATGTTTTTGGAGTTTCTTGGCTCGCTCAAGCTATTTTTCTAGAAGGCGGTCTTGAAGATTTGGTAAAATTTGTAGAAGAAAATTATGAGGAATGGATTAAGAAAAATCAGAGTTTTGCGATAAGACTTAAGAAAGGAGATTTAAGCGAGAGTGGAGAAGAAATTATCAAGAAAATTGCAAGTAAAATAGAAAGAAAAGTTGATTTAGAAAAGCCAAGTGTTGAATTGTTCTTGGAGGCAAGAAAAAAGGGATGGTTCATTTATTTCAAGAAGAAAAAAGGGAAGGGTGGGTTGCCTGTTGGGACAGGGGGGAAAGCTTTGGCTTTAATTTCTGGTGGTATAGACTCACCTGTTGCAAGCTATTTGATTGCTAAACGTGGATGTGAGAATGTTTGGATTCATTTCCATTCTTTTCCGCTTGTTTCAAATGCAAGCATAAAAAAAGTTGAAGAGCTTGCAAGAGTTTTCTTGAATTATCAGCCTAGGCTTAAAGTTTACTTTGTGCCATTTTCTGAAATTCAGATGAAGATAAAGGCTAGTGTTGAGCCAAAATATAGAATTCTTTTGTATAGAAGGTTTATGTTGAGGATTGCTGAGAAGGTTGCTGAGAAAGAAGAGTGTAAAGGAATTGTCACAGGAGAAAGCTTAGGTCAAGTTAGCTCGCAAACTCTAACAAACCTTGGAATAATAGAAGAAGTTACAAAATTTCCTATGCTAAGACCATTGATTGGATTTGATAAAGAAGAAATAGTTGAAATTGCAAAAGAAATTGGGACTTATGAGATTTCTATCAAGCCACAAGAAGATTGTTGTACTTTGTTCACACCAAAGCATGCGAGTGCTGCTGGAAATCTTGAGGTTGTTAGAAAGTTTGAAAAAAATCTAAATATAAAAGAAATGATAGAGAAAGCATTAAAAGAGGCAAAAGTAGAAATTTATTGAATGGCCAAGGTTGTGTAAGGGTTAGCACAAAGGCCTGTGGAGCCTTTAGTCCGGGTTCGAATCCCGGCCTTGGCCTAAAGATATTTCAATCGTTTTTTAGAAATAGCACTAGACAAATCTCAATTAAAAATCAGATTTTGTTAAGCTTGAAGCAAATAGTAGCCAGCAGCTTTTTCCCTCGCAACTCTCTTGATGACTTTTTTGTTCACAAGGCTTAGCAAGATGTTTGCAACTTTTCCTTTTGGCATCATCGCAGCTTTTGCTATTTGGTCTGCATCTTTAATCTTGTCTTCTGCTACTGCTTTTAAAGATTTCATGGCTTCGACTACTTTTGCTTCATCTGGAGTTAATTCAACCATAGTTTAACCTCAAATTTATTTTGTTTTTTATTTTTAAAGTTGAAGATGCTGGTGGCGGGATTTGAACCCGCGACCTCGGCGGTTCACCTTCTATCATCTTTTATCAAAGCTCATGTTTATGAGCGCCGCTTAGGCTATTACTATGTTCTAACCTCTGAACTACACCAGCTTCTACAATTAATATCTTAATGGAAACAAAAATAATTTTAAGGTTTTATGAAAATAATTGTTGTTTCAGTTCCTGGTGGAGGCAAAAGCACTGTTTTGAGATATGTGAAGAAAAAAATACCAGAAGCAAAAATTGTCACAGCTGGTGACATCTTTCTGGAAATTGCTTCCAAGAAATATGGAATTAAAGACAGAGATGAATTGAGAAAAAAGTTGACTTTAGAGCAACAAAGAGAAATTCAAGAAAAAGTTGCAAGAAGAATTGCAAGGATGAAAGGAAAAATTCTGCTCATTAACACACATGTAACTATAAAAACACCTTATGGCTATTTTCATGCCCTTTCTGAAAAGACGATGAAAATAATGAAGCCTGACATGATAATTTTGCTTGAGTTTGATCCTAAAGATGTTTTGAAAAGAAGGATTACTGACAAAAGTAGGAAAAGAGATATTGAAAGTCTGGAAGCAATAGAAGAGCATCAGATGATAAACAGAAATGTGGCTTTCGATGTGGCAAGCCAGTTTGAATGTCCGGTTAAGATAATTGATTTGAGGTTCAAAGAGAAAATGCCTTTTGAGCAAGCAATAAAAGGAGCAAAAGAGATAATTAAGATGATAAGGTTGATGAGATGAAACTAATAATTTTTGGACCACCTGGTTCTGGAAAAGGAACTTATTCTTCAAGACTTAAGGAAAAGTTTGAGATAGAAAAGATTTCAACTGGAGACATCTTAAGACAAGCTATTAAAGAAGGGAATGTTCTAGGGAAAATGGTAGAGTCTTATGTTTCTAAAGGTGAGCTTGTACCTGATGATATTGTGATAGAAGTTTTAAAGGAAGCAATCAAAGGAAAAGAAAATTTCATCCTAGATGGTTTTCCAAGAACTGTTAAACAAGCTGAAGAATTAGATAAAATGGTGAAAATCGATGCAATAATATTGATAAATTGCCATGATGAAATATTGATAGAAAAAATTTCTGCAAGGAGGATTTGTTCTAATCCAGCTTGTGATGGAAATTATAATGTGGCAAACATTCATAGAACTATTGGAGGAATAGAATACATTTTGCCACCACTTTTACCAAAAAGAGACATGGTTTGTGACAAGTGTGGTTCGCCTTTGATTCAAAGGAAAGACGACGTTCCAGAAGTCATAAAGGAAAGGTTAGAAATTTACAAGAAACAATCTTTACCTGTTATAGAATATTATAGAAAGAAAAAAGTTCCTTTCATAGAAGTTTGGATGAATAGACCTCCTGAAGAAGTAGTTGATAAAATAGTCGAAGGTTTGAAGAAAATTTTAAGATAAAACTAAAAAGTAAATATATATTTTGGAAAATAGAAAAATATTTATGTTACACGTGTAACAATTAAATCATGAGTTTTGTAATAGTTTTTGATATACCTAAATCACAAGCTGTGGAAAAAGTAAGGATAAACAGAGAGCTAAAGAGAATGGGCGCTCAGCTCTTGCAAGATTCTTTCTGGCGTTTAAATGATCTCAAAGCCTTGATAGAAATAGCAAGTTGGATAAGAAAGATAGGTGGAAAAGCTAGCATACTAGAAGAAAAGTTTATTTTCTAAGATTATTTTAACTTTTCCAATAATCCAGCAAATATTATTGGCAAATAAACCGTGGCATCCCCTTCTACAGTAACATGTTTAGCCTTTTCCTTAATTTTCCCCCAAGAAATTGCTTCTCTTGTTTGGGCGCCACTTAAGCTACCATCCCATTCTACTGCTGTTGTAATATATACAACATAGTCTAAACCATCTTTGAATTGATTCCACCAAATAACATGGTGCTTTGAAATACCGCCACCAATTATTAAAGCTCCAGATTTTTTGGCATTCCAGACTAAATCGCTAAGCAATTGTTCATCTTTCATCTCATTTATCACAAAATCTTTATGGTCTTGCCAAAATTGCCAAATTTGGTAGCCAACAGCACCATCTGTTATTCCTGGTACAATAACTGGAATCCTATTCTTCCAAGCCCAATAGAGGATAGAATCTTCTTTGTTTATCCTTTTCCCTAATTCCCAAATTAACTCATGTGTAGACAAATTTTTGTTTTGAGAATAAATTTCTTTCAGGAATTCTCTCATTTTTTCTTCAATTATTATTCCATAAGATTCTTTTGGTACAAAGACATTGCCAAGCCTATGTATTCCTTTTTTGTGGAGCTCAACATCATCAGCAAAAAAAGTTCCTTGATAATAGTCTTTGAAACTTCTAGCCAAATCATGGTCTAAAGTTCCGCAAGTTGTCACAATAACATCAAACCACTTCCTCTTAACAAATTCTTTGATAATACCTCTTGTCCCCGTAGCGATTATGCAAGCTGGAAAAGACAAAAACTTCAAGCAATCTTTTTCTTTAATCATTTTTTCAATGATTTCAAAAGCTATTGCCAAATTTTTTGCTGTAAAACCTCCAGAATTTTCCATTTGTTTAAGTATTTCATTTACAGATGTTTTTTCGTTGATTGAAAAATCTTTTACAGGTTCCATTCAACCACTTTAATTATTTCAACTTTATTGTTTAAATGTTGAAGCCTCAATTATGCTCAAAATTTCCTTAAAATTGTTTATTGAAAAATCAGCTCTTAAATCTTCGCTAAAAACAAGGATACACTTCATCCCCAAAATTTTTGGAATTTCTAAATCTTTTTCAAAAGAATCGCCTACCGCAGCCATTTCTTCAAAAGGAATTTTAATTTTGTTTCTTACAATTTCATAATACTTTCTATCTGGCTTCATAGTACCAACATCATCACAAGTGACAAAAAAATCAAAAAATTTTTTTAGGCTTAAGACTTCAATCTTTTTTTCAAGTTGTTCTTTAAAATCTTCACTCACAATAATCAGCTTAAAATTCCTTTTTTTCAATTCTTTTAAAGTTTCTTTCACACCTTCAAAAATTCTTAGATTTTTCAAGAAATTGCTCAAAAAAATTTCGTAAATCTCATCAACTTTTTTATTAATCTTATGTCTTTTAAGCAAGAGGGTGTAAGAGTATTTCCTATGTCTAAGGTTAGGATCTTTGCTAGTTTTAAGATTATTAACTATAGCCTTCCATTCTTCAAAAAGTTCTTCTTTATTAATTCCACAAAATTGGGATAAATGTTCCATAACTTTTAAATCAGCAGATTTAGCTGCTTGCTTACTTTCATAAAGTGTGTTATCAGCATCGAACAAGAAAGCTTTTATCATATCACCATCTTGTTATTAATTCTTCAACAATCTTTTTGTAATCAGAAATACTGCATTTTTCACCAATTATTGTATTTTGGATTAAACATCCTTTACCAATAGAACAATTCCCCATCACATAGCTCTCTTGAATTTCTGTGTTTTCTCTTATTGTTGTGTTTTTCCCTATGAAAGCATTTGGCCCAATAATGCAATTTCTTTCTATCCTACAACCTTTTCCTATATAAATTGGTGGCTTTATTTTTACGCTAATATCAATACTCGAATTTTCTTTAACTAAAATTCCGCCATGAGAATTAACTATAAGCTTTGAAGCTTGAATTAAATCTCTTGGGAATCCTAAATCAACTCTTTCCCCATAAAAAACCCAACCTTTTGCATTTCCATTCTTCAAAACATAGTGAGCTGGAAATTGTTCACCTTTTTCAAATTCTACTTCTCTAACACTTTTGAAGTAAGACTCTGAATTTAAGATGAAAGTTCCTACTGTTGCTATTTTACTTGGTGCTTCCTCTGTCTTAGGTTTTTCTATTATATCAACTATTCTCCCCATGATATCGAATTTAACGACTCCATACCTTGAAGGGTCTTCAACTGGCCTTAAAGATAGGAAAGCATCAATTTTTCCTTTCTCTTTCTTAAACCTACTTATCGTTTCTCTTGGTAAGTTTATTTCTGTTAAGCTATCGCCATATTGGACCAAGAAAAATTCTTTATTTTTCAAAAAGCTTTCGGCTGAAAGTATAGCATGAGCTGGTCCAAGCTGTTCTTTTTGAGTGAAATAAAATAGTCTAATCTTCTTGTACCTTCTTCCATAATATCTCCTTATGAACTCTTTTTTTGGTGAAGTTACAATAGCTACATTTCTTATTCCTGCATCTTCAAGATAATCAAGATTATAGCTCATGAAAGGCCTATCAAGAACTGGCAACATTTCTTTAGGTATTTTTTTGCTTAAAGGTACCATCCTTTTTCCTTCTCCTGCTGCAAGGATGACAGCAGTATCTACAATTCTATCCATTTTATCACCTCTTCAAGACCACTTTTAACACTTTCTTCATCTTCTGATTCAGCAATCAATCTAAGATTGTTTTCAGTACCAGAAGGTCTGATTAAAAAAGTGGAATTTTGATAGTTAAATTTTATGCCATCTAGCTCAGACAAAATTTCACAATTTTTTTCTTTCACTTTTTTAATCAATTTTTTTATTGCAACCTTAGGATTCTTGTGATGAATCGATTTTGTAAATTTGTAATAAGATGGCAATGTTCTTCTTAACTCACTTAATTTTTTTTCTAAAGATGATAATAATGAAGGTAAAAAAGTGGCAAAAAATGGACCAGAGTCATACAGCACAAAATTTGGATCTTTCATATGTCCATTTGGCTGACCACCAAAAACAGCTTTATATTTGAGCATATTTTCTGTCACAAAAAAATCTCCAATTTTTGAATAAACTACTCTACATCTTTTTTTCTCTTCTAAGTATTTAACAAGCTTTTGAGAAACATCTAAAGAAAAAACTACATTTTGGTTTGAATTGACATATTTCATAGCTGCAAAAATTAAGGTCTCGTCTCCTGGAACAAAATTCCCATTATCGTCTACAAAAAGAACTCTATCAGCATCGCCATCGCAAGCTATACCTAAGTCTGCCTTTAATTCTAAAACTTTTTGAGAAATTTCTTTCATCGTTTCTTCTTTTGGCTCAGGAGGTTTTGCAAAACCTTTATTCAAATTTGTGTTAATTTCAATCACATCAGCATTTAACCTCTTCAAAATCTTTGGAACAACAATAGAACCCATACCATTAAATCCATCGAAAACAATTTTCATACCACTAAGAGATTTTTTACCATTGATTCTTTGAATTCTAGAAATTATGGAAGAAATGTAATCTTCTGTAATTTCATTATTTTCTATTCTACCTTTTCTTGAATTCAAGATTTTTTTGTTTTTAAGTAAAGGCAGCAAATTTTGCTTTAGTTCTTCCATTCCATAAATTCTTCCATCACTTTGAAAAAATTTGAAACCATTCCATTCTTGTGATAAATGTGAGGCAGTTATCATGACTCCACCATCAGCCTTAAGATTTTTAACTGACCAAGCAACCATATCGGATGTAGAAAGACCAATATCAATCACATCACAACCAGCATGAATCAAACCATCTACAAGAGAATTTTTGAGTTTTTCGCTACTCTTCCTTATATCTCTGCCAACTACAATCTTACCAAAATTTCCAAGATAGGAAGCAAAGCCTTTACCAAATTCAAAAGCAATTTTTGAGTTTATTTCTTTTGGTACTAAACCCCTTATGTCATAATTCTTGAATATTTTTTGAATGTTCATGCTTTCACCAAAACATAAAATTTAATTTAAAACAAGAGTTTAAAAAGAAAACCTAAAAGATTTCATTTAACATTCTCAAGGAAAATTCTAAAAATAGAATTTTTTTCTTTATACCTTTACAAAAAGATTTTTAATGTTAAAAATTTATTAAAAAAATATGGCCTATTTAATCGAAGAAGAAAAGGCTTTCAAATCTTTAATCTTAGAGCCAAAAAATTTGAGAGTTCTGAACAGTGAACTTTCCATTAAAATTTTGCAAGAATTAGCTAAAAAACCTAGTTGTGCCATGGACATAGCAAGGAAGCTCAAACAACATGAACAAAAAATCTATTACCATTTGAGAAGGTTGGAAAAGGCAGGTATAATAAAACTTGAAAAAAAGGTTGAAAGAGTAGGAGCAATTGCAAAAATTTATTCTGTCCCTTGCCCTTACATTTCAGTTAAAATTTTTGATTCTGAAGGTCTTGAAATCAAAACAAAAGTGAGAGAGTCAGAATTTTTCCGACCTTTTGTAGAGAATGGAAAGCTGAATGCAATGATTGTGGTTGGTTCACCAGACCCTCATGGGAAATATGGTGCTCAAGCTTCTGATGGTAGTGCTGCTATTGATCTAGCCCTTTTCTTAGGCACTTTTCTAGAAACTTCTAATTTAAATTATAAAATTGATACTCAGGTTAGAGAAGAAGACTTTCAAAAAAATTTAATATTAATTGGTGGACCAAAGGCAAACATTCTGATTGATAAAATAAATGACAAATTGCCTATATTTTTTGATACAAAACATGATTTCAACATAGTATCTTCTTTTTCAAAAAATGTTTACACTGAAGATGAAGTTGGAATAATAGTAAAGATGGAAAGTCCATTTGCAAAAGGAAAGGAAATTTTGGTTTTGTCTGGTAGAAGATTTAAAGGAACAAGGGCTGCCATTGTTGCTGTTGTGAAGTACTTGAAAAAAATAACAGAAGGAAATAAGTTCAATGGTAACATCGCAAGAGTTGTGAAAGGAATTGACAGAGATGCTGATGGTATAATAGATGATGTGGAATTCTTAGAATAATTTATTTTCTTTAAAGATAATTTGATTATATGATTGAAGAAGAAATAGAGTCAATTTTAAAGAAGGCTGGAATAGAAGAAATAAAATTAGAAGTACCAAAAACTCCTGAATTTGGTGACATAGCTTTTCCTTGTTTTGATCTTGCGAAGAAAGAAAGAAAAAATCCAAATGAAATTGCTCAAGATCTTGCCAAAAGAATTGAAATTAAGAAAGACTCCCTAATTTCAAAAATAGAAGCAAGGTCAGGCTACGTTAATTTCTTTTTCAATTATCCAAAGATTTCTGAAGTAGTGTTAAAAGAAATTTTAAGAGAAAAGAGAGAAGGTAAGAAGAAAGAAAAAGTTATGATTGAGTTTTCTCAGCCAAATCCTGTGCATTCAATGCATATAGGGCATGCAAGAGGGACTTTTTTAGGAGACTCGTTAGCTAGAATTTTAGAATATCTTGGATATGATGTTATAAGAGCTAACTTGATGAATGATACTGGTTTACAAGTTGCTAAGCTCGTGACAGCTTATTTGCTATGGTCAAAAGGTAAAAAGCCTAAAGGTAAGCCAGATTATTGGCTCTGGGAACTTTACGTGAAATTTCATGAAGAAGCAAAAAAAGATCCAAGTTTGGAAGAAAAAGCAAGAGAAAATTTAAGGAAGTTTGAAATCGAGAAAGATGAGAATATTAGGAAGACTTGGAGAGAAATCGTGAATTGGTGTGTAGAAGGATTTGAAGAAACTTACAAAAAACTTGGGATTAAATTTGATGTTTACTTTTATGAAAGTGATTTCAGAGAGTTGGGAAAAAAGATTATAGAAAAGGGTTTAGAAAAGGGTATAATGGCAAAAACTGAAGATGGAACTATAATTTCTAGACTTGAAAAATATGGGTTGCCAGATACTGTTCTGCTAAGATCGGATGGTACTGGTTTGTACATCACAAGCGATTTTGGCATGACTGTGAGTAGATTTGAAAAATACAAACTAGATAAGCATATATGGGTTGTCTCCACAGAACAAATCCTTCATTTCAAGCAACTTTTCAAAATTTTGGAATTACTTGGATATGATTGGGTTAAAGGATGCAAACATTTTGCTTTCGAGCTTGTTCGTTTACCTGAAGGGAAGATGTCTTCAAGAGAAGGGAAAGCTGTATTGCTAGATGAAGTCATAAAAAAACTTTCTGATATGGCTTACCAGGAAATAGAAAAAAGAAAAAGTGAGTTTTCTGAGAAAGAGAAAAGGGAAATTGCAGAGGCTGTGGGAATAGGTGCTCTTAAATATGCAATAGTAAAAATTGAGCCTGAGAAGATGATAACTTTTGATTGGGAACAAATGCTTAAGCTAGAAGGTGATACCGGTCCTTATTTGCAATATGCTCACACAAGATGCGCAGGAATATTAAGAAAAGCTAAAAAATGGAAACCAACTTTTAAAGTTGAAAATTTGACTGAAGGAGAAAAAAGTTTAATAAAAGTTTTGGCAAGATTCCAAAAAGTTGTAGAAGAGGCTGGAAGAGATTTGAGACCTCACTACATTTGCAATTATGCTTATGAGCTTGCAACAGTTTTTGATAAATTTTATGAGACGAATTCCGTGCTTAAGGCTGAAACAGAAGAAAAGAAGAATTTTAGGCTTACGCTTGTGAAAGCAACAAAAATTGTTTTAAGCAAAACTTTGGAGCTCATAGGAATTAAAGCTTTAGATAAAATGTGAGTCATTTAAATAGTTGATTTTTCTATTTTAACTTGAATGTCTGAAGCATACAGACTTAAAGCTTCAAAAAAAGATAATCTTAAAACAGTTTTCCCAATTTCAGAGATTCAAGATTTTGTTAAAGATTTGAAGAAAGCAAGCATTTTTCTCATTTATGACCAAAGAAAATTGAAGGAGGAACATGCTTTCAATTATTTTACCCAAATTTTGAAACCTTTAAAAAATTACTTCAATGTTAATGTGAGTATAGAATATCCTATTCCTTATGAAATAGGAGTTAGCGTAGTAAAAATAGAGTCAGAAAATCCAAAAGAAATTATAGATATAATAACTGATACTCCTGATTTCCATTTTGCCTCTCAGCTTTGCATTTTTGTTTATAAGGATGAAAAAACAATAGACAAAAGCTTGATAATAGGACTTAAAGGGTACTATAAATATCCTAAAGATAAAGCAACATTTTATTCAGTCAAGCAAATTGATAAAATTCCATATAGAGGCAAAACAACTGTTGAAAGTGATGAAGAAAAAAAATCAGTTAAAAAAATGGTTTTTGATTATCTTACCATAGACAGCGTAGCCGAATGTCTACTTAAAGATACTGATGGTAGTGAGATAGGTTTTGAAAGATTAATATTGCCTGGAAAAGAAGGTCATATACATTGGCGTAGAAAATTAGAAAAAAATCTATTTGAAAAAGTAAAGCTTCAATCAAAAAATGATTTAGTTAAATTAGTTGAAGAGGAAGATGCTTTTTCTTTTTATCCTTCTTTATCTAAAGAAATAGATTGGAATGAGCAAAAAGTTAAAGTTAGACATAAATTTGTAAGAGAGCTTGACCCACCAGAAATTCTCACCAAAGGAGATGGTATAAAACTTGTTACCAAAATATCTGATATAACTAAATCATTATGTGAAGAATTAGAAATTCCTTCAATTTACATGTTCAGTGGTAGCAAAAGTGCAAGAGTTCAATGTTTTATCGATTATTACGATATACTTAATAATTTGGAAAAATTTGATAAAGATTTTCCATTTATAGGTGCGGCTTACAAGGAAAAACCAAGAAAAATTGAAGAGCTTTATAAGAGTGTTTACAGGAGCTTCAACAAAGCTTTTGATTTAGAATTGATAAACAAATTAGATGAAAAAGGTCTTTTACTTAGAGAGTTTAATAGAAGACCTGTTCCCAACGTGACATTTGATTCTAAAAGTGAATTGAGGTCATTAACTATACTTGTAGATTCTCCTTCTGCCGTTTCAATTGGTATTGGAAGTCCAAAAGTCATAAAAAGAATAAATGAAAAAATTGTTCCATTGGTTTGCAAACCGATAGAAAAATGCCCATCTTCAGAAGAAGAAATATTACAAGAATTCAATATTCAGTCCGCTATAAGCTACTTTGAAAAAAATAGCAAAAAAATTTTAAATAATTTGGAAAAAAAGATTACATCAAAAACTTTTGAAAAAATTTTTGAAAAGACAGCAAAAAATGAAAAAGAATTTTTTGATTTATGTAGTTTGAATGAAGATAAATTTTTTAGAAAATATTTTTAGATTTTTCCACCATGCTCTTCAATCCAGTTCTCTATGGCCTTTTTTATTTCTATCACCATTTCTTCCCCACTTGGTAGCTTTCTTTTAACAGTTATAGGAACCATCTTTTCCATAAATTCTGCCTTTGCTATATCAATAGGGTCTGTAGCTTCAGTTTTAACCAATACTGGTGCACCTAAAGAAATCTGTAAGGATCTTGCGCCAAGTATCCTTGCAAACTCAAACCTAGTCAATCGGTCAGGAGGCCATATCATCCTATCATCTTTTAGAATTATTTTTTCACCACCGGTATGTAAATTATTTTTTCTTTTTTATTGTTAAAAAATTTATGGTTTGAACTTATCAACGTCTTTAAGCAATTCTACCGTTCCCAAAAACACTTGTCTGCAACAATATCTTTTTAAGCCAAGATCATCCAAAATTTTTCCTGCATCTTCTCCTGCTTCTTTTCTTTTCTTGAATTCTTCCCAAAGATGGCCAATCGGTTTGCCACAAGTGAAACATCTTACTGGAATTATCATTTAACTTAACCTCCTCATTTTACCTTAGCTAAACATATATTTATTTCTTTCTCTATAAGGTTTTTTGCAAAATTTAAAATTTTTTCTAAAGCCTTTTCATCCCTAGCCTCTACTGTAATTCTTATAACAGGCTCTGTTATAGAAGCTCTTATTAAAAGCCATCCTTTTTTCAAGTAAATTTTTATTCCATCTATCTCACTTGTTTTATATCCGAGCCTTGAAATTTTCTTTTTTACTTTTTCAACAACTTTCAACTTAATTTTATCATCACAAGCCAAACTTTCTTCCTTGGAAGGATAATAAGGAACAAAATCTACAATTTCTGAAAATTTTCTATCGCTTTTTGATAATATTTCAATTATTTTGAGAGTTGCAAAATTTGCATCATCAAAACCTTTAAGATCAGAAAAGTAGAAGTGCGAACTTCTCTCGAACCCAAAATCAATATTTTCCTTTCTCATCAAATTTTGAATGAAGGCATGACCCCTTCTACTTGTTTTTAAAATACCACCTTTCCTTTTAATGTAATCTTCAATTGCAGTTGAGCAGCTCACTTCATCCAAAATTTTTGGGGATTTTTTCTTCTTAAATAAATCTTCAAGAATCACAATAGCTGCTTTATCACCAGTTAAAATTCTACCCTTTTCATCAACAAAAACTGCCCTGTCTGCATCTCCATCAAAACCAACACCTAAATCAGCTTTAATTTCAAGAACTTTTTCTTTTAATTCTTTCAAAGTTTCTTCTTTGGCTTCTGGCCCATGTGCCGGAAATTTCCCATCAATATTATCATTTAAAACTACAACTTCTTGTCCTAGCTTCTTAAGCAATTTTGGCACAATTAAAGCAGCACATCCATTTGAACAATCAACAGCAATTTTCAATTTCTTCTTGATTTTTACTTTTGGTAAAATGAATTTTAAGTAATCTTCAATGATTTTATCATATTCTTTTATTTTTCCCCTTTTCTTAACTTTCTTGAATTTTTCCTTGACGACAATTTCTTTCAGTCTTTCAATTTTTTTCTCTTCCATGAGAGAAGTTATTCCCTTATAAATGTGAAAACCATTCCATTCAGGAGGATTGTGAGATGCTGTTATCATCACCCCGCCATCAAAATTCTTTGACAACAAAGCAAAATAGAAAATAGGGGTTGTGGTTATACCAATATCAATCACATCACAACCAACAGAAGTTAATCCTGAAATAAGAGAATCTCTCAAACTTTTACTGCTCAGCCTAACATCTCTTGCGACAACAACTTTTTTTCCTTCTCCTAAAATCGTGCCAAATGCTTTGCCTATTTTTTCAGCTATTTCTTCTGTTAAATCTTTACCATAGATGCCACGAATATCATTTGGTCTGAAAATGTTTTCATTAAATTTTGCCTTCATTCTCATTCATCTTCTCCAATAGATATTTTGGATTTATTTTTAAGGCATTCAAAACTTTTCTGAGATTTTCTACACCGAAGTTTCTCTTTCCTAATTCTACATCTCGTATATTTTCCCTTCTAATCCCAATTTTCTTTGCAAGTTGATTTTGTGATAAGCTTAACTCAAGTCTTCTTTTTCTCAACACAGAACCAATTTCTCTTACGTTTGATAAAATTTTTATCCAATCTTTTTGTGTAGGCCATTTATCTTTGAATGTCTTCTCTTTTTTATAAATTCCTTTTTTCCCGGTTTTAAAATTGGCTATTTCTTTTGGACACTCTAAGCCAATTATTTTGAAGAATCTATAGGGAGTTCCGTCTTGTGTATTAGAATAAAGACAGTACCCGCATTCTTTTTTAGTAAACCCACTTTTGTACTTTACAGGATAAAAACTTAGATTAATTTCTTTTAATTTTTGAATAAGAAACTTGATATCTTTCCAAAGGAATGTGTTTGTTGCCAAGACTATATATGGCACCCTGTTGGAATCGTTTTTTCTTTTAATTAAACTTCCATCACCCAGATACCAAAATAGTAAGGTATTTTGGTTAAGTTGCAAATCTCTTGGCACCGTTTTTATAATTTTCCCATTTAATTTTTTATACCACTTTTTCCTTAAAGATAGAAATTCAGAATAAGGACAACTATTTATATAAAACCATACTGAAAATAAACTTTTATTATCTTCAGATATCCAGCACTTTACTTGAAAATTATTGAATAGATTTTTTATCCATTCCACAAACATTTTATCTTTTGAAGTTACTTTAAAACTAAAATATTTGTTATTTTGAGCACGTATACTACCATCTCCTAGAAGACAACCTTGTACTATATCCTTTATCTCTTGCATTCAATCACCTCTTCTTTTTTAATTGTTCCTCAATGAATTTCTCAACTTGTTTTGATAGTATTAAACCTTCTCTTTCGCAGTATTTCTTGTATTTCTTTAATAACTTCTCGTTTATCGAGAGTGTTAATTTAATTTTTTTGTTCATACATAAATATACGTATGAAAGAGTATATAAAAATAGTTGCTATCTTTTTGAACGTTGGCGATGCCTTCTTGAACCACGCTTGCTTGCTCCTCTTCCACTCCCATGATGTGGCTCAGTTCTCCTGAAATCGAAAACAAGCAAATTTCTATCGTAATTCAAGAATTTTTCTTCCAGCTTTTTATCTTTGAAATATTCTAATATTCCTCTAGCTATCGCCATCCTTACAGCTTCTGTTTGTCCTGTCGTGCCGCCACCTTTAACATTCACATAAAAATCAAGCTTGCCACCCAAATCTTCAGATAAAAGCAAAGGTTCTTTAATCCTTAGCCTCAAAAATTCATTTCCCCAAATCTCAAGAGGCTTAGAGTTTATTATAATTTTTCCTGTGCCAGGAACAATCTTTGCCCTAGCTATTGCCCTCTTCCTTTTTCCTACTGTGAAAACAATTTTTGGCTTTTCTTTCTTCATTTTCTCAGAAACTCAATTTGTCTTTACACTTTTTAAATCTTTTCTATCAGGCTTTCTGGCTTTATTGAAGGCTTTCTTACCAAAAATCTATTCCTCAATTCAAGCAAAATTTTGGAAAAAATGCTTGGTTTCTTTTCTTCAAGTTCAATCCCAGCTAGTTTGCCTGCAAGCCTTGTGAATTCTAAACTTGAAGGAGAGAATGGATTATAGTTCAGAATTGTTTTATTAAAAGATAATGCTTTCCCTATTTCTTCATCATAAGGAACCTCTGCAAGCACAGGTAACCTTGTTATTTCTTCCACTTCTCTCTTTCCAAGCTCATGTGGCTGTTGTTTCACCATGTTCAATACAATACCCAAAGGGACTAAATTAAAACTTCTCGCCACTTTCTCACATTTCACAACATCTATCACAGAGTTCATGTAAGGCACTGCAACAAAAAGGATTTCTTGCGCAGCACTTAAAACACCTAAAGCTTCCCTTCCAAGGCCTGGAGCAGAATCTAGCAAAACAAAATCAGAATCTATGCTCTTTATCACCTCTCTCAAATTTTCTATTTTAACATCAATCAAATCTTCAACTTTTATACTTGCTGGTATTATACCTATACCTTCTTTAAAGAAAATTACATCTTCCAGAGAACTTCTTCCTGCTAGAACATCATTCAAGCTCTTTGAATAAAAGTGAAAGTCAAACAAGAAGCCAAGATGTGGTGTTGTTAAATTGCAATCCACAACAGTAACTTTTTTTCCAAGCCTATTCAAGGCAAAAGCAAGGTTTGCAACAAGTGTTGTTTTACCTACTCCTCCCTTACCACTAGCAATTCCTATTATTCTTGCCATTAATTATTATTTTGTTAAACTTTCATAAATTGATAGGGTTTTGGTAGCAGCTAAGTCAAAAGTGAATTTCTGAAGGACAAGCTTCCTTCCATTTTTTCCCCATTTTTCAGCTTCTTCTGGATTTTTCAAGACTTCTTTTATTCCCCAAGCTATGTCTTCTGGTCTATTTCCATCAACATGTACTCCAGTTCTTCCTTCTCCAGCTGGAACAACTTGCTCTTTAAAGCCAGAAACTCCTGAAGCTCCAACTACTACAGGCTTTTCCATTGCCATGGCTTCACTAGCCACTATACCAAAAGGCTCGTTTATACTTGGAAAAACACAAACATCAGCCAAAGCAAAATGAGCAATTTTTTCCTCATCTTTCAGCCATTTGTTCACAAGAATTACATTCCTCTCAAGACCAAGACTTTTAATTAATTCTTTTGTAGCTTTATCTTCACCAATTCCAACCATAATCAACTTTGTTTTTGGAAATTCTTTCAGCACAAGAGGCATTGCCTTGACCAAATTGAAGATGCCTTTAAACCACGTGAGCCTTCCTATGAAAAAAACTATTTTCTCATCTTTGATTTTATACTTTTCTCTCAATTTTTCCACAATCTCAGGATTAACTTTTTTTGGGTCTAAAAGCTCAGGATCAGTACCATTCCAACAAACAGAAATTTTTTCCTTATCATATCCTATTGAGGTTACAAACTCTTTCATAGCTTCTGAAACTGTGATTATCTTGTCAGCTTCTTTTGCCATCTCTCTCTCAAGCTTTTTAAGAGTTTCCGAACCTGGAAAATTTCTGACTTCTTCAACAGAATGCAAGTGAAAAACTATTGGAATTTTTGTTTTTTTAAGGATAAGACCAGAAAAAGCTGAAATCCAATCGTGAATAGCTATCACATCAAATTTTTCTTTCTTTTGAATTTCCATAAACTTATTTGCAGAAAAGAGATTGTAATTGAAAATATCAGAAAAAAGTTTTATGTTTTCTCCCCAACTCAAAATATCATTATTTGCAAAGATAGAGACAGCTTGAGAGCTATCTGGATAAAAAGGTCTGTATATCTTAATCCCATCTCTTTCTTCAAATTCTTTGAAATTGAAGTTCATGGTAAAGACATAAACTTCGTTTCCTTTTTCAACAAATTTTTTTGTCATATTGAGAGTGTAGATACCTAAGCCTCCAACAAGAAAAGGTGGGTATTCCCAAGAGAAGAATGCAATCTTCATATTAATTTTTTAGTATTGGAAGATATAACTTTGTTAAATATTCTTCAGCAACTTTATCCATATCAACATCCATATTAAAAGCATTCCAAACTATTTTGTCCCAAGTTTTTTTCTCATTGTAGAAAAGATTTGAAATAATTTTTAATTTTTCAAAAAATGCTTCCCAACTATAGTTTTCCTTTTTTACCTTAAAACCATTTTTGGAATCTATTATTTTTTCAACCATACCACCTGTATCAGTTCCTAAAGTTACGGTTCCATTAACAGCCGCCATCATGTAGCCTGTTCCACAAGGCTCTTTTTCAGGTAAAGAAGGATAAAATAGAACATCGCCTCCCCAATACATTTTCTTGGCAAGCTCTTCATTAAACCCATAAATAAAAACAAAATTGTTGCTTAAATCTTCATCAAGCTTCTTACAAATTTCTATCCATTTTCTTCCTATTGGATCACCAAGAGCAGCTCTGCCTAATATTATCAGTTGGGCACCAATTCCTCCTTCTTCCCTATCTTTAACTATGATATCTGAATGTGGTAGAAATACTTCAAATCCTTTTTGGTCTGCAAACCTTCTGGGAATTACTATGGTAAGTTTTTCTTCAGAAAGTTTATCTCCTTTAATATTTTCGATTTCTTTCAAAAGCTCTATTTTTGCCTTCTTCTTCTTTTCTTTCAGTTCTTTAATTGTTTTCACGCCTCTAAATTCAGGCATCCTCCAGTAATCTATATCAATGCCATTTGTAATACCAAAAACTTTTTTTGATTTGAAAATTCCTGTTAAGCCTTCCCCATTTTTCAACAAAGTTTCGGCATAATCTGGGCTAACTGTATTACATATATCTGAGAGAATTGAAGCTGTATAGGTTAAATTGATTTTATCCTCCCATATAACTTTATCTCTCCATTCTTCCCCTATACCAAGTTCACCAAATCTTTCTTTATCGAATATTTGTTGATAGGCTTTGCCAGCATTGTGAATCGTGTAAGCAAATTTCAAGTTCTTGATTTTTGGGTCTCCATGATACCTGTGCTCAGCTTTGAAGAAAAGGGGTATCAAACCTGTGTGGGCATCATTTAAATGGATTACATTAATCCCATCTAAAATTTTTACTAAGTCTAGAGTACCTCTCGCTAGAAAAATTGCCCTTTGAAGACCATCTCCTTCATAAAGTAGATTTGCCATTTTTTCATTTTCCAAGAAATAAAATGTAACTCCATTCTTCTCAACTTTCTTCACATTAGCTTGAACTTTTTCATTACCAACCCAAAAATTCAATGTGGCTAGATCCTCTAGCTTTATATCACTATAGTCAATCTCTTCTATTTCATCTTTATCATTTCTTCTGTACTTATATAACAAGCTTACAACACTAACTTTACAACCTAATTTAGCTAAAGAATAAGCAAGCTCTTCTACAGCTGGGCCTAATCCACCTGCCCTTGATTTGAATGTCTTAAGTTCAGCAGAAACTAGAAGAACGCTTGGTTTAGCAGAAAACTCATTCATAAAATTAAATTTAGTCTTGATACCATAAATAAATTATGAATGATTTAACCGTGATTGGAGATATAAATCTCGATGTGATTTCTTCTCCTTTGAGAAATTACCCAGAAAAAGATAAACAAACAATATTACCAAAAATCATAGTTCAGCTTGGTGGTTCTTCTGCAATTTTTGCTTCAACCTGTTCTAGCCTTGGAATAAAAACAAAATTCATTGGTCTTCTAGGCTTTGACTTCATTTCTGAATTTTTGTTAAAAGAAATTGAAAGGATTGGAGTAAGTTCTGGAATTAAAAGGATTGAAGGAGAAGAAGCCGGAATAACGATATCTCTTACTTTCAAAGACACAAAAAGAGCTATGATAACTTTTAGGGGAAGCAATGAAAATTTATCTAAAAAAGATTTTGAGCTAGAGGAAATTGAAGGTAAAATATTGCATATTGGCGGCTTCAATTTGCTTGATAGCTTAAGAAAAGATGTTTATGAAATTTTTTCTCATGCTAGAAAAAATGGGATAAAAACAAGCTTAGACCCAAACTGGGATCCAAAAGGTTGGAAAAAAGAGAGGCTTATCGACTTGATTAAAATTTTAGGAATTACTGATTTTTTCTTTCCAGATTATGAAGAAGGCAAAGCTATTACAAAAGTTGAAGAGCCTAGAAAAATTGTTGAGAAACTTCTTGGTCTTGGAGCAAAAATTGTTGCTTTGAAATGTGGAAAAGATGGGTGCTATGTTGGAAATAAAAATGAAGTATTTCATGTAAAGGGATTTAAAGTTAGAGCTGTTCAAACAACAGGAGCAGGAGACGCTTTTGATGCTGGTTTTATAAAAGCTTTTCTTTCTGGGTTAAGTTTAGAAGAATGCGCAAGATTTGCAAATGCTGCTGGTGCTCTATATACCACAAAATTTGGAATAGAAAGATTTCCAAAAGAAAAAGAAATAAAAAAATTGATTCAAGATTTTATTTGATTATCTTCTTTCCTTGTTCCCAACTTTCCCATTCAATCCATTCATCTGGTGCCAAGACGACGTTGTGCAACCATTCATAAGTTGCATATCCTGTACTTGTGTCTGATTTTGCAAAACATATTCTATCGATGACATGAGCGTGCTCTCTGCAAACAGCTTTTCCTCCCATGGAAACTGCTACTGCCTCTTTACCACAAAACCAACATTTCATTTTTCTCACCTCACAATTTCATTATAAACTGCCAAAAGTTGCTCGGCAGCTTTATCCCAAGTGAAAGTGTTTTCAGCAGCATATCTTCCGTTTTTTCCCATCCATCTTGCATGCTCGGGATTTCTTAAGATTTCTTTTATTCCCCAAGCTATTGAATTAGGAGCTTGGTAAACTCTTAGACCTGTGACATCATGCCAAATCATCTCTCCTGCTCCTGTTCCATGAGTTGCTATTACAGGCTTGTAGCATGCCCAAGCTTCTAGAACAACTATGCCAAAAGGTTCATTTCTGCTTGGTACAACTACACATTCAGATGCTTTCATTATCTTAGTTTTCCAATCATCAGGAACATAACCTGTAAATCTAACTGCATGCTGCACCCCAAGCTCCCTTACCCTATTTTCAAGCTGTGACTTCATGTAGCCATCACCAACAAAAACAAATTTTGCATTTGGAAAATCTTTTAAAACATCTGGAATTGCTTCAACAAGCAAATCAGGACCTTTTTGAATAGTCATCCTTCCAACAAAAGTTATCATAGGATCATAAACTCCAATACCAAGGTGTGATTTAACATCTTTCCAAGCATCAATAAAACCATCAAAATTTCTAGCCCAAATCCCGTTTGGCACAACTCTTAACTTATCTTCTGGTATCCTATAAAGTCTTTTAACTTCTTCTTTCATCACATTTGAACAAACAGTAACCCTTTCTGCTATATAAGTTCCATACCATTCAAGGTTTGTTATGTCTTTGGCAACACCATCATGAAAATGATTTCCATCTCTTCCGAATTGTGTTGAATGTAAAGTAAAAACAACTTTTTTATTTCTCGCTTTCTTTATTTCATCCAAAGCATTAACAACTTGCCAATCATGTCCATGAATTACATCAAAAGGACCAGAAACATTTTCAGTTTCAAAGAAATGGTAAGCCATTGACTTACACATATTGTTTGTCATTTCATAAAAGAAGTTTGGTGAAAAATTGAAAGGACATCTGTGATAATGGACACCATCAACAACTTCATAAACTTTCTGATTTTGACCTATTCTTGTGAAAACGTGAACTTCATTTCCTTTTCTCTGAAGAGCTGCCGCAAGCTCAGTTACAGCAACACCCATACCTCCGACAGGAATAGAATGTAGGGACTCCCAACAAAAGAAACCTATCCTCATTACAACACCGATAACTATTTAAATTTTTTGTCTATTACCTTATAAATTTAACATTTTTTCACAAAAAGAAGCAAATCTTTTACCTTGTTCAAACCAATAATCAATTCCCCAATAAACATAGCAACTTGTTTCTGCTATTAAAAGCCATTTTTCAACTTTTTGTCTTTTCTCTTGCTCGAGCTCATGAAACTTTTTGCTTAGAGAGAGTATTTTTTGAAAAGCTTTAATTCTTTTTTCACCTAAAAGCCAGTTTTCATGCCCATCTATCCAAGAAGCCCCAATATCTTTCAATTTTATTTTGTCTTTGATTTCATTCTTTTCATAAAACTCATTAAGAAATTCTGTCACGGTTAAAGAAGAAACTTCTTTGCCAATTTTTTCTTTGAAGAATGGTACAAAGGTTTGAGGGAAAAATTCATTCATCATCACATTTCCATTCTCACCATCACTTGCTGTAACAATTAAAGCTGGTTTATCACTAGATTTAGAAAAAATTCTTTTTGCTTCAAGGCACTTTTCAAAAAGAAGATTAGCATCACAGCCTGCTTGTTGATCGATGAAATAAGTTGGAGCCCTGAAAATTACAATGATTTCCTCATCTCCTGCTTGAAGTAAATGAGGTTTGCAAACAAGTTTTATAACCTCTTCATAAGATAAACTTTCATAACCTTGTACACTTTGTACTGGTAATATAATCCAGTCATAATATTCTTTCACATTCTCTATCAGTTTTCTCAAAGATTCTTCTCTCCCTGGTACACCCATCTCAGGAAGCCAAAATCCTTTAATCTTTTTGAGCTCATTTTGACCAAAAATTCTCTTAAAAATTTCTCTCCATGCTTCTATTTGCAGTTTCCAATCTTCTTCTGGAGTTGCTGGAAAATAGCAGTGAGAATAAGCAGTACCTACAAACTCTATGCAATTTGGAAATTCTCTCAAAACTTTTTTGTATGATTCTATTACTGGGCCAATTTTTTCACTATCAACTTCAACTTTCTCTGAAACTTTTCTTTCATCTAAGTCTAAAAGAGATTCAAGAAGTATTCCGGAAAAATCTAGCATTATTTTTGGTTTAAAGCCTTCTTTGGCAAGGATCTCTACATATTTTGCAGGATTTTTATAGGCTCTCAGCATTAGCTTTGCATCCCAGCTTTCTCTTGAATCTTTTGAATTGAGCATTTTTTCTAGATTCGAAACTATTTTTTCATCAACCCAAACAAGAGGCTGATGCATGTGAAGCCAGGGAACATAATAAACATCCATAATTTAATTTTGAAAGAGTAAATTAATTTAGATGAATTTGGGATTTTTAATCAAAGAATCTGGAAAAGAAATAAAATTAGATTTTGGAAGAAAGGTAGAAAGCAAGAAGAGATATTTGTCTGAGCTTTTGAAAGATAAGGTCATTCTAGATTTGGAAAATTCAAAAAAACTTTTGAAGAAAAAAGGAGATGTTTTAGTTTATGAAGTTTACAACTTATGGAAGTTTGATGAATTTGCAAAAAAATTTCTTGAAAATTTTGGGCTAATGATGGACATAACTTTACTTAAGCAAGGCGTTTTTTCTCTTAAAGAAGAAGGTGAAGCTTTTTGTACTTATGGTCATGCTCACCAGAAAAATTTAGGAGAAGTTTATCAAGTTTTGAAAAATGATTGTTTCCTTCTTCTCACGCATAAAAAAACTTTTAACAGTTATTTAATCAAGATTAAAGAAGGTTATTCCTTTTTTATTCACCCTTCTTTCATTCATAGACTTATTTCTGGAAAAAAAGATAGTGTGATTTTAAATTTTGTGCCAGAAGATGCTGGACATGATTATGATGTGGTGAAAAATAAAGGATTCCCTTTTCATGTTTTTTATGATAACAAGAAAAAACTCTATTTTAAGGAAAATAGAAAATATCCTGAGGCTGGTCTTATTCTTGTGGAGAAAATAGAAAAGTTCGATGCTTTGAAACTTGCCAAAAAAAATCCTAAAAAGCTGAGAAAGATTTTGAGAAGACCAAAAGATATTTATGACCTTACTAAAAATTATTTATGAAGCCAGAAGAAATCTTTGGTGTGAATGCAGGAAAAGTTTGGAATGCCTTGAAAACAAAAGGTCCTTTGTCTTCTGCAGCAATAGCAAAAGAAACTGGTCTTAAGCTTAATGATGTTTTTGGTGCTTTAGGTTGGCTTGGAAGAGAAGGCAAGATAGAGATAATTGAAGATAAAGGCAAAGTCCTCTACAAACTTGTTTGATTAAACTTTTGGTACCTTCACAAGCTTATATTCCTTTCCCCTTCTACTCTTTAAACTCATCTTCAGCTCATCTTTTTTTCTTTCCATCTTTATTTCAACCAAATCATTTCCAATCCTTTTCTTTCTCAAAACTTTCATACCATCCAAGAGCGAAGGAGAAGCAAAAATTGTTTTGTTAAAAGCATCAACTTTTAACCCTAGCATGTGTTCATCTATGCATCTTATTACAGAAGCAAATCCCCAGCCTTGGAAGAATCCAGCAGGCTCATAACCAATTTCTTTAAGTAGCACGGGATCACCATTTTCAGAATTCCATGCTTCGTCCAAAGAACCTAAACAATTCTTATCAAACATCTTTGATAATATCTTCAAATATTCTAAACCCTTTTCTGGTCTTTCATATTCAAACTCTGCACAAGCTGCCAAACCTGTAATCCAACTCCAAACGCTGCCAGTATGATAGCCAAGAGGATTAAAATCAGGGTCATTTTTTGAAAGACTTCTCACACCAAAAGGTGAAGTGAATTCTTCACTTTCTATCTTCTCTAAAACTTTCAAAGGATTTTTTGAAATTTTGAAAAAAACTGGAAAGATTGAGTTTATAGTCTTTCTTTCATCTTTAAACTTCCACTTCATCCTGTCAAAATAAAGATTGTAAATTGGATTCCAAAATTTCTCTATTTTTTCTTTCACTTCCTCAATATAAGAGAAATCTATCAAATCTTCACCCAAAATCTCAGAAAGTTTTTTCAATGAAAGCAAACATTCATACCAAATCGCTTGAACTTCCACTGGCTTACCATCTCTATCCAAAGTGTCCATCCATGTTTCCCTTTTTCCAGCTTCAAGCAGACCATCATCCGTCTTACTCATACACCATCCAAAAGCTTTCAGGATGTTTTTCTTACTCTCTTTCAAAAACTCTAAATCTCCTGAATTTTGGATGTAATAAGCTGAAGAAATTATCCAAAGTGGGGTAGCATCTATAGAACCATAAGTAGGACTTCCATTCAAAGAAATGAAATTTGGAATTTCTCCTTCTTTAGACTGAAACTTCATCAAAGTCATCAAAGTTTTTCTTGCATCTTCAAAATTTCCATAGTCTACAATAGCCGGAATCATCCAACCCAAATCTCTTCCCCAAAACTGAATGAACCAAGGATAACCAGCAACATAACCAAATCCTGCTTCAGTTTCAACTTTAAGTTTTTCCAAGCCAAAGACACTTTTTTTGAAAATTTCATCTATCTCTTTAATTCCTGTCTTAATGTTTGAAGCCAAAAGTTTTTCAGGTTCTTTTTTGATTTCAACCAAAGAATTTTTTGTATAGGCAAAATTACACATAGACTCTGTCTCATTTTTTCCACAAGCAAAAATTATTGAAACTTCTTCTCCTGAATCAACTTCAAATGAGATCGTGCCTGGAAGAAAACATCTTTCAAGTTCACCTGGAAAATGGTCTTTGTATATTTCTTGACCAGAAAGTTCAAATGGTTTTGAGATACCAAAAGCAAGAGAACCCTTTTCAGAATTCATCAAAATTATCCCTGCTTGTTTTTTAACCTCATATTTTCTATCGTGCCAATTTTCTTCTCTATCTCGAATGTTAATTCCAATTTCGAGATAAACCCTTAATTTTTTCATTTCATCGCTTTGGATTGAAAATTTGCAAACAAGTGATTTTGCCTCTTCATTCACAAACAATTTTTCTCTTGCTTTTATTCCTTCAAGCTGATAAATATGAGTAAAGGTAGAACCATCAAAATTAACTTCAACACAATTTTTTGGTGATAACCATTCTTCACCCAATCTAAAAGCAAAGTAATCTAAAAATTTTCTTGAACCAGACCATAAACCAGTCCATTTAGTTCTAAAACCAGAATCACAAAATCTGTGGAAAAAAACTTTTTTACCAGCTAACAAATAGCATTTGTTTGAAAATTCTTCTGCTTTCATCTTATCTTCCAATGTTAAATTTATATGGTATATAAAAAATAATTATAACTATGACTCTTATTACCTTAAACTTCCAGGTCCACCAGCCTTTAAGATTAGCCAATTTTCAGCCAGATGGTATATCTAGAGACTTAAGCAGTTATTTCAACTCAGGCTTGAATAAAATGGTTTTTGAAAAAGTTAAGAATAGGTGCTATTTACCTACAACAAACATCTTGCTAGATTTAATTGATCAGCTTAAACATGAAAAAAAGAGCTTCAAGGTAAGTTTTGCTATTACCGGAGTTTTCCTCGAACTTTGTGAAAAATATGGAAAAGACGTGCTTGAAAATTTTAAGCAGTTAGCAAAGACAAAAAATGTTGAAATAATAGGTGAAACTTATCATCATTCTTTAGCAAGCCTTTTTGAAAACAAGGAAGAATTCATAGAAGAGATTAACTTACATTCTCAAGCTATGAAAGATTTCTTTGGTGTTAAGCCTAAAGTTTTTGTGAATACTGAAATGATATACAATAACGTGATTGGCAAGATAGTTGAAGACTTGGACTTTAAAGCAATTTTTACTGAAGGAGCTGAAAGGATTTTGGGCTGGAGGTCACCAAATTACGTTTATTTGAGAAAATATTGCTTCCCTGATGATAGAGATTGGGATAAAAGAATAAGAATTCTTCTTAGGAATTACAGGCTTAGTGATGACATTGGTTACAGATTTTCAGCAAGAAATTGGGATCAATGGCCTTTGACTGCTGATAAGTTTGCAGCCTGGCTAAACGCAACAAATGGTGAATGCATAAACCTTTTCATGGATTTTGAAACTTTTGGAGAGCACCAATGGGAAGACTCTGGAATCTTCTGGTTCTTGAAAGCTTTGCCTTTTGAAGTTTTGAAGTATGATAACCTAGAGTTTGCAACACCTAGTGAAGTTGTAGAAAAACTTCAACCTATTGGTGAGATTGATGTTTTTGAATTTTCTACAGTCTCTTGGGCTGATATGGAGCGTGACGTTTCAGCATGGCTTGGAAATAAAATGCAACAGACTTGTTTTGAAGAAGTGAAGAATTTAGGTAAAATTTTAAAAGAAATGAATGATGGTGATTTGAAAAAAGTTTGGAGATACCTATTGACAAGCGACCACTATTATTATATGTGCAACAAGATGTGGGCTGATGGTGATGTTCATAAATACTTCAGCTGTTTCTCTTCTCCAGAAGAAAGTTTTGCAAATTTCATGAGAATTGTCACTGACTTAAAAACAAGGGCCTTCACTACCCTCTTGTCTGAAGGAAAGAAAAACAGTTAACTTGCTATTTCTTTCAATTCTTTTAATCTCTTCAAACACACTTCTCTCAAAAAATCTTTTTTTTGTTTACCTAAAGTGAAGTAGTCTTGCCATAAAGCTCTTCCAACCATGAAGCCAGAAGCTCCAAATTTGATAGAAATTTTCAATTGTTCTTTAAATTGGTTGAAGTCTATTCCCCTACTCAATAAGACCCAAGGAACCTTGCTAATTTTTGTGAGCTTTTTACAGTTAGATTCAATTTTTTTTCTTTTATCTATACCGAGCTTGCCTGGAAATTCTGTTTTAAGCAAGTTAACCCCAAGCCTTGAAATTATTTTTGCTGAGCTCAATATCAAATTGCTTTTCTCTTTTTCAAAATCTTTTTCCTTGTAAGGATAGACAAGAAATTCACAAACAAAAGGCAAACCAACTTCTTTACATTTTTCTGAAACTTTTTTCACAAGCTCTTCTTGCTGTCTTGCTGTTTTTGCTTTTGGGTTAAAATATATCAAAAGCTTGGCTGCATCTGCACCTAGCTCTTTAGCCTCTTTTGGACCAAAATTTTTTATTAGGTGAGTAAGCCTTCCATCTTCGGTTTCTTCATAACCAGATTCTTCAAGAGAAATTAACAAACCACACTTGTGTTTAATTGAATTTATAGCTGGTCTTCCATAAATTGGATCTAGCAATATTCCAGAAGCTTGAGATGAAAAAATTTTGGAGAATTTTAGTTTTATCGACTCAAGAGTTTTTCTTGAAACTCCTTCAGGTTTTTCAGGATTAATTATCTTCTTTAAAGATTCTCTATGGTCAAGCGCCACAATGTGAAAAAAACCATTAAAGGATATTTTTTCCAAGCTCAATCAAATTACCTCTACTTTCATTCTATTTTCAACTTTTTTGTAAAATGCATAAACTTCATCTTTCATAGGCAGACCTGCTGCTCCTTCTCTCGTGACTTTCAAAGCACCACAAGCATTCGCAAACTTTATACAGTCTTCAATTTTTTCTTTCTTTAAAAACTTATGTAGAAAGCCTGCAGCAAAAGCATCACCAGCTCCTATAGTATCTACAATCTTAACTGGAACAGTTGAAACTGAAAATGCTTTTTCGTTAAGATAAACTAAGGTTTTATCTTTTCCACTTTTTACTATTATTATTTTTCCTTTAAGTTTTTTCCTTAACAATTCCAAAGCCTTTTGAAAATCATATTCAGGATGACCAATAATTCTTATGACTTCAACCCTTGTTGTTATCAACACATCAACATTTTTCAAAATAGGATAAAGTTTCTTGAAGCCTTCTTGAGACTTTGACCTTCCTGGGTCAAAAGAAACTGTCTTTTTCATCTTTTTCGCTAACCTTGCAGCATAAGCAAGAGCTTCAAGGGTAGTGCCACTCATATGTAAGTGGGAAGAATTTTCTATTGCTTCCTTTGAGATTTCACTCTTGTGCAAAGGCTCATTTGCACCAACCATTTCAAAAAGTAAAGGTTCACCACTTTTATCTATAACTATCATCGACACGCCTGTCGGCTTTTCAGTTGTTATCTTAACATACTTTGATTCAACACCATAGAATTTCAGCTGCTCTAGCAAATATTTGCCATGGTCATCATATCCTATTCTACCAATCAAAGCAGTTTTCATCCCAAGCTTTGACAAATTGCAAGCAACGTTGGTGGCAGAGCCACCTATGCTATGTGTTATTGTGCCTTTGACAAAAGTCATTCTGTCTGGTTTAGGGAATTCTTCTACAAAAGACCTTGTGTCATACAAAATGTGGCCAATACAAACAGCATCAAACATAATAATTAATTGAAGTTCTTACTTTTTATTTTTCTTTGAATTTATTGTAAGAAAGTTTTAAAGCTTCTATTCCTGGCATCGGCTTACCTGAAAGGTATGTTATCAAAGCTCCACCACCTAAGCTTATGTAAGAAAACTTTTCTTTTTCAATTCCAAGTTTTTCTATCGCTAAACCTGTATCGCCACCTCCTATCAAAGTGAAAGCTTTTGAGTCCGCAACTGCTTCTAGAATCTCTTTTGTTCCAATTTCAAATCCTTTCTTTTCATAAACTCCTGCTGGTCCTTTTACAACAATTGTCCTCGCACTTCTTAAAATTTCCAAATATCTTTGAATTGTTTCACTTCCTATGTCAAGGATTAAAGATTCTGCAGGTAACTCTTTCAAGTTAATTTCTTTTCTTTCTCCATTCTCTTCAAAAGCAACATCTGTTGGAATTTCTATTTCCAGCTCATAATTTTCCAAAAGTCTTCTTGCTTGAGGAATCAATTTCATGAAACCTTTTTGTTCAAAAAATTTTAAAGTTGGTATACCAAGGCTATAACCTTTTGCTGCTAAGAATATCTCACCAACAGTACCACAAGTAAGCACTTTTTCTATGCATTCTGGCTTGTTTTTAAAGAGGAATTCCATTATATCCAAACAATCATCAGGTTTAGCTCCTCCAAGAATAAAGACATTTATTCCCAAAGCTTCTAAAGCTTTTTCCACAGATTTCAACTCTCTTTCCATGACTTTTCCAGCAATTGTTGGTAAAACTGGTGAAAATCCAACAATAGAAGCATGACTTCTGTGAGAAGCAGAAAAAGCATCTTGAACAAAAAAATCAGCTAAAGGTGCTAAAGTTTGAACAAGCTTTCCTTTGCTGTGTTCTTCTGGACTTTTTTCTTGAGTTTCTTCATCCAAAAGCCTTACATTATCCAAGAGCAGAGCTTCCCCTTCTTTCAAATTCTTTATTTCATTCACAGCTTTTTCTCCAATCACGTCATTAACAAATTTAACTTTTTTTCCAACATGTTTGCTCAAAAGCTCTGCATGCTGCTCTAAAGAAGTGAAGTCTTCGTCTCCTTTTCTTCCTTGGTGTGCCAAAATAACAACTTTTGCCTTTTTCTTAATTAAAAATTGGATTGTCTTTGCATGTTCCCTTATCCTTTCACAATCTTCTATTCTTTTTTCTTCTTTGTTGTAAGGTGAGTTCAAATCTGCTCTCAATAAAACTGTTTTTCCTTCTAAATTAAAATCTTCAAGTGTGAAATATTCTTTCATGAATTCACTTTTCAATTCCTAAAGATTTGTTAGTTTTTTCTATTGATTTGAACTTATCGGTTTCTATTCCGGTTATGGCTCTTATGGCATCTATCGTTTCAGGAATAACGACAGCTTCTGAATGAACAGCATGCATCCAGTAGAACCTATTTTTTTCTACAGTTATAGATTCGTCCCAGATTGCAACTTCATACATATCATACCTTGGTCTGCAGAGATCTCTGAATCTTTCTATTATTTCAGAAGTTGCAAAGTAGCCATGAGAAGCTTTGAGTAAAATCATCCTTGAGCCTTCGGCAAAAGCCTTCTTGAAATCTTCTGTGCTAGCTTGATTCTTCAATTTCCCTGTTATCATGTGAAGATGAGCTAAAGTAGAAGGAGCTTTGACTGCCATTGTCTTTATGTTTATGTGGGGTAAAACTGTTTGTAAGTCAGGGCCTTGATGTGAAGGCACATGAGTCTCAGGGACGACAGCATTTATTGGTCCAGATTTTTCATCCCAAGGATCTGTAGCTCTCCTGACAAGAGCTGCAAAAACTTCTTCTACTCCAAACTTTTGGTCTATAGTAAAAATTGTTCTTGCTAGAGAAGTGGTGTTGCAGCTAACAACCCTTACAGAATTTTTGTTCAAAGCTTTTTCATAATTTGCTATTGCAACAAAGCTTACATCAGCAACTTCAGCTTTTTCCCCACCTTGAAATACAGCCTTCACCCCATATTTTTGGTAAAGTGGTTTGTTTTTTTCACCAATTTTTGCTGGTGTACAATCACAAACAACATCTACTTCACCAGAAGCGAGTAAATCTTCAAGTAAGCCTTTGACATACATTCCGCCTTCTGTTAAAGCTTTCATTCCATCTTGATTAGAAGCGTAAAGATCTGTTTTGTAGAGAGGGCCTTTTGGCTCAAGAACAGTTCTTAACCAACTTGTAGGAGCAACATCTGCTATACCAACAAGTCTCATATCATCTTGAAGCTTAATAGCATGGGCAACTCTTTTTCCTATTGTACCGACACCATTCACAACAACATTTATCATAAAAATACTTTATTCTACCTACTATAAAAAATTACTGCTTCGTCAAGAAAATTTATTCATAAAATGTTAAATATAAAATATGGCAAAAGCTTCTATAGTTCCTTATGATTCAATTATAATTGGAGCAGGACCTGCAGGAATTACTGCCGCCATATATCTTGCAAGAAAGGGTCTTGACATTCTTGTTTTAAGTATGGATATTGGTGGGCAAGCAAGGTTTTCAACAAATATCGAGAATTATACAGGATTCACCATGATTCCAGGAGAAGAACTTGTAAGAAGATTTAAAGAACATTTAGATGCATTTAAGATCAAACTTTTTGAAGAAAAAGTTAAATCTGTGAAAAAATATGGTGAGTTGTTCAAAATCGATACGGAAGAAAACTCTTATTGGACAAAAACTGTTATAATAGCTTCTGGAAAAAAGCCAAGAATGTTAAAAGTTCCTGGTGAAGAAAAAATGTTTGGAAAAGGAATAATGTATGGTGCTGTTTTCAATGCTCCTTTTTTCAAAGATAAGCCAGTTGCTGTAATTGGTGGTGGCAACTCAGCAGCTCAAGCAATTCTTGAACTTTGCAATTTCACAAGAGAAATTTATGTAGTTAACATAACAAATGATTTAACTTGTGATGAAATTCTTAAAGAAAAAGTGAAGGAAAAGAAATTCATAAAATTTTATAACAACTCTAGAGTAATTTCTGTAGAGGGAAAAGAAAAACTAGAAGGAATAGAAATAGAAAATGTAAAAACTAAAGAAAAAACACACTTAAAGGTAAGTGGTGTAATAGTGGCAATGGGTCTTGAACCAAGTTTAGATTTTGAACTTCCAAAAGAAGTTGTTTTGAATGAAAACAATGAAATTGATGTTGACCAAAATTGCCTTACTTCACTAGAAGGTTTGTTTGCTGCTGGTGATGTAACTGATGTAAAATGGAAACAGATAATCATAGCTGCTGGTGAAGGTGCAAAAGCCGCACTTTCGGCTTACGAATATTTAGTAAGTAAAAAAGAATCTCTTGAGTGAAAAATTCTCTTTTTTAATTGATTTTTTACTGTAAAGTGTAGCCACCATCTGCAACTATACATTGACCTGTGATGAAACTGGAATCATCTGAAGCCAAAAATACTGTTAAATTTGCTATGTCTTCTGGTTTGCCCCATCTTCCAAGTGGAATAGCTTTCTTCATTTGTTCATACATTTCTGTTCCTAGAACTTGAGTTCCTGGAGTTTCTATTGGACCAGGAGCTATAGCATTCACGTTAATTCCATGAGGAGCAAGTTCCAAAGCCAAAGATCGAGTAAAGCCAACGATTCCTGCCTTACTTGCTGAATAATGAGTAAGCTGCAAAAAGCCAACTACTGAGCCTGCAATTGAAGAAATGTTTATTATCTTGCCATACTTTTGCTTAATCATTGTTGGAACTACAGCCTTTGTGCAGTTGAAAGTCCCTTTTAAGTTTATATTCAAAACTTTATCCCAATCTTTCTCTTCCATTTCTGTAAAAGGCTTGAAAGGATATATGCCTGCATTGTTCACCAAGATGTCTATTCTTCCGAATTTTTTCAAAACTTCTTCTGCCATTTTCTTTGTGTCCTTGCTATTGGAAACATCAACTTTAAGAGCTAAAGCTTGAACACCTAAAGCCTCTATCTCTTTTGCTGTATCTTTTTCTTTTCCTGTTATGTCTGTGACAACAACTTTTGCTCCCTCTTTTGCAAGAGCCAAAGCTATTTCCCTTCCGATACCTTGACCAGCTCCAGTGACAATTGCAACCTTATCTTTCAACTTCATAATTATTTATTTTTATTTTTTCCTTATAAAGTTTAAAAATTCGGTTAAAATCTTCTTTGGATTTTTTGCTTTAACAACACTTGAAGCAACGAGCACGCCAACAGTACCAAGCTCTAAGGCTTTAGCCACATCTTCCCCTCTTGAAATTCCAGCTCCACATAAAACTTTAACTTTTGGCTCAAGGTCTCTTAAAACTTCAACAAACTCTTTCACACTATCAGGCTTAACCCTTGAAATTGCTTTGCCTGTTCCAATAAGAACAGGATCTTCATAAGCTATGAAATCTGGTTTAAGCTTAGCTATTTTTTTCCCTTCTTCCAAGCTATCTGTACAACAAACTGTTATCAGTTTGTGTTTTTTAGCAATTGCAACACATTTTTCAATTTCTTCAATTGGCAATTTTTTCTCTGAATGATTTATTATCACACCTTTAGCACCAGCTTCTTTTAAAGCTTCCGCACTCACATGACCAGTAAAAGCACCTTTTTCAACTGCATCTAAGTGTTGGGCAAAAACTGGTATTTTCACACTTTTTGCTATTGATGCTATGTCTGTAAATTGAGGAGCAATAGCTATGTTAACTTTATAATTTTTAGAAACTTGATCACAAATTTTTGCCAAATTCAAAGCTTTTTTTCCAGAAACAAAACACTTAAAATTGATGAGTATTAGTGGAAGCTCCATAATTCTATTTTGGAATTAAGAAATTAATTTACCATCTCTTCTTTGCACCAATGGAAAGAGAAAGTTCTTCCAAAGTTATGGATTTTGTTTTAAGCTTTGATGTATCAGCCTCTTTAACCTTTTTCATTTCTTTTCCTTTGAACTCTTCAGGCAAACCTATAAAAACTTTTAGGTTCTTGTAAGCTCTTCTTCCTTTTTCCTTGTGCCATGGTAGCATTCCTCTCACAGTCCTTCTAAAAATTCCATCAGGCGTCTTAGGGAAGAAAGGCCCATGCTTGACATCACCACGCCAAATTTTTTCCAAATATTTCTGCTTTGTGTATTGAGGATTTCCTGCTATCACAGCTTTCTCACAATTAACAACAACTACCTTTTCACCATTCAAGAGATCTTTTGCTATTCTTGTGCAAAGCCTTCCCAAAATTTGATTTTCAGCATTATAAATTATCATAACCTACACCAAAATTTTTACATTACTCCCTTTTGGATTTTCTTTCATGAGCTCTTCAATTTTCATCACTTTGCCACCAGCCTTTTTTATTTTTTCTTCTGCTTTTGGTGAAAATTTCCAAGCAGCAACATTTACTGGCTTCTTGATTTCACCGCTTCCCAAAACCACTCCTGGCACAACTACAGTCTCATTTTCTTTTGCATTTCTTTCTATTTCATAAACATTTACTTCAACTTTCTTTCTTCTTGGTTTTGATAGATTTTCAGCTAAAGCTTTCCAAATAGGTGCTCCAAGCTCTTTTGATTTTTTCTCCAGCTCTTCCACAAGCTGCTTTAAGTAGGGATTTGTAGGCCCTGTCGGTTTCATTTCATCACTCTCTTAAATTTTTGAATTAATAGTTTTTAAGCTTTTTCAACTCTTATTTTTTCACCATCTTTCACTTTTTTGAGAATTTCGATAAAATTCTCGCTAGTTATCTTGCCAAAAACATTCACCGGGGAATAAGCTTTTGGTTTATTGTTTGAAGACGCAGGTGTTTTTCCAAAGAAAATGCAAAAACTAGAGCCTTCAACCCAATAAGCTAAATCACCGATTTCAACTTCTTGCTGTGAATTTTCCTTACCAATCTTTACAGGAATTTCAAAATAAATTTCGTAGCCCCATCTGTTAGCTTTGCTTTCTAGAGGTAAAGCTTGGATTATTGTTCTTGCTGTTTTAGGGTTTTTATTCTCATTTATTTCGGCATCTAATTCCCCATGCTCAGTTTTAATCTTTATTTTCATATGCGCCAGTCGGGATTTGAACCCGAGTACCGAGCTGTATCCTAAACTTGGGAAGTTCACGAAATTTTTCTCGTGTCCTACCAGGCTAGACTACTGGCGCATGATTTACTTTTCTCTTGATTTAATAAATTTTTATAGAAGCCTAAAAATAAAGTATAAATATAACCAAGTTATAAAAAATTATTATGTCTCTGCTTTGTGAAGTTGTGGTAAAGCAAATAATTCCAGCTGTGAGAGTGAAAACTGCAAAAAAATTATATTCTATTGGTTTAACTCAAGAAGAGATAGCAAAAAAGCTAGGCTTAACACAAGCTGCAATTAGCAAGTATTTGTCAGGCAACTACACACAAGAAATAAAAAATCTTGAAAAAGATGAAATTGTGGTAAAAATCTCTGATGAAATTGTAAAAGAAATAAACAAAAAAACTTTCAATAAATCCGGCTTTGAGAAAATAATTTGTAAATTTTGCAGCAAAATGTTGAGGTGAGGTTATGGGATTTGATGTCGACAAAATAGAATTTCCTGAAAAAAAGAGAAAATACAAACGTATTTACAAAAAAGGTTTTAAGAGAAAATACCAAAGCGTTCAAAAATTGTAGGTGAAAAAATGAGAAGAATTTACATGGATTATGCTTCAACCACGCCAATAGACCCAAGAGTTTTTGAAGCC
>Ga0078972_1003555_pt1 | contig 44074 bp, 50 predicted proteins | sample YelNatPaOPGAMG01_FD_67568 | JGI IMG/M metagenome (GOLD analysis project Ga0078972, IMG submission 67568) | Hot spring thermophilic microbial communities from Obsidian Pool, Yellowstone National Park, USA - OP-RAMG-01 (SPADES assembly) (version 2) | ecosystem: Environmental > Aquatic > Thermal...
CTCCATGTCCCATGTCACCAAACATCATGCCGAACATCAGCGGGAAGAGGAATGAGGTTATCACAGTGGGGTCTATCTCCTTTATATTGGGAAATCCGTAAAGTTTATGTGTGAGCAAGCTTACTGGAGAAGCTATCTTTGGCAATTTAATTCTTGAAGGAGGCTTCTTCTTTTTGCTAGGTGCTTCTAACTCTACTGCAACAAGGCCTCCCATGCTTCTCTCAAGATGAGATTTCAGATTATTTGCCAGCCTTCTTGGAACCCAACCATGAGCCACAACAATGTCGCTCCCCTCATATATCATGAGGGACACCTTTTCCTCCACTGCCTTATGCCTAATTGCTTCTTTTGTCTTATATAGTCTGGATGCTATCTCTAGTATGCTCTTCTTCGTGTCTTCTAGCTCTTTTTTCAGCTGTTTAACATATTCTTTGTCCATCAGCTTGCTTAACTCGGATAACTCGACTCCGACTTTCTCCCTCTCAGCAAGTAGTGGCTGAGATTTCTCAAGCATTTCATATATGCTTTTCTCTGCCTCTCCAGCAATTAGAGCATCCACTGATATCACACGTTCCCTTATTTCTCTGAAATTCTTGTAAAGCAAATCCAGACAGTCCACAGACCCCTTAACTCTTGTTCGAATTATATCTACCAGCTCATTCATCCTTCTTGCTATTTCCTCCTTCTCTTGTGATATCCTCCTAGCAGCAGGAATCTGCTCGGATATGATAGGTTGAATCTCGGGCATCCTCTTGGATACATCGCTTATTCTCTCCCACATTTTCTCCAGAGATTCAAGTTGTGAAAACTTCCCCGATAAAGTTAGATACTCTCCTATGCTGCTGAGGACCTCTTTCAGGTTGCTTTCAGCGTGATCTATCTCAGATATCAAGGACTCTAGACTTCCCTCGATCACTTTTTCTGATATCTCCTTTAACCTCTTTTTTATACTATAAATAATATTAACTACATTATTTAATATTATCCTCATATCATCTATAGATGTGGATTTATCCAAAGAGGAATTCAGGAGGGAGATAGCCCTTAAAATTTCAGAATCCGTCTCTATCATCAATCTTGCGATTTTCATCTTACTTGGATCCTTGGAAACTGCTTCTAAAGCAGTTGCATAATACCTTCTCAGTTTCTCCTCTATATCTGAGAGTTCTGATTCCACCTCGCTCAACCTTTTCTTTCTCTCAGAAATTATCTTTTTTGCTTTTCTAGAGAGATTTATCTGCTTTTCAAGTGAAATGGCCCTTCCTATGAGCTCATCAAGCATCTTTATATCTTCATCTGGATTATCGCTCGGAGATGAGTCAGCAAGGAATCTCTTTTGTATGCTTGAAGCTCTCTCCAAAGCTTTGCTTATCTCCTCATATAATCTGAGATTGGGTGTCTCTGATTTTGGCGGATTAACCCCTGGCAGCTCGAGAGGAAGCTCTAAATTTACTTCATCAAACTCCACTAGTGCGCTTGCAAGGAGATTTTTCCCTGTCTTTGTGGTATATGCATAGAATTCGATTACATCCTCGGGCTTCAGCGTGGTCATCACCTGTGGCCCCTAACAGGATCTCTTTAAAAGCATAGTTTCAGGTAAATATAAGAGTAACTTAAATTTCACTTAGAGAAGGGCTTGTGGATGAAAGGCAAGATTGTTATAGTCACTGGAACAAGACCTGAGATAATAAAAATGGCTCCAATAATACACTGTTTTAGAGAAGTAGAAAACCTAGATTTATACCTTGTCCATACAGGCCAGCATACCGATTGGAATATGAGCCGAGTTTTTATCGAGGAGTTTGAGCTACCTGAACCATATGCATATCTTAACATTAATACTGAGACGCAGATAAAGCAGATTGCCAATATACTTATTGGATTAGAGCCTATCTTAGACGAAATAGCTCCAGATGCCGTCATGGCAGTAGGGGATACTAACTCAGTTCTTTCAGCAGCTATTGCTGCGAATAAAATAGGAATACCCTTTATTCATGTTGAGGCAGGGCTAAGAAGCTTTGATATGACGATGCCGGAGGAAGTAAACAGAATAATAGCAGATCACATATCATCTTTGAACTTTCCTCCCACTAACAGAGCAGCTAGCAATCTCTTAATGGAGGGCTATCCGCACGAGGATATTTATGTAGTGGGCAACCCTGTGATAGACTCTCTCATTAGAATGAAAGATAAAGCTGAGAGATCAGGTATCTTAGAAGATATCGAGGCTAGTAAAAAACCCATAATTACAGTTACAGTCCACAGAAGGGAGAATCTGAGTAGAAAAGAGAGAATGATGGGAATAGTAGATGGAATAATATCTCTAGATTTGGGGACTGTGGTATGGCCTGTTCATCCACATACCCTTTCAATTCTCGAGAAATATGGACTTCTGGATAAGCTTAAGGAAAAGGATAATATCATAATGACAGAGCCTTTGGGCTACATAGACTTTATTGGGCTTATGATGAGAAGCTCCGTAATTGTAACAGATTCCGGAGGGATACAAGAGGAATCTACTTTCTTAGGCATACCCTGTGTTGTGGTGAGAAATAACACAGAGAGACCAGAGGCTCTTGAAACAGGTCTCAGTGTTTTAGCCGGAACGGATCCAAAAAGAATAAAGTATGAGGTAATCAGGATGTCCAAAATCAGAGTGAGGCCTATTGTAGAGAACAATCCCTTTGGAGATGGAAAGGCGTCTATTAGAATAGTTGATATCACCCTGAGTTACTTGAGAAAAGGATTTTCTCAAAGATGTGAAACTTTTCAGGAGCATGGACCTATTTATGCAGCACTAATAGCAAACGAAATGCTTTCTGGAAGGAGAATATCAGAGGTAGAATCCACTTATGGTGTAAAAGTTATATCCCTGTTTAAAAAGGATGGATTGATAGATTTGGTCAGAGATATGAGGGAAATAAGGCAGGGAGAGATGCTTTTAGTGTCCGGGGAAAGAAGTAAAATTTCAAGATTATTAGAATCTGGGTCCCACAAAGTTTGAGAGACTTATGGATAATTTTATTAAATGGTTGGGAGGAGTCAAGGGGGTTGAAATTGGAGGTCTTTCTATCATTAGATGTCTTAACTATATCAAAAGCCATCAAGATAGCTTCAGAGGCGTATGAAGAGGGGATAAGGCACATAGAAGTAGGAACACCTCTTATAAAATCGGAGGGCTCAAGAGCTATAAGAATAATAAGGGATACATTTCCTGATGCTATCATATTTGCAGACATGAAAACAATGGATACGGGTGGTCTAGAGGCGAAAATTGCATTTGATAATGGGGCAGATATATCTAGTGTGATGGCAGTAGCTCCAGAAAGCACTTGGATAAGTGCTGTTAAGGAAGCAGAGATAAGAGGAAAGGAGATTTTACTGGATTTGCTTGGAGTAAACAAAATGAATTTGAGGGATAAGCTCAAGAGAGCTGAGGAAATAGGAATAAGAAGGGTGTGTCTTCACAGGGGAATAGACGAAGGAGGAACAGCAGACCCTAGCATCATGAGAGAGCTTAAAAAGGAATGTAAGATTCTTTTTGGTGCTGCCGGAGGCATAGATGAGAAATCAGCGTTAAATTTTCTTGGTATAGCTGATTTTATCATGGTGGGAAGAGCTATAACAGGATCCGATAATATAAGAGAATCTGTCAGGAGAATACTCTCAGCTGTAGGTATGAGATGAACTAGCCATTTTGTCAAGTTGTTTAACTTTACAGCTGCTCTATGCGCTATTGTTTCTCTTTAATTCACATTTTGGTGTCTTATTTACCCATTAAGGCTTGAATGGTTCAATCAGAAATGGAGCCACACAGAGAATGCTGTTGAGAGTGACAATATGTTAGCTTAACCTAAAATTATCTCTAGTATCAATCTTTTAACTTCTTTTTTATTGATTCCTTCTCTATAAAAGCTAATTTTGAGAGAAAATGCTCATCAATACTCCTGTTCTCAGATAACAAATTCCTCAAATCCTCTATCTTATATCCCCTTATTCCCATTGAGACAAGAGCTATAACTCCAAACTCTTCAGTAAGCTTTCCCAGTTCAAAAACTTTATTTGCAAGTCTAGAATCCGGAATAAAAGGTCTACCTCTTTCAATTGATCTTTTGATGTGCTCTAGTGCAAGCTGAGAATCCTTTCCATGAAGCCCGGCCAATCTATTGCTGTTGCATTTTGGACATCTCAACTCTTTAAGCTCTAATAAAGAGGATATGCTTACCCAAGAGCTCCATTGCCAGCAGTTAGAGCAAAGCAGCAGCAATTGAGTTCTCATAAGCCTCATCTTGAAAGTTTCTAGCATTCTTTTTTCCAGAAATGAGGGAGGCACAAATTCCAAGTAGTAAGGGGATCTCCTCAATCCCTCTGCTGCTATTGGGGATAATTCCTTGCTCCTGAAGTATTCTATCTTTATTTTTCCACTCTTAATGAGATCAAATAGCATTTTCAAGCCATCTATGTCCAGATCTACTGTAAGAACTTCATTCAATGTTTCTTTATCGATGACAGTTCCTCGATAGGCATCTACAAGTTTCCTTATGCTGATACCGGTTATATCAGCATCTTTCTTTATTGCTCCAAATCTTTTCGCGACCTGAACTAGCCTAACCCTATAAAAACCGGTCTCCCTTACTGCCTCTAAAAGATCTTCAATCCCTTCTTCAATTATTTGAATGAATAGATGTCTTATTAAATCGCCACTAGCTCCAATTATGAATATTCTGTAGGGATCTTCATCAGTCCTTACTATCAAGCCGTATTTTTTCGCCAAATAATAAGCTATCATTCTGCTAAGAGTCCTATTTATGAGAGTCCCTAGGGTTGCATGAACTGTAACTATTCCAGGAGCCTCCTCTATGACAATTTTTTTATCTGTTGGAAGAGGATATCCCAAACTGAGATGTCTCATTATGGGCTCTATTCCCCTCATAATATCCTCCTTTTGTGTGAACGGGAACTCTTTAAGAAGCTCTTCAGCCGCTCTTTCTGCGTCCATTCCACTCATCATCAATTCAGCTATTTTCTCCCTCAATCTTCCCACATTTACTGCGGTCTCAAGGGTCACTGGGAGTTCTTCTCCTATCCAGCTTGGTATAGCTCCGCTTGGGTCCATTGCTGCTCTAACATAAACTCTTCCACTTTCTATCTCTTTTACCTGCCATGCGGCACCTCGAAACACAAACTTGACTCCAGGCTTCAGATATTCAGCGACGAACATCTCATCGAGGGATCCCAAGAAGAAACCGGATGAATCATCTATCACAGGTACGGTCCTCACATCTGGTATCGTCGATAGATTTGAGAAGTAATATTCATAAGCTCTATATCTTGATACAGAGGCCATTTTGCTCTCTTTGTTGTATCTAAGCAATCCTATTTCATGCATGAATAAAAGTAGCTCCTCCAGTTCCTCCTCACTTAAATTTCTGTAGATATACGAGGAATTGAGCAGACTGAGCAGTTCTTTAATTGAAATTACTCCCTTAGCTATAATCTCGCCCTCTATTTGATGAGCTAATACATCTAGGGGTTTTCTGAACATCTTTCCTCCTTCAAGTTCCTGTCTTTTTGCTCTTTTGACTATCACAAGAGATTCTAGATAATCATCTGGATCCTGTGCTATTATGAAACCTTTTGCAGGCTCATCTGGCTTGTGACTACCTCTCCCAATTCTCTGTATTAATCTAGTAGTTTGTCTTGGTGAGGAGAACTGGACCACTATATCCACATATCCTATATCTATTCCAAGTTCTAGAGAGCTTGTAGCAACAACAGCATTTAATGCACCTTCTCTGAATTCTTTCTCTGTTTGTTCCCTTGAATCCTTTGAAAGAGAACTGTGGTGGATGCTTATAGCTTTTCTATCCTTAAGATAGCTTCTAAGCTTATTTGTAAGAGCTTCAGCCATCGATCTCGTGTTAGTGAATATAAGAGCTGATCTGGAATTTTCTATGATTTCAGCTATCCTCCTAAGTTTTGATGCCATCTCAGGATCTATTAATAATTTAGAACTTGTGTTATAATCCTCCTCGCTTACATCCGGGAGTTCCACTTTAATATCTAGTTCTCTAATTGCATGAACTTCCACTACCTCAAAATCATCGTTACCCAGAAAAAGTCTTGCAGCTTCTGCTGGATTGGGTATTGTAGCTGACAAGAGAATGACCTGAAATTTCCCTGCTATTGCTCTCATTCTGCTTAAAACTAGGGATAACTGTGCGCCTCTTTTATCATCTATCAGCTCATGTACTTCATCAATAACAACATATCTAAGGTTTTCAAGATAATTTCTCAATCTCTTCCCTACTAAAAGTATTTGTACCGTTTCCGGGGTTGTTATCAATATATCAGGAGGAGTCAAAGCTTGTCTTCTTCTCACAACCTGATCCGTATCCCCATGCCTGACCTCTGCTCTGTAACCCATTGCCTCAGCCCAGAATCTTATTCTTTCCTCTAAATCCCTATTTAAAGCTCTGAGAGGGGTTATATATATCAGGGAAATGGGCCTTGCACCGTGCTTCTTCATCAGAGTTAGTAATGGCCAAAGGGCAGCTTCAGTTTTTCCTGTTCCAGTTGGGGAGCTTATTATAACATTTTTCCCGCTTAAAATAACTGGAATTGATTTCAGTTGGACATTTGTGATCTTCTTATACCTCTTTGATATCAACTTAATCAAACTTGGGTCTAGCTGCATCTCAGAATTTGGCAGTTGAGCCTTAAAGGATGCTTTCTCATTTTTTTAAATTCCATGAAAAGTTTTTAAATCGGTGTTGAAGATAATAATTGCTGAATCTTATCTGGAGGTGATCACCAATGTCTGCCGGAAGGGAGACTGTAAGTGCTATACCCGTGATTCTGCTGAAAGAAGGTACCTCTAGGACTAGAGGTAAGGAGGCATTAAGGCTGAACATAATGGTGGCAAAGACGATAAGTGAGGCACTGAAATCAACATTAAGTCCCAAGGGAATGCAAAAAATGCTTGTTGATCCGTTTGGAGATGTAGTTATTACGCATGACGGGGCAACTATAATGAAGGAAATGGAAGTGGAGCATCCAACTGCTAAGATGATGGTTGATCTTGCAAAAGCACAGGAGCAGGAAGTTGGAGATGGAACTACAACAGTCGTGATATTGGCTGGAGAGCTTCTATCAAAAGCCCAAGAGCTCCTAGATCTTGGCATACACCCGACAATAATACTAGAGGCCTATAGAAAGGCTGCAAAATATGCTATAGATGTCTTGGAGAGCAAACTTGCTGAAAAAGTCCAGTGGAATGACAAAGAACTTCTGAAAAAAGTTGCAAAGATAGCAATGGGCTCAAAGCTCATAGCTGCTGCAAAGGACTACCTAGCTGAGATAGTGACGGATGCTGTTCTCTCTGTCTATGAGGAAAGGGATGGAAAAAGAGTCGTTGATCTGGACAATATAAAACTTGAGAAGAAGGAAGGAGGATCTATATTTGACACCAAGCTCACAAGAGGTCTTGTTATAGACAAAGAGGTAGTACATCCAGATATGCCGAAGTTGATAAAGGATGCCAAGATAGCCCTTATTGAAAGTGCATTGGAGATAAAGAAGCCGGAGATATCGTCAAAGATAAGAGTAGTATCTCCCACTCAGGTGAACGAGTTCTTAGAACAGGAGAAAGCAATGCTGAAAGAGATGGTGGACAAAATAGCTGAAGCTGGGGCAAATGTGGTGTTCTGTCAGAAGGGAATAGACGATGTAGCTCAGCATTTCTTAGCTAAAAGAGGAATTATGGCAGTTAGAAGGGTAAGAAAGTCGGATATAGAGAAGTTAGCTAAGGCAACGGGTGCAAGCATAGTTGTAAATATAAAAGATATCTCACCAGCTGACTTGGGCTATGCTGGCCTAGTAGAAGAGAGAAGAGTCGGAGAGGATAAGATGGTCTTCGTTGAGAATTGCAAGGATCCAAAGGCAGTCTCAATATTGATAAGGGGCGGATCAAAGCAGGTAATAGATGAGGCAGAGCGCAGTCTGCATGATGCACTGAGCGTTGTGAGGGACGTAGTCGAGGACGGATATGTTGTACCTGGAGGCGGTGCAGTTCACGTATTCTTAGCACTTGAGTTAGATAAATATGCAAAGCAGCTCGGAGGAAAGGAACAGATAGTAGTGGAGAAGTTCGCAGAAGCACTTGAGTCCATACCAAGGGCTCTCATAGAGAACTCTGGTGAGGATCCGATAACAATGATGGCTGAGCTGAAGAAAGCCCATGTAGAAGGAAGGAACAAATACGGTTTCGATGTGCTGAAGAGGAAAGTAGACAACATGTTCGAGAACGATATAATAGAACCACTGAGAGTACACAAATATGCAATAAGATCTGCTGCAGAATTCGCAACTACTGTACTTAAGGTCGATGACATAATAGCAGCAGCTGGCAAAGTTGGAGGAAAGAAACCTGAGAGTAAAGGAGAAGAAGGGTCTGAGTTTGGAGACTAAAGAACAGAAAAATATTTTTTCAAAATTTGAGGAAGTAAGAATCATAGCTGCTAGGGCCCAGCAGATAGCTGCTGGAGCCCCACTTCTTTTGAAGGAGAATGAGATACCACCTGGGCTAAGTGATCCAGTGGAGTTAGCTAAATTGGAGTACAAACTTGGAAGATTGCCTGTTTATATTGAAAGGGAATAAATACTAAAATTGGAACAGAATCTTTTTATTTGATTGCTTACCGGAATACCGTCAGCAAACACAATGTCAAAGGGGTGTCAATATGAGTTCAGAGGAGGGAACTGTCTTCGTCGGTAGGAAACCGGCAATAAACTATGTTATGGCCGTTACCCTCCAGATAAACAGGGGGGTAAAGAAAGTCGTCCTCAAGGCAAGGGGGAGAGCTATATCGAGAGCTGTGGATGTAGCAGAGATAGCGAGACTAAAATACTTCCCAGGAAAGATAAAGGTCTCTGACATAAGGACCGGTACAGAGGAGATAATAAGTCCAGATGGAACAAGAAGGGACATAAGCGTTATAGAGATAGAACTCTCGCAGGAGTAAGAATATTAGCTTCTCCTCCCTTTTTATAATAACTATTTTTTGATCAGATGTTATTAATTATTGTTCTATATTGCTACAATAAAGTAGTATATTAAAAGCTAGAAAGCTCAACAAAATATTTAAATGTTACCCCTTTAAATATTCTCAGGTGTTCTCATGGAAAAGGGAGGTTCAGAAGAACGCTCAAAAGGAAAGATAATTCCGAAAAGAGATCCAGAGATAAAAATACAAAATGTGGTGTCCTCCGCTGACATAAATCAGAGGTTAGATCTTCATGAAATAGCTAAGAGAATAAAAGAATCCAGGTACGAACCTGATAAATTTCCTGGTCTTGTTCTTAAACTAAGCGAGCCAAAGGCAGCGCTTCTTCTCTTCAGTAGTGGAAAGTTTGTCTGTACCGGGACAAAATCAGTCGAAGAATCTGCAAGAGCTATATATAAAGCGATAGAAAAACTTGAGAAGCATGGAATAAAGGTTGGATCCAAGCCTCTCATAAAGGCTGAGAACATAGTAGCCTCTGCATCTCTTTTCCTTGAGGTAGATATAGAGAGATTGGCTATGGATATGCCCAACACATTATACGAACCTGAACAGTTTCCAGGTCTTATTTTCAGGATGAAGGATCCCGATGTAGTTTTTCTTATATTCTCCTCCGGAAGTCTTGTATGTACTGGAGCTAAAGTGGAAGGAGATGTAAAAAGAGCAGTTTATAAGCTAAGGGATATTCTCTTGGAGGGAGGCTATGCAGTCAGGGCTTTCTGAAAAACAAGGAGAAAGCCTAGTAAGGCTTGCTAGGAGAGCTATAGAGAGGTACCTAATAGACAGAGAGATTATAGATGAAAAAACAGAAGACGAAAGACTCATGGAGAAATCAGGCGTTTTTGTCACGCTATATAGATATCCAGAAAAACTTCTCAGGGGTTGTATAGGTTTTCCTTACCCTGTATATCCTCTTTGGGAGGCTGTTAAAAGGGCTGCAATAGCTGCAGCTTTGGAAGATCCTAGATTTCCTCCCCTTTCTCTGTCAGAACTTCCAAAAATTGTGATAGAAGTATCCGTGCTTACCGTACCTGAGAGGATAGATGCAGAATTAGAAGAACTTCCGTCTCTTATTGAGATAGGAAAACACGGATTAATCGTAAAAAGAGGTGTAAGAAGTGGACTTCTTCTTCCTCAAGTTGCAACCGAGTATGGATGGGATCAGGAGACATTTTTAAGCGAGACTTGCCTGAAAGCAGGATTACCTGAAGATTGTTGGAAGAAAAAAGGGACCGAAATTTACAGATTTGAGGCAGAGATATTTGAAGAAGTGAGGCCTCTTGGGCCGGTGAAAAGAGTGAGCTGATGAGGTTCTACATATCCTTTATGGGCATAGGCTATGGACATGCCTCTAGATGCATAAATATAGCCAGAGAGCTGATTAGGAGAGGCTATGAAGTCTTTTTATCATCCTACGGGGATGGGCTGGGATACATAGCCAGAGAATCCTCCGATATTCCGGTTGTGATCGGAGGAAGAAGGGTTACTTGGAAGATGAGGGAAGATGGAAGTCCTGACATAAAAGGAACTTTGGCAAGGCTTCCAGTGTACGCTTTCAGGTTCTTTGGTCATGTAAAGGGAGAATTAGAGAACATAGAAGCAGTAGAGCCCGATGTTGTGATCTCTGATTCTAGAATATCAACTATAATAGCCGCTAGATCCTTAGAAATTCCTCTATCTGTAATAGTAAACCAGCCAAGGATTTTGTTGAAGAGCCCTCTTCTCCAGAAAGGGACAACTAAGCTCATGAGTACTGCTTGGAATCTGTCAAACTCAGTTATAATGGCGGACCTCCCACCTCCCTATACTATAAGTAAAGCTCATATAGAGGATCTTCCAAAAAGCCTGTATGATAGACTTGAGTTTGTTGGACCCATAGTGAAAAGAGTCAAAAAGGTGAATGGAGAAGAAAAAAGGGTTCTGGTGCTCATATCTGGGCCTCTTCATGAGAGAATTCCCTTAATAAAATCTCTTATTCCGCTGATAAGGAAGAATGATGAGAAGGATATACAATTCACGGTTTCTCTTGGAGATGTCGGAAGTTCCTATGTAGAAAAAGGAAGAAATTATGTGATCTATGGGTGGCTTCAAAATAAATGGGAAGTTCTCAAAAAATCCGACTTAGTGGTATGTAGAGGAGGACATACGACAATATCCGAGGCAATTTTATCCGGAATACCAGTAATATCAATACCGGTTCCAGGTCACAGCGAGAAGGAGGAGAACTCGAGGAGCATAGAGAGAATAGGAGTCGGTATGATCTTGGAGCAGGACAAGATAGATCTATTTTTTAAATGTGTAAAAACTGTTTTGGATGATCCAAAATACCATAAAAGGGCAGATGAAATCGCAAAGAGATTCTCCAGCTGGGACTCTATTGATAGGACTGTAGGGATAATACTTTCATCCATACACTAAGCCAGTGCATGTGTTACGGCCCATCTTATCTTCCTTATAAGCTCAAATCCCTTATCTCTTGGAAACTTCCTTATTTCTATGCTAATAAGCTTTCCACCTGAGCTGTTTATGGAATATTCCATCTCAGGAAATTCATTTTTCACCGATCTAAGTTCTCCTTCTATCCAAGATTTTATTGGCTTTTTATCAGAGCTTATTTCTATCTCTCCAGGCTCAAACCTTATGAATCTGTTAATCTCATCGTATATTATTGATCCTATAACTCTGTTTTTCGAATCTTTTATCTCAATTCTCTTCCCTTCAGGCTTTTTCATCAGATCTGCTGTGACCATAGTTTCCTTCACAAGCACATCGTCTATTATCTCTATTATCCTTGAAAGTCTCTCCACCTCCTCATTTAATCTCTTAACTCTTTTCTTAAGGATATCTCTTAGCTCCAGCAGAGCTTTGATTCTTTTTTCTCTTTCCTCTGACAATCATACCACCTTAATATTTTTCATGCTGTTTTCAATAATATTTTTTACCCTGTTTACACCTAGTCTCTTGATTAGTGGGCCTAGCTTTGGTCCTCTCGGCTCTCCGCTGAGCAATTTATAAAAAGAGGAGAAGAAGTCTTCTGTCTTAATTTCATGCTTTTTTATCAGGTCAAAAGCTAGATTTTGTATTTCTTCTGCGCTCATCTTCTCATCAAGTCTGTCTAAAAATTCTTTAATTGCATTAAATATATCTTCTCTTAAAAGGATCTCCTGAGTGACAGATGGCTTTATATCCCTTACATAATTTAATGCAAATATTACCTTTTCCCTGAAATCCCTGTTTGATAAGAGCTCATCTTTCGGGATATCGTAATATTTTCCAATTAACTCGGCAGCTAGATTGATAAGCTCATCCTCCGATCCCTTGGGGAGTATGCTCACTATGTTCATTATGGTGTTGAAGGAGAATTTCGGAGGAGGAGGAACTTCTCTCATGAGAAATGTGTACTCCACCAATCTTCTCAGATTTTCTCTATCTCTAGGATTCTTTATTCTATCTATGTTGCTGTAGTTCAGAAGAGCTTTCTCCAGCTCATCTATGTAAGATGGTATTGACTCCAAGGATATATTCCTTGTTCCTGAATATCTCTTGAGCATAAGAAGTCTTATAGTCTCAGGAGGAGCATATTTCAGCCAATCTTGAGGAGTTATCACATTTCCCTTTGATTTGGATATCTTAGTTCCTGTTGAGTCGAGGAACATCTCATAACGTATAGTATACGGAGGTTCGTAGTTAAGTACCTCTTTTGAAATTCTTGCGTTTACTCTGAAGGAATCAGCTATATCCTTTCCATGGGGCTCAAATATTATTCCTAAGGCCTTCCATCTAGCAGCAAATTCTCCTTTCCATGAAAGTTTACCTTCTCCTCTATCATATCTAGCTTCTCCAGTATAACCGCAACCTTTAATCCCCATGAACTCCTGATCACATACGTAAGTTACTTTTCTCTCCTCAGGCAGTACTTTTATGACTCTAGTGGTGTAAATCCTACCACAATTTTCGCAAACAGGCCAGTAATGTATCCACCCTCTTGGCTTGCTTGTTCCAACTTCCTCTCTTATTATTCTATCCACTTTTTCGTTTTCTTTAAGTAAAATTGATATCTCTTCTGTCAAGAGACCTGATCTATAGGCCTCTGTGCCTGATATAAACGTGAACTCGATACCCAGCTTCTCTAGAGACTCAATAAGCATGCTGCTCATGTGTTCTCCATAGCTGGAATGACATCTAAATGGATCTGGTATATCTGTCACTGGCATCCCTAGATATTTTCTAAAATCCTCCGGTATCCCATGGGGAATCTTTCTAAGACCATCTCTATCATCACTATATGCTATCAACTCGCTCTTCTTTCCAAGATTCTCTAGGCCAAGTTTTACAGAATATGCTCTTATAGAATCCCCAACAGATCCTATATGAGGAAAACCACTAGCTCCTATTCCAGATTCAACTCTGTAAACCTGAACTTTTCTGTTCTTTCTCTCCACATCCTCTATTATTCTATTAGCGAGCTCATCTATCCAGAAGCGGGATGTCTGCATTGAATAACTCGGTTATTGTTGTGTTTATAAAATTTGGCGTCTGAAGTTGACTTTTCACAACATTATCTAAGTTTTATAAACATAAAAGGTTTGATAGGTATCGTATAGAGCGTTAATTTCTTGGGCTTTTTAAAGGGTGATTTTTTGATTTCTGTTATAATATTTATAACTATGCACCTTTGCTCGCTTGGATTCTTAAGTATCTTTCATCTACAACAACCATCTCAGTTATATACTTTATAGATGCATAAGGTAGGAGTACATTTCCCTCCTTATCATGCCTTAGCTTCTGCAGGAAGCTCTCAGAAGACCCTTTTGTCTTTTTCACTACTATATATGTAATCTTTCCCGTAAGCTCGTCTATTATCAGATCTACTATCTCTCCTAGCATTATACCTTTGTCTGTAACAACAGGCATGTTAGCAAGCCTATCCACGGAAAATCTTGCCATTTAATCACCTTATCTAAAAATGGGCCGGGTGGGACTCGAACCCACGGCCTCCGCCGCGTGAGGGCGGCGTCATACCGCTAGACCACCGGCCCCTATACTGGGTTAAAGATAAATTAAAAGCTTATCCCTCAGATAACTAAATGCTATTTTTCCAAGCAGCCTCTCAGAACAGAACCCAAGTAACTGTATCCCTCGAGAAAATGTTTTAAATTAAGAAATAAATCTAAAAGGAGCCTAGCAGATATTAGATAGAGAAACTCCTGAGAATAAATGCTCTTATGAGGGGAAAGAACAAAAAAGCTTTATAAACACAAGAAATTTAAATGTATCTCAATATGTATACTAATTTTACATATTATAAGGTTTCCTATTTTCTTCTTCCTGCAAAAACTTATAAATACTCGCTTATCTAGTTCTTGCCAAGAGGAGGGATGATCTCATCGAGCCCGCTGATAATCTATGATGAAGATCTTGAGTAGTGACCTCTGAGGTGATTTTTATGGAATTATTTGAGAAGCTAGCCGATATTTTGATCAATGGAGGAGAGAATAGAATCAAAGAACTGGAGGATCTATCGAAGGAGATAGACGATCTGGTTTACAGAAAGATGGTGGAGGGAATAATAGAATCAATGAAGGATGGAGAATCAAAAGCGATTGTGTTTAGGGTAAAATCTCTCGGAAAAAATGAACTGATAGACCTAAGAAGAAAGCTTGATCAATGGTTTCTTGATCTTGGAAACCCGGATGAAAGGGAAATTAAAATAGTTGAGTTCTGGAAAAACCTGATAAGAGAAATGGAAAGAAGGAAAGGTCAATCAGCAAATCAGCCTTAAGCTATTTAATCAATAAGATTCTAGGGTTTGTATTGATGTGCTTTGCATCAAAACGCATAAAGATGAGATTGCTGGAGAAAATCCCAGAAATTTTTCTCCGATAAAAATAGAAAGCAAGAATGTCAACAGACTTTATATCTAAACCCATCCCTCATAAGCTTGTTCTCCTCAACCAATTTCTCAAGCAATTCTTTTGTCTCAGCTATTGGAAGGTTAATTACCTTAGATGCCTCTATTATAGAAAAACTTCTCTCTCCGAATTTGTTTCTTATTGTCTTAAACACTCCATTGTAGTCGTTCTTTACATGGCTACTTCCTTTTGTCGGAGAAAACTCCTTCAGGAGAAATTCTGGTCCTATAGCGTTTCCCTCAAGCACGCTAGCAACAGATGAAGCAAGAAGCATCCTAGCATATTTAAGGAGTCTTCTAGGATTTCCTCCAGCAATCTCATTCATTTTATGTACAGTCTCCCTCTTAAATGGATAAAGCGAGTCAAGAGAAATCCTTCTGGTAGCTCCTTCCCTGCAAAGCTGAAGCCTCTTGCTAAGTATGAGCTCCGCTTCCTCATTACTTATTCTTTTCACAACAACTCTGTTATAAGGTATATCCCTTATATACAAATTGAGTATATTGAATGCTTTTGGCACGCAGGCTATAACTATAATTCCTCTCTCGATCCTATCATAAAGTCTGTGGAGGAAAGAGCCGAGTCTTTCAAGCTCTTTCCTGCTGCTTCTCTGGACAAGATTCTCAATTTCATCTAACATTAATATAAAATACCCTTTCTGGGACAATATATTTGCTATGTCCTCCGCTAGATCCTCATAGTTGTCATGTATTATCCTTTCCTCTCTCAACTTTAAGATTGCCTCTATCTTAGACAGGAGGCCTTCTTCTTCTATTTTCTCATATATTCTTCTCACAAGGCCTCCTAGGCTCTCTACATCAACTTTTATGTAATAACAGGGAATTCTCTCCACAAGCTCAGAGATAAGCCTAAGCCTGTGAGTCTTTCCACTTCCAAACTCTCCCACTACAAATAGCAGACCTTTAGTTCCCCTCTCTATCGTGCTCCTAACAATTCTAGCTAGATCTTTATCCACCTCAGTATCAACATGAAGGGGAGTAATCTCGCTCAGAGCTTCGCTAGAGATGGATGAGAATGGATTTTTCTTGAGAAGCCACTTTAAATATCCAAGTTCAGCTATTCCTGCCTTTTTTGCAGAATTCATCATGAGCATAACCTCCACTCATATATTTTAGCTTTTCTTCTAAAGATAGGGTTTTTCTTTTATTTAATTACCTCGTCTACAGCCAAAATCAAGGACGTCAAAATGGCACCGCTATTATTTAATAAGGGTACCATGCATGAAGTTATTATGAACTCCGAAAAAGCTGTTGTCATTCTAATCCTTTTATTACAGGGACTCTATGTCGGGGCTCAACCCCTCTCTGAAAAACCTTACTCCCTTGCGATAAACGTGGTCTTCGACATATACTCAGAGACTAGGGGAAACATATACGTGGATTTCTCATGGTATGGATCCATGGCAGATCAGTACATGAAACTGATCTCAAATATAACAGAACAGAAGTTCAAGGGAATTTTGGTAAGTAAGGTGAGAAATCTGACAGATAAACCGCTTTTAGGAGGCTTTCTTAAATTCTCCCCCTCATCCGACCCCTCTATATCGATTGTAAATGGTACTTTAGGAAGTTACAGGTTCCTGAAGGCCAGTATCTCAATCCCCATTGAGGTAGTATCTGGGGAAATACGTACATCGAATGGAACCAGAGCTGTAGTGTATAGCACAATGCCGGAGGACTCTAGAATATCTGAGCTTTATCTAGGTATGTATGATGTGTTTAACCTCACCTTTATACTACCACCGAACTACAAAGTTAGCTTTGTGCTGCCATCAGAACCATCAATGATATATATTGTGGAACAACAAGGAACTAAGAGAGTTGCTGTGAATTGGTTCACAACAAATCCATACTCAGCTAAGTTAACAGGAGTTGAAATAGGTATTTTCAAAATATATGCATCTACTTCAGCAGAAGATATCGGATCCATTGCTCAAAACTATAACGAGGCGTACAAAGCACTTTCCGGAAAGGTTTTCTCAAATAGTCCATCTAATACAGGATCTTCTGCGAGAAAGTTCTTTGAAGGGTTTATAGCGCTATCTACTCTAACTCCTCCTCTCCTGAAATACAACAAGACAGAGTTGCTCGCTTATTACAATCAGGTAATGTCCAGTATAGTGAACCCAGCTTTCATATATGCACCACCTCTTATAGCGTCCATTATATCATCTATTATCCTAGTTCTGTATTATATCAGATATAAAAAATATAAAAGAGTTGTATAAAAAGTTAATAGGCCAGCTTTCCGACAGCAATGAGAAAACTTTTCCCCACCTCTCTATTTAGCACAACAGATGAAAGTATTATCAATGAAGGCCATTGATCTTAATCGGGGATGTCCTTGAATATAGGCATGTTAAAACATGCTTCTGGAGGAATAATCAGAGACGAAGACAGCTTCTCAGAGTCATTCGTCCCAGAACGTCTTCCACACAGAGAGAAAGAGCTGGAACTGCTTGAATCTGCGATGGTAAGTAAGTCTGGTCGAATAGCAGGGAATGCATATATAATGGGGAAACCAGGCCTCGGAAAGACAGCTCTCTCCCTGAGATTTGCGATAAATATATCCAAGGAGATCTCAATAAAATATCTACATGTTAACTGTAGGAAATACAGAACATCTTCTTTAGTATTGCATAAGATAATGAAGGGCTTAAGTTCTGGCCTCCCGGAGAGAGGTCTCTCGCTTCAAGAGGCACTTATGGCATTCGAAGAGCTCATAAAAGATAAGAATATCTTGATAATCTTGGATGAGATTGGGTATTTAAGAGATGGAGGAGATCTCCTGTACTCACTCTTCAGGATAAGCGAGGGATCTGGGGCGAGACCTCCAGCTATAATACTTATATCTAGGGAGTGGACACCAGATTATCTCCTAGATAGGTCTATTTCTTCATTTATAACCATAAGGATAGCTCTAGAGCCATACACCAAGGAGGAAATAATGGATATACTGAGGTATAGGGCAGAAATAGGGCTTTTTTCTGGATCCTATGATGATGACATTCTGTCAATGATAGCTGAAATAGCAGCTAGAGGTGGTGATGCCAGACTAGCATTAAGCATGCTTTATCAGTCAGCGATGTTCGCGGAGGCTAATAAATCGGATAGGATAACCCCCGAACATGTAAGGATGGCTATTTCGATGGATCAACCGCTTACAGACAGAAGAGCTTTGATGTCTCTCGAGCTTCATGAGAAAGTGCTTCTGCTAGCGATATCAAACTTGCTGGAGAAATCTTCGGATGCATGGATACCAATGGGAAAGGTAGAAGAGGAGTACAGAATGCTATGTGAAATGTATGGAATTCCTCCCTTCAAGCACACAGCATTGTGGCGCAGAATAAAATCTCTTGATAAAGCTGGATTTATAACAACGAGAAGGTCTGGAAAGGGAGTTAAAGGACAAACAACATTGATATCTCTTGAAGGAGCACCATCCTCCAGCATATCCTCTGAGCTAAAAAAGGATCTCTCAATTCTATTAAAGGTAAAAGAGGATTGAGTCAATTGGATTATCTGGGAAACCTAGAGGAAGTACTGGCTCCGGCACCTAGATTAAAAATAATAGTATTCTTATTTCTGAAAGAAGAGGCAAACATAATGAGGATATCTAGGGAAACAGGACTAAGTTATATGGCTGTAAGCAGGCATTTAAATGCCCTTTTGAGCAGGGGAATAGTTGGAGAAAAGAGATTTGGGAGGATAAGAGTTTTTTATCTTAATTATAATAATCCCCTAACTGTAGAGATAAGAAACTTCCTTCTTTCACTCTCTGGAAGAAGTGGAAAAACTGGAACTTAAAGATTATATTTTTATAGATTCGATTATGCTCTCTAGCTGATCCTCTTCCACTCCTATATCCCTAGCAATTTTTCTCATTAAGTCTTTATTCCTCTTGCAGAGGGCAGCTATAAGTGGAAGAATTTCTTTTCTCACAACATTGCTCGAGGTATGGGTGTTTTTGGCTATTTTTCTTAGTACATCCTTAAGTTCAGCTCTTTCCTCCTTTGTAGATGCCAGCTCTTTTATTATAGATGGAAACTTGAACTTCACAAATCCTGACGATTTGCTGAGAGATTTGGCTGAGCAAACGCCTAAGGTCAAAAATTCATTTATGTAGGTCATTAACTTCCAATTTCCCGTTCTCACAATTCTTGATCTGAATATATCAGCTAAAGAGACATATTCATAAGCAAGAGACAGAGAAGGGGGATCCTTTATTGCTATTGGGAGATTTTCCTCGATCCATCGCATGAACATATCTTGATCCATGTCCAGTGTGCTTGTTAAGAACCTTGTTCTGGTGCAATATTTGCCAGAGAAAACAGATCCTAATACTCTGAATATATCAGCTTCTCTGTCTCTTTGGCCAAATATCTTTCCATAGTAGTTTACCAGATCGGCAGATCCCTCAGCTAGAGACTGAAGATCATTTATAGCAGATCTCAGATCTCCATCAGATCCGGATGCTATTTTCTTTATCGCTTCCTCAGGTAGGTTTACCTTTTCCATTGTGGCTATCTTGGACAGAACTTTCACAATATCCCTGACACCGAGCTTTTTGAACTCAACAGTATCAGCCAAGTTCCTTATTCCATACATATGCTTCTCATATACATCATTGGCTGTCATTACAACAGGCATGTCTCCTCTTGAGAGTATCTCCTTGAGAAGAGAGGATATTGTTTTTCCTTCCGCTGGAAGGGCATCAACCTCATCAAAGAGGATTATTCTTGGCGACTCTTCGATAAGAGAGAATGATCCTAATCCTCCAAGCACTCTGTTTAACTTTTCCTTATCTCTCAAATCGGCGCAGTTTATCTCAACTATATCATATCCAAGTTCATTCGCTATTGCGTATGCCGCTGTGGTCTTTCCTGTCCCAGCTGGTCCATATATCAGCAGAGGTTTAACCTTTTTTCCTGCTCTTACATCCTCTATCCACTTCATTATCTGTTCGATAGCTTCATTCTGTCCAACTATATCCTTTAGCCTTTTTGGCCTGTACTTCTCAACCCACGGAAGCATGAGACCCCCTTCCTATGGAGGCTATTTTTGATAGAAGTGCGCTTATCTGTATATCTCCATTTCCACCCTCAGCTAGTCTAAAATCTATCTCTCCTATATAGGAGACTATCTCTGCCTTTTTTACATCATCTATACCATCATACTGCAATATCTGTCTATGGAGCTGTCTAACCAGATCTTCAGCAGAGATTCCATAGTTTATCATCAAATTCCTCACGGACGTTCTCGCCTCTAGGAACTGACCCTCTAGAGCTAGGCGTATTATGTCATTTACCTCTTCTGGCATGGCTAAACCAGATATTTTGTACACTATTTCCGGGCTTATTTTTCCTTTTGCAACAGCAAATGCCGTTTGTAGTATATTTATGGCCTTTCTTAGATCTCCCTCAGCGACATAAGCTATTGCCTTGAATCCATCATCCCCTATCTGGATCTTCTCCTGTTCTGCTATGTAGCTCAACCTCTTTATTATGGCATCATCAGTCAAGGGATTAAATCTAAAGACAGCGCATCTTGATTGAATAGGATCTATTATTTTGGATGAATAGTTACAAGCTAATATGAACCTAACATTGCTTGAATACATCTCCATTATCCTTCTAAGAGCCTGCTGTGCATCGGATGTGAGATTATCGGCCTCATCTAAATGTATTATCTTGAATGGAACTTCTCCAAGAGCTTTTGTCTTAGCAAAATCTTTTATCTTCACCCTTATTGTATCTATTCCTCTCTCATCTGAGGCATTCAACTCCATATAGTTAGCAGAAACAAGCTCCTCAGAGCCATAAATTTCATTTGCAAGAGCTAAAGCAGTTGTGGTCTTTCCTGTCCCAGCTGGTCCGGCAAACAGGAGATGTGGCATTGATCTCTTCTCAACAAATCCCGTTAGGGCTTCTATCACTTCATCCTGTCCAACTATATCCTTTAGCCTTTTTGGCCTGTACTTCTCAACCCACAACTCGAACATGATCACACCTCTATTATCTAGATGGGAGGTAGCCCTTAACTTTTTAACCGGTGATATTGATCATCGCAAGAGGAGTGTTGATGTTCCCCATAAGATGTTTCTCATGCGGAAAGCTAATAGGAGACAAGTGGGAAGAATATATAAAGAGAGTGAGGGCTGGGGAGAACCCAGAGGATGTCTTAGATTTGCTAGGAATAGAAAGATACTGCTGTAGAAGGATGTTTCTCAGTCATGTGGAGATCAGGGAAGTTGTGTCGATGAGGAGGTGATGTGTTGTCGGATAGAAAATCCGATCTGTACAATATACCCATGGTGGATGACAGCGAGCTTTTGGTACCGAAGCAGAAATATCTGTCAGCCGGAATTCATGTCGGTTCCAAAATGCGAACCAAGGATATGAGCCGTTTTATATACAAAATAAGATCCGATGGTCTCTCAATGCTGAATATAAAGAAGACAGACGAAAGAATAAGAATAGCGGCAAAGTTTATATCAAGATTTCCTCCAGATGCTGTTCTGGCGGTATCAGCTAGAATATATGGCTTTAGGCCGGTTAAAAAATTCTCGGAGTACACTGGATGCAGAGCCATAACTGGCAGAATATTGCCAGGGGTGCTAACCAATCCACAAGCTCCTCTCTACATCGAACCAGAGGTTGTACTGCTCTCCGATCCGAGAGTTGACAAGCAGATACATGATGAAGCTGTTAAAGTAGGAATACCAGTTGTGGCACTGGTCGATGCGGATAACACGCTGGAGTACATAGACTTGGCAATACCGACAAACAATAAGGGAAGAAGAGCTTTGGCCTTCATATTTTGGCTTCTCACAAGAGAAGTTCTCAGGGCTAGAGGATCTATACCCCCAGACGGGGAGCTTCCAGAGGGTTATGATAGTTTTGCCACTAGGATAATAGGGCTGAAATAATGAGAAGATCTCCTGCAGTTTCTGGAAGCTTCTATCCTGATAGGAAAGAAGATCTAATCAGAATGCTGGAATGGGCTTTCAAAAGAGCTGGATTTGAGGGAATACCAAAAGGTGTTTCAGGAAACAGGAAAATAAAGGGCATCGTTTCTCCTCATGCGGGATACGTGTATTCTGGTCCAACGGCAGCTGCTGGGTATTATGAGCTCTCTAAAGATGGAAAGCCAGAAATATTCTTCATAATAGGACCTAATCACACAGGAATTGGAGGAAGAGCATCAATCCCGCTTTATGAGGAGTGGGAAACACCATTAGGATTGGTGAGCGTTGATTTAGATCTGTCAAGGAGGCTTTCAAAAGAGGTCAGTGGGATAAGGTTGGAGAACTCACCTCACACAATGGAGCACTCAGTCGAGGTTCAATTACCATTTATTCAAGCAATATTTGGGGATATAAAAATAGTGCCGATGATAGTCTTGGATCAGGATGAGGGATTCTCTAGAAGCATAGGAAATGCGATATGGAGAATTGTGAAAGAAAACTCAATAGATGCCATTGTCATTGCTTCCTCTGATATGACTCACTACGAGCCAGATGATATAGCTAGGAAGAAGGATGAAATTGCTCTGAGGAGGATAGTAGAGATGGATTCAGAGGGATTGTTCAACGCCATATATGAGCATGGAATATCTATGTGCGGTCCAAGTCCTGTCGCTATTGCCATCGAGTTCTCAAAGCTCTGTGGGGTGAAAAAGGGGGAGCTGGTTAGATACATGACAAGTGGAGAGATGACTGGAGAAAGGGGATCGGTTGTCGGGTACGCATCGGTGATATTTCGTGCAGAATGAGACATCTAAAAGAAAAATTGAGCACATAGAACTGGCCCTTTTGGAGAGTGTAGAAAGGAAAGAGATGAATTGGTTTGATGAAGTGATTCTCCTACATCATGCACTTCCTGATATATCCCCTGATGAAGTAGATCTAAGCTCCAATTTTGCCGGTAAGCCTGTAAAAGCACCAATAATAATAGAAGCAATAACAGGAGGGAGTGACCTCTCTAAGGGGATAAATGAAGCACTAGCAATAGCAGCATCGGAATTTGGTGTTGCGATAGGCGTCGGAAGCCAAAGAGCAATGCTAGAGGATAAATCTCTAATAGATACATATAAAATAGTTAGGGAAAGGGCACCTGATGTACCTCTAATAGCAAATTTGGGCATGTCTCATATATCAACAGAAAAAGCTGTTGAGAATGCAAAAGCTGTTGTTGAGGCAATAGAAGCAGATGCTCTGGCGATCCATCTGAACTTTCTTCAAGAGCTCCTTCAGCCTGAGGGTTGCAGAGAGTTTCCAGAACTCTTTAGCAATCTAGTTGATATTTCTAGGGAGGTAGATGTACCTTTAGTCGTGAAAGAAGTTGGAAACGGTATTTCTGGAGAAGTAGCAACTTTGCTGGAGTCAGCAGGTGCCTCATACATAGATGTAGCTGGAGCTGGTGGGACAAATTGGGCAGTTATAGAAGGGAGCAGATCAGGCGGATTGAGAAGGGATACAGCATACAATTTTATAAACTGGGGGATTCCAACAGTTATTGGCATAATAGAAGTGAGAAAACATATAAAGAGGGCTAAAATAATAGGATCTGGGGGAATAAGAACTGGAATAGATGCAGCAAAAGCAATAGCCTTGGGGGCTCACTTCGTTGGAGCAGCTAGGCCATTTTTAGTTTCGTTTAAAAGAGAAGGGCTTGATGGAATAAGATCTTTATTAAAGAGGATGATAGAAGAGCTAAGGTTATCGATGGCTTTAACAAACTCAAGATCTGTGGAGGAACTGAGGCTGTCGAGGAGATTTGTTTTAACAGGCAGGACTCTCGAATGGGCTCTGCAGAGAAATATACTTTAGTTATGGAAGTAATGCTTTAATACCTCATTTGCACAAGGCCGGTGGGAGGGAATGAAGAATGAGCAGAAGTGACAAACCCTTCTATGTGAAGTTCAAGGTTCCGGATGACGTAATTCCAAAGATATATGAAATGGTAAATCTTGTGAGGACTTCAGGTGGAAAGCTAAGAAAGGGGGTAAACGAGACAACAAAAGCCATAGAAAGAGGAGAAGCAAAGTTTGTAGTGATAGCAGAGGATGTCAATCCTCCAGAAATAGTGGCGCACCTTCCACTGCTCTGCGATGAGAGAAAGGTACCATATGCATACGTTCCAAGTAAACTTGAGCTTGGAAAAGCTGCTGGATTAGAAGTTGCTTCATCTTCTGTGGCTATAGTAGATCCAGGACAAGCAGGAAATCTCATAGATGCTATAAAGGGAAAGATAAATGAGATAAGAGGAACCCCACAATAGATCCTTTATCTTTCCCATAAAAATTTAAATACCGGGTTGCAAGATCCTCTAGATAAAGGGGGTATAGATGCCAGAAAAGGAGGACAAAGCATTTCCTGCGGAGGTTGTTGAGATAATAGGAAGAACTGGAATAGCAGGCGATGTTACGCAAGTGAGAGCCAAGATTCTGGCCGGTAGGGATAAGGGAAGAGTGCTGACTAGGAATGTGAAGGGAGCCGTGAAAGTAGGAGATATACTGCTCTTAAGGGAAACTGAAATAGAAGCTAGGAAACTGAAGCCGAAGTGAGGTGTTATTTATGTCAGTTAGCTCTCTTGCTAGAAAATGCAAGCTTTGTGGTAGGAAAATTCCCCCTGGAACTGGGATTATGTACGTGAGATCTGACGGATCGATACTGTTCTTTTGTTCGTCTAAATGCATGAAGAACATGATAAAACTGGGAAGGAATCCCAAGAAATTGAAGTGGGTTGCCAAATCCATGAGTAGCTAACTTTATATACAAGTTTTTCATTATTAAAGCATTGAAGCAACTGGAGGTAATGTGGTTATCTTAATGCTGAGTAAATATTAAATAAGTTCTTTAGCATGTTTAGGAGGGAGATTGATGTGTCCCATCAGAAGGTGTACAGACAGCCCCTCGTTGCAGTGCTAGGTCATGTCGATGCTGGCAAAACTTCGTTGTTGGATTACATAAGGAAGACAAGAGTAGCTGCAAAAGAACCGGGGGCTATAACACAGCATGTAGGAGCATCAGAAGTTCCATATGACGTCATAAAATCTCTTTGTGATCCTATTTTCAAGAAGATAGGACTAAAATTTGAGTTTAAGGCAAAGGGACTTCTTTTCATAGATTTACCTGGGCATGAGGCATTTACAAATCTCAGGAGGAGAGGAGGATCACTAGCGGATATAGCAATTCTTGTTGTTGATGTGCACAGTGGAGTTCAGCAACAGACAGTAGAATCAATAAATATACTGAGGCTGAGAAAAACTCCGTTTGTCGTGGCACTAAACAAGATAGACACACTTGAGGGATGGAAATCTGTGGAGGGGAGGCCTTTCATAGAGGCAGTAAATGATCAAAGTCCGCAGACAATAGCTGAGCTTGACAGACTTCTCTACAGGGTAGTTGGACAGCTTGCTGAGATGGGCTTTGATTCAGATAGATATGATAGAGTAAGGGATTTTACAAAGAAACTTGCAATAGTTCCAACAAGTGCGATGACAGGGGAAGGAATTCCGGATCTTATAGCTGTTCTAATAGGATTAGTCCAGAGGTACATGCTGGATAAGCTGGAGATAAGTGGGAGAAAAGGAAGAGGAGTGGTTCTTGAAGTGAAGAAGGAGCCCGGAAAGGGCACTGTAGTTGCAGCAATTTTATATGATGGGATCCTAAGAGAGGGAGATCGAATACTCATAGGAGGTGTTGATTCCTCTGTTATAACAAGGGTTAGAGCGATATTGAGACCAAGACCGCTAGAAGAAATAAGGATAAAGTCAAAATTTCAAAGAGTTGAGTTCGCAGAAGCTGCTTCTGGCATCATGATAGTTGCTCCAGACTTGGATAAAGTGATTCCAGGAGCCCCAATATATGTCGTGGAGAGTGAAGAGGAGGCAGAAGAGATAAAAAGAGAAATAGAGGAAGAGGTGAGGAGCATACTTATAAGATCGGATGCGATAGGAGTTATTGTAAGAGCAGATGCCTTGGGCTCCTTGGAAGCGATATCCGGTATGCTTCAAGCAGAAGGAATTCCAATAAGAAGAGGCGATATAGGAGATGTAAGCAGATCAGATGTGTTTGAAGCCTCAATAATTTCGAAGGAGGATGAAAAATATGGAGTAATTCTTGCGTTTAATGTTAGAGTCCCGCCTGATGTTGAGCAGGAGGCAGGTGAGAGAGGAGTTAGGATAATAAAAAGTAACATAATATATGAACTAGTAGAAGGCCTGAAGGGACACATAGCTGAAGTTGAAAGAAAGCTGGAGGAAAAGCTACTTTCAACTGTGGTATTTCCAGCAGAATTGACTTTTCTCCCTGGTTATACCTTCAGAAACAGCGATCCAGCTATAATAGGAGTTGAGGTTGTTTCCGGAAGAATACTACCCGGCTATCCTCTTATAAATGATAAAGGAAAGAAGGTTGGGACAGTACTTGAGATTCAACAAGAAGGAAACAGAAAGCAGATGGCTAGAGCTGGTGAAAGGGTAGCTATCTCGATAAAAGGAGGGGTTGTTGGAAGAAACATAAAAGAAGGTCAAGTTCTCTATACAGATGTTAGAGAAATAGAAGATGAGAAGCTTAGATCATTGTTCTTCTCAAAGCTCAGTGAACAGGAAAAAGCTCTTTATAGAAAAATACTCTGGATTAAGTATGGAAAAATGGAATGAAGCTAGCATCTTGCAATGGATGCCACTATATTGGCTATCCTTAACTGTTCTGGAAATTTTGACTCAATGCAATACCTTTTCAAAATTTCCTCAACTTCTCTCTCATTTATACCTTCAAAAAGGCAGTGAATTATCCCGTATTTAGTCTTAAAAGGAGTATACTTAGGTTGTCGCAAGAAATCCTCTATTTTATCCTCTTTTCCAGCGGATTTAAGTGCATGAACAACCAGCTTATCTCTGGGAGCTCTTTCAAGGAATGATATTACTGGAATCCCCAATTTGTTGTGGAGAGAGCTCAGGTTTATCATGTTAAAACCACCCATTGTCGTTCCATGTAGCATGAGGATGTTAACCTCTCCTCTGAGGTTATTTACTACTTCCACTATTTTCTCCTCCGCATCGGAACCATCTACCTCGATTCTAGCCTTTATTGCTTTCTCTAGAATTAGATCTCTGAACAAAAGGCAGACTATGAAGGTCCACTTATCAACTCCTTTTTTAAAGGGTGCATCATCTACTGCAAGCACACGGATGGCCATAAAAACAGGGACGCCAATTTATTAAATAAGCGTGAGGCTAAGAGAGGATCCATATGATAGAGGATGAGATAAGAAGAAGGTCTTCTGAGGAAGCTTTACTTGCTATTCTTATAGATCCATTCTCGACTGAACCTGATAAAGCTGGGAAAATTGCATACGAAGCTGAAAAGGGGGAAGCCGACATAATACTAGTGGGAGGATCAATAGGAGCAGGTGCAATGCTAGATGAAGTGATAAGTTCGATAAAAAAATCTGCTTCTCTTCCTGTAATTCTCTTTCCTGGAAATGTGGATGGAGTATCAGGAAAGGCAGATGCAATACTTTTCATGTCCCTTTTAAACTCATCAAATCCCTACTGGATAATACAGGCTCAGGCTTTGGCTGCAATCACCGTAAAGAGACTGGGAATAGAGGCAATACCGACTGCCTATTTGATATTCGAGCCAGGTCATAAAAGTGCAGCAGGGTGGGTTGGATGGGTTAATCCAATACCTAGAAAGAAGCCAGAGATAGCTCTAGCTTATTCAACAGCAGCAGAGCTTCTCGGAATGAGATGGGTCTATTTAGAGGCCGGAAGTGGTGCAGAGGAACCAGTTCCAGTCGAAGCTGTGAAAATGGTATCAGAGAACACAAAGCTTGGGGTGATAGTGGGAGGAGGAATAAGATCTCCTGAGCTTGCCGCAGAAAGAGCTAAGGCTGGAGCTGATATTATCGTGATAGGGACTTATGTAGAGAGAGAAGAGAATATTAAAGAAAAAGTTGGGATCATGAAAAAGGCAATTAGTAGGACTTAAAAGAGGTTTTTCCTATGCCAATATGGAATGATAATAAAGACTATACATTAATCCTCATGCAATCCCATCTAGTTTGCTGGCATTTTAGTTTTTGTAAACTCATGCGAATAGAAGAGATGAGGAGGTGGAAAAAGGGTAGGCATGGCAGCAAAGAAATTGATAGACACATTAGGATCATGGAAGGATGTTCTTCGTATGTCACTAGGTAAGTAAGGAAGAGAATTGCTGGTATTGCAAGGGAAGCTTTTAATGCAATTATCTTTGGCTTTTGAACAACAAAATCGGGGTATGCTATCAAGCTGATTACCAAATTGAGCAAGTATTGAAGACTAAGTATTATACTACTTCTAAATATAAGAAATAAAACAAAATTTAATATAGATGATAAGATAAATGCTACAATACTCACCAGATAGAACGCCCTCGATATCCCCTCTTTCTTTTTATAAAAGTGATATATAAGTATAACTATAAGTGAGAAGGTGTAGAGGAAAGGTATCTCCGGGAAGGAATCTAGGCCAAGCTTGGAATGGATGGAAAAAAGGAGAATGGATAGAAGGATAAGAATATCAGAGAGAACCTCCATTCTGCTCATTTCCGATCACGCATCCTCATATATGCTCATCATCTACTGTAGGCATCTGAACAAAATACATAATAATATATATGATGGCAAGAGCAACTCCCATCATAAAAATTTCCGCTAGGGTCCTATTTAATGGCTCGCCCATTAGATATGATACATGAATTGAGGTTAAAATAAGAAGTACCGTGATGAAAGCAATGCTCTTATATTCCCTTCTTTGGGCTGCCTCCCAGATTCCCCTCGTCCTCCCTCTTATAATCTCGACAATGAAGGCAGTAAGAGTTATATAGAAGGCTATATTCAGCACGGAGCATAAAGAAAAGGAGAGAAGGCATTCTTTTGCGTACTCGCTCCTATATCCTGGCACCAGAATGGGAAGAACAAGGTCATTTATATAGAATAGAATTATAGCAAAGAACACACAGGAAATGGACAGTAGAAGCTGTGCATCGATTTTCAATGTGCGCACCATGATCCTTGCCCTCTCATGGGATAATATGTCTTTCTCCTCTTGATCTCGGATCTATAAATCCAGAGGAAGATGGCAACCAGAGGAAGTGTGACTGTGGTGCTGATGGATAGTCCATGTGAGATCGTGGAGATGAGGGTTATCACAGCAGAAAATCCGATGGTAATGCATATCACTATATCATTGACCTTCTGAGGATTTCCCGGCAGGATCATTGAGGATTCCCTAGGTTTGATCTGGTTAAGGACTACGAGAAGCAGGAACAAAATGATGCCTGATCCCTCATCGCCGCACCAAATTGATATCAAATATATAATATATAATGTTATATTAGATATCATAGAGACTTCTTTAAATTTTACTCCAAAAGAGATGCAGATTAAGAGCATGAGGAGCCCGATAAGGGCTAGCTGTTCCTCATCCAGCCAGCAGGCACCTAAGGATATTACCCTCGCGTAAACATTCCTGCACACCTCCTCCCTTATATTGCTAAACATTAGACGCCATGCTATGTTAAGTTGCCATAGGCCCATGAGGATCCACGGTATTATGATGAGCTTCTCTCTCATTTCTCCATCCCTCATCTTATTCTGACGCAGTGGCAGTTACATGTATACCATGAACCAACGCAGCAACTATGGCATGCTTGCGCAAGCCAATATATATAGGTAAATATGCAGAATAAGCATGCAGCACAGCTAACATAATTCCCAGCAACGCAGTCGATACATGAAGCCCCACAGATTCCATGCTCTATAGCGCAGAGAATAAGACACTGGTTATTCCATTGAGTGCAACATTGATAGCAAATACACTCATATGGATATTGACACGGAGGTGAGCACGTTGAATTGGTTGGAGATATGATCTTTCCGTTTAAGCTAGCTAATTTTAGTTTCGTGAACTCCCTGTTATATTCATATATCTCAGCAGCAGTTGAGCCGTTAACAAACCTTCTAAATATGAGAAAAGAGCCTTCAGCCACCGGTATAGCTAGCGCCCACTGTGTATCAGATCCTGTCTTTATTATAAATCCTCTTGATCCTGAGAAATCTAGTTTTTCCACATCAGCTATATTTCTTAAATCCACAGATTTCTTGGCTTCCTCTATAAATTCCTTCAGCTGTCTTTCTGGTATCTCGACTGATTCAATGGGTTCAGGCTGGGCAATAACTCTAGGAATTCTCCCTATAATGCTGTACAGAGCGAGGCCCGCAACAAGCTTAAATGCAGTTGATATAAACCTCCTCCTTGACTCCCCGCTGACCCTTCTTATGCACTTCTCCCTTCTTCTGACGTAAAATATAAAGTGTAGAGTGGTAAGCACGGAGAAGAAGGTGAATACAGCGGCAGATATCACGATAAGAGGGGTTATCCTGAGGTATATTGAAGCTATTAGTAGCAGGATTGATATTGCAAATCCTCTTGTGGACCACCTGATGCAGAAGCTACATGAGCCCAGTTTCTCCCTCATATGAGGTCATCAGTTCTAAAGATGTTTTATTTAAAATTCTTTTATCTACATTTTTTTCTTTTTTTAAAATTCTTTTACAAGGGCGTGTTTCTGACAGAACAGGGGAAAAGCGATCGAAATCTTAAGAGGAATAATAGAGGGCTATTCCTTCCTTTGAGGGAAAAAGAAATCTTAATAATAAACTATTACATTAGAAAATATATGACTTAAGCACTTTAAAAGCTTTTTTGAAAAAGATTTTTATACCGAGCTTCCCCTTTTCTCAGCCCCGTGGTGTAGCGGTCAAGCACACCGGGCTCTGGACCCGGTGACGCCGGTTCGAATCCGGCCGGGGCTATCATTTATAACGGCGGTTGTATGGAGTTCATAGCTGATGAGATGCTGGGAAAACTTGCTAGATGGCTCAGAATTCTTGGAGTAAGTGTAATAACAGATCTTGGTATGGGAAATTTTGATGATCTAGCCCTTAAGGCAGCAGAAGAGAGAAATTGTGTTATATTAACACGAGATGAAAATCTGTTCAAGAGAGCTGTGAAGAGAAACATAAGGGTTGAATTTGTCCCTGAGGATCCAATTAGAGCTCTGGCAGAAATATCAGCAAAGTATGGGATTCAGCTTGAAATAAATCTTGATAAAACCAGATGTCCCACGTGTAACACTCCTCTTAGAAGGATTAGACCGGAGGAGGCGATCGGAAAAGTTCCTGATGCTGTTGTGAGATCAGGAAAGCAGATACTTGTCTGTAACAAGTGTAATAAATATTACTGGACTGGAACTCACTATGAGAACATGCTCTCAGAACTCGAGATTGCTAGAAGCCTGAGAGGCCGATGATGAGAGGCGACGAGAGTGAATAGTGATCTCACTGACCTGCTCTGAGGCCTCTGATCTACTCTTTTATCCACCAAATAGTCTCTCCATTTCTATCCTCAACTATCACTCCCATATCCATGAGCTTTTTTCTTATTTTATCAGCTATTTCATACATTTTCATCTCTCTTAACTGCTTTCTGACCTCTATTAAGGCCTCTATATATCCCCTTTCCTTCGTTTCTTTCTTAGCAACAAGGTCTATCCCTAATATCGATGAGATCTCTGCTAGACCAAAGAAGGCTTCTGATGCGAGATTGTAGGATAAACTCTCAGAGACTATTCTAGAGGCAGTTGCCGAGATGATATCGATGGATGAGTATGCCAGTGGAGTGTTAAAATCATCGCTCATCGCCGAGAAAAATTTTCTTACCTCATTATCAATCACCAGCTTTATCTTTCTCTCATTTTCAGTTAGATCACCTTTTCTTCCCTCTTCTGAGTACTTCAGGGCTCTCATTGTAGAATCCTTCCAAGATCTCACCCTTTCTTTGGTACTGTTTATGGATTCTGGAGAGAACTCCAAGGGCTTTCTATAGTGAGCTGATGTGAGGAATATCCTGATGGTATCTGCATCATAGCTTTCTAAGGCTGAGCTAACAGAAAAGTAGTTCTTCAGGGATTTTGCCATCTTCTCCCCCCTTACTTGGAGAAGACCGACGTGAATCCAATATCTGACGAACTTTCTTCCAGTTAGGGCCTCTATTTGTGCTATCTCATTCTCATGATGTGGAAATATTAGATCACTTCCCCCTCCATGTATATCTATAGATGGTCCCATGAGCTCGTATATCATTGTGCTGCACTCTATATGCCATCCTGGTCTTCCATCTCCCCATGGAGATTTCCATCTTGGCTCGTTTGGTTTTGAGAATTTCCAGAGAGCAAAATCAGCAGGGTTTTTCTTGTTTATTCCTTTTTCGATCCTGGGATCCCTTAGAAGATCCTCCATTCTTATCTTAGACAGAAGACCATATCTCTCAAAGCTTTCAATATCGAAGTAAACTCCATCAGGAGTTATGTAAGCTTTCCCGCTTGACAAGAGACCTGATATAAATTCAACCATCCTTGATATGAAATTTGTTGCTCTCGGATTTACTGTAGCTGGAAGCACCTTCAAAGAGTCCATTGCTCTGAAATACTCCTCCTCATACCTCTTAGCTATATCTCTCCAGTCAACTCCTTCCTCGAGAGCTCTATTTATTATTTTGTCATCTATATCAGTAATATTTACTACATAAAAAACGCTGTAACCGAGTCTGTTAAGATATCTCCTGACGATATCAAAGAAAACGGCGGTTTTTGCATGACCTAAGTGGGGTTCATCGTATACTGTCGGGCCGCATACATACATCTTCACTTGTGGAGGGTCTATGGGTATGAATTTGCTTTTCTCACCAGTTAGGGTATCGCTCAGCACTAGGTCAGGCAGGGTCATCGGGTTGCTGAGATGAGGAAGGTCATAAACATTTATCCAAAAGATTTAATATGTGTGCCGTAACCTTCTTCTGATGCAGATGGACAGGCTCTCCCTCGTCCTAAGAGGTGTTGCTGAACCCATAGAGGAAAATGTGATGACAATGAATGAGCTCAGAGAGCTGCTCTCCTCTGGAAGAAAGCTGACAACATATGTGGGATATGAACCATCAGGGCCAATACATCTTGGAGCTGTTTCCACTATAATAAAGCTGGCTGAGATGATTGAAGCAGGTATAGATGCTATAGCGCTGATGGCAGATGTGCATGCAGTTTTAAACAGAAAAGGCCCGGAAGATGTGATAAGAAGACTTTGCGAGACTTATTATAAGGAAGTATTTCATATAATAGGATCTCCTCAGATAAAGATAGTTATTGGAAGTGATTATCAGCTCTCACAGGACTATGTGATGGATCTCCTCTACATATCCACAAAGGTAACCTCTAGGAGATCTTGGAGGGCTATGTCCATAATAGCTAGAGAGAGCAGAAATCCATACGTGTCACAGATGATATATCCATTAATGCAGGCGCTTGACATACTCTACTTAGGAGTGGACATAGCGATAGGAGGAACTGATCAGAGGAAAATACACGCCCTAGCTAGGGAGATATTCTCGAAAAATTTGGATCTAAAGGTTAGAAGATATGTACCAGTAGCTATACACACGGAGATCTCTCCGGGGTTGTTGGAGGGAGAGAAGATGAGTAAATCAAAGCCCCAGACACACATAGCTGTACACGATCCTCCTGATATGATAAAGGAAAAGATAAAGGCGGCTTTTTGTCCTCCAGGGAGAAACCAGTACGATGAGGAGGGAAACTTGATAAATCCAGTTCTCTCGATATACAGAGATATAATATTGAGAGGTAATAGAAAAGCTGAGCTAAAACTGTCGAGAAAGGCTGGAGGAGGAACTGTAGAAGTTTCATCATATAAGGAGCTAGAAAGGCTTTACATGGATGGAATGATCCACCCAGCAGATCTAAAGGAGTTTGCATCAGATTTTCTGATCGAATTTCTGGAACCTATCAGAGATAAGTTTGAAAGCGATCCAGACCTGATAAAACCCCTATACGAGCTACAAAAATGGCAGAGAGAGGAAGGAATCTTCGGGGATCAGGAATGGAAAATTGTTCTTAGTTCTATGAGACCTTATCTTGGTGATAAGCTTACAGAATAGATTTTAGTCTCTTATTTTTTCGAGTAAACCTACTATGAGCAGTATCTCAGATCTTATGGGGAAGGGCATGTTTATATCGTTCATTATCTCGTTTAATATTGCTATAGCTTTGCTTGATCTCATGCCATATGAGATATCCTCACTTCTTAGGATCTCCATCGCATCTGTAGTGGCCTTCCTTATGTTTTTCGGTGCACTTCTATTCTGGGATATCTTATCCAACCTCTGTATTGCCTCCTGAAGTATCCTCTCATACTCCTCCTTAACAACAGACTTTTTGCGGGGCAAAACACCACCTCCACAGACAACAGGTCTAATGCAGTCAGCAGAGGATCTCGGATATAAGCTTTCTGTGATATATTTTAATGGATATCATCGTAACCGTTAAATATGTGATTCAAGGGAAAAATCAGGATGCCGGACGAGATTATAGATGAGGGAACAAGGGCAAAAAAGATGGCTGAGGCATTAAAAAGAGGGTTCAAAATGTTAGAGGACACTTGTCCAAGATGTGGGACACCCCTCTTTCAGAAGCCAAATGGAGAAGTGGTTTGTGTTTACTGTGGAATACCTGTCATATTGGTCTCATCGGAGGAGGAAGCAGAGGAGCAAAAGGTGAGAATGAGGCTTATTGGGATCAGAGATATCCTTTCATCAAAACTTGAGGAGATGCTGAGAGATTTCTACCCGAAAGAATCCTCCATTACGATGTCAGCATCAATAAAAGAGATCTCTGAAGCTCTTTTAACAATTCAGAAGATAATAGAGAGGCTTGGCAGAAAGAAAGAGGAGGAAAAAAGGTCTAAGCACTGATCAAGCGAATTCAAGTCTCACATCTTCTCCCAGCTTCAGCCTTATCCCTTCTATCAGCATACTTGCTAGAACATTTGGAGGAGTTCTGTACATTGTCTTAATACCTTCTATCTGCATTAATATACCTCTTTTCTCAGGGAGAAACTCCAGATTGTATCTGTCATATTTCAGGTTTACCCTTCTTCCTGTAGAAGGGTTTATGTAAAAATACTTTATTACTAAATAAAAGGATAGAGGTTCTTCCCCTCTGTTCATTATTCTTAATGCTATGTTTCTGGCCTCACTCTGGGAAAGGGGGAAGGTATTACTCTTTTTTACGAAAACAGAGAACTCTCTTATTCCTCTCTTCCCACTCGGTCTTATTTTAAGCTCATCTCTTGATCCATTCATATCTGCCAGTGCTAGGACAGCTCCAGAGAGAACTTTTCTCTTGCTCTTATGGACTATTAAGAATCTTTCCTTTCTTACTTCCGCCATATGATCTTTCCCCCTCCCTTGAAATCCTGATTAAAGCATCTACAGTATCCTCAGGGTTCTTTGTCCTTACAACAGGAATTCCTAGAAGAGATGCCAGTTCTGCTATCTTCTCTTCTTCCTGAACACGTCCTTCAAGCAGAATAACTGGCAAGGGATATCTTCTTCTCAATTCCTTAAGATACAGACTCATATCCCCTATAAGTAGAATTTTTCCCTGCGTTAATCTGCTTACAAAAATTCTATCATTTATCATATAATCAACTCCGTTCATCTTCACCAGCTCGATTGAAACATCATCTCTGGATATAAGAAGTCTTGCAACAGGACCATTTACCTCCCTAAAGTCCACTTTTATAGGAATCTTTTCCCTCTGCCTTTCCTCTAGGGAAAGAGGAGAAGCTCTACTCATAGAAAGAGCTCTTTTTAGCATTATTTCCATTTCCTTCTCCTTTCTTGATGCTAATTTGAAAAATCCAGCTTCTTTTCCTCTGCTAAGAAGTGCTATTACTTTTCCAGGGCGAATTCTTCCTACTCTTCCCTTCCTCTGTATATGTCTCACGCTAGATGGAGTTGCATCATAAAGCAAGACGATATCCATATCTGGTAGGTCCAATCCCTCCTCTCCAACACTAGTTGATATTAGGACATTGCAGTTGCCCGATATAAACTCCTCTAATATTTTTCTCTGTTCCTCTTGACTCATTCCCTGTTCTCCCTTCCTTTGTTGGCCTATAAGAACAGAAGGTTTTATTTCATTCATATTTGAAAGGAGATCATATATCTCATAAGCTGTTCTTCTGTAGTTTGTGAATATCATCATCTTTTTTCCCTTGAACTTCATCACAATTTCCCTGAGAAGATCCATCTTCGGGTGAGGTCTTCCTGATAGCTCCTCAAGCATTGGAATTAGCTTTTTTATAAAAGGATCCTCTATCAAAATCCTGTCAGCAGCTTTTTCTCCTCTCATAAGCTTTTTCAGGTAGTCGTAAGCCATAGAAGCCCCCTCTATCTCCATTAGATCCAAGATATGTTGAATTTTTATCATTGCACTCACTATTAGAAGCTCTTTTCCTCTTCCCTCGGCAGCTAGAATCTTCTGAATCTCAAGAAGGTTTTTCATGCTAACTTTTTGTCCTAGATCAACACCCATTCCTCTGAGCTCATCGGATTTTGATTTAATTGCACTCTTGAGAAGACCGATTACTTCCTCATACTCCTTGCTAAGGGGGACATTCACTACTTCTATCTCAAGATCCGAGAGGTAAGGTGCGACATCTTTGCTCTCTCTTGTCCTGACCTCAACGTTCTCTATATACAGGTTTTTGAGAACTTCCAATATGCTCTCCTCATTTCCTCCTGGAGAAGCTGTAAGAGCAAGAATTCTCGGATTTCTTGCCCTTTTCATGTAAAGATCCGCTATCTTCACGTAGGGATACAAGCCAACAGCTCTATGTGCCTCATCGAATACAAGTAGCGTGAAGTCATCCAAAAAGAGAAATCCTCTCTCCAGATCATTCTTTACAACCTGTGGCGTTGCCACAAAAACCCTTCCAGAGCTCCATATCTCTTTTCTCCTTTCTTGACCCACCCTTCCTGTCACTAGGACTATATCATCTATTTTCAGGACATCTTTCAAGTTCTTCCAGTGTTGTATTGCAAGAGGTCTAGTTGGAGACATTATCAATGCCCTCCCACCATATTTATGAAGCCTATATGCGATAACCATTATTGCTATTGCTGTTTTTCCTAAGCCCGTTGGAAGGACAACCAGCGTGTTTTTCTCGACCGCTCTTGCTGCTATGACCTGCTGGTATATCCTTGCTTCTATCTTTTCCGGCTTTATCAGAGGATGCTCTATATACTTCCTCTGCTTCTCCACAGCTTTAGTTGAGGGAGACCTAATTAAAAATCTGCTAGTATGACACCCTGTAATAAAATGAGCTTCCTCCTCTGAAGACCTCTTCAGCTGCTTTTTTCACTTTTTCCACATTCTCTCTTCTAGTGTAAACCCTCAAAGTGCTCATAACAGTCCTTCTCAGTTGATATATTATTGGAGATATCTCCTCTGCATTTAATCTCTTGATTTCACCTCCCTCTGATGAGAAGAAGAGAACTTCAAGGGACATATCCTCCATGGGAAGTGTGCGGAGCAGTGGAGTATCTACGTATATCTCCTCTCTCGGAACTCCTGATCTATTAGCTATCTCATCCCTTATCCCCTCTATCACACTCTTCCTCTCGAGAAGGGCTAGATCGCCCTCTCTTCTATATAAGATATCCTCATATGCGACTTTTAGTAGCCTTCTATTCGCCAGATCCTCAAATATGCTCTTTGTTCTTGGATCACTCCTTATAACATTCCACACTGTGTAGTCATCTAGCTGAATGTATTTTTCCACATCTTTTGCTGCTTCCTCAACTTCAAGCCTATCAGCAACTATCTCCATTGCCCTCGTTAACATAACTTGTGCGGCTCTTGATGTCTTGTGAAAGTATATGGATCTGAAGGATAGAAGCCTTGAGATGAGCAGGGACTCAAGCGTTGGTAGTGCCTTTATGTTCAATCCAAGTGAGTTATCAATAATTCCCACATTATATGCTATTCTGTATGCATCTACATAATAACCAGCTCCAGTGTGATAGGAATCCCTCATCGTGAAGTCTAGCTTGTCGGCATCGAATGGAGATCTTATTATCTGATTTTGATACCTTATTTTTCCTCTTCCTATTGAGTAATCCGCAACCTCGGTTGGATCAAATCCATTTTTGCTCAGAACATCTGATATTTCAGTCTCTTTTACTATCTTCTGGGTCATTTCCTCATGGCTTAACCCACATATTCTCTCAAGAACAGGCTCGAAGGTGTGAGAAAAGGGCCCATGTCCGACATCATGAAGTAGACCCTGAAGTCTTGACAGTTGCACTACATCAACTTCTAAATCTTTAAGTGTCTCAGCAATGAGACCAGCCATGTGCATAGTGCCTATGGAATGCTCAAATCTTGTGTGTATAGCTCCTGGGTAGACGTACTCAGAGCCCGCAAGCTGTTTTATCCTTCTCAGTCTCTGGAGAGGCCTTGTCTCTATAATGCTAAGCTCAATATCATTTATTTTTATGTATCCATGAATAGGATCCTTTATGTACTTCGTGCTATCCCCTCCCTAAGAGCAGCCCTGCATACATGGCAGAACTCAGGATATGAATCATCAAGGCACGAAAGCTCGCTCATCACACAATTCCTGTTGCTACAATGGTTCAATCCAAGCATATGACCTATCTCATGAAGTATTGCTCTCGAGAGCCTGTATCTTCCATCCAAATCCACCACATAAGCTGTTTTTCTTGGGATATCAAATACGCCTGATGCTCCCTTCAGCGGTTCTTCATTTCCCACTGTCACCTCATATTCTGTATTTATATCTGAGAAGAAAAAGCAAAGCTCTGGGATCACCTCTGAAGCTATCTTCAGCGCTGATATGAGTTTCTCAGAGCAATTTCCCTTTATCCTAACTCTTAAGCAGTTTCTCATATTCCTCAGCCTTTAATAAATTATTTAACTCCTCAGGATTATCTGCCTCGATTTCGGCTATCCATCCACTTCCATAGGGGTCATCCGCTATCCTTTCAATCTCTCCAGCTCCGAACTCCTCAGATCCTTCCTCAACTACTCCAGCTTCCCTGTTTCTCTCAACTATAATCCCGCTAATAGGGGCATATATCTTCTCAGTGGCCTTATTGCTTTCTATAGTTCCGATGGGTTCTCCAGCTCTGACTCTAGTTCCAATAGGTCTGATCTCCACATAGGTTATATCTCCAAGCTCCTCGACTGCATGCTTTGTTATTCCAACCCTTATCCTCTTTCCACCCAAGAGAAGGGCCCATTCGTGGGTTTTAGTGTAATACCTGTCTGCTGGCACGCTCATAGAGGTCACATGTCATCGGAATTGTCGAATATTTAACCTTATTGGGTCTGCTAGGAGGCTAATCTATTGTCTAGTAAATACTACTCAGTAACTTAAAAATCAGTAAGCTCCTATAACTAATAAGTATAATTTTTTTAAATAATTTTTTTTCTCTTTACATCGTCGCAATAGGGTCGGTAATGCGACAATACAGAAACCTTAAAGCTGCAACAGTGATTTCAAAATAGGTAGACTTAAATAGATTTAAGCTAATATGGTAACAGCCACTTATGAGGCTAAGACTGGGGTGGAACGGATAGTAAATTTTAACTATCCGATAGAAGCTCCTAGAAACTAGGAGGTTTGAAGCGAATTTTATTTTATTTGAGATTATGCTTAAATATAAGCAGCTCTTATTTGAATTGCTTTTAAGGTGGTTTTCATGAAACCCGATGTCTATGAGAAGATGCTGAAGGGAACTACAACAGTCGGGATAAAGTGTTTGGATGGAGTTGTGATAGCATCGGATAGGAGGGCATCATCAGAGACCTTCATTGCTAGCAAAAATGCTAGAAAGACGATAAAGATATCAAACAGAGCTGTTGCAACGATATCAGGTCTTGTGGCAGATGGGCAGTACTTGACAACAATTCTCTCAGCCATATCAAGTTTGTACGAACTAGATCAAGAGAGGGAAATGCCAATAAGCTCGATAGCAAAGTACCTTGCATTGATGCTCAGATCATACAGACCCTATATACTGATAGCTCATCTCATAGTGGGTGGTGTTGACAGAAGTGGACCTCATCTCTTTAATGTAGACTTCTATGGCACACTAACAGAGGAGAACTATATAGCAACTGGCTCAGGCTCCCCTGTTGCAATTTCTGTGATCGAAGAGGGCTATTCAACCGAAATAAGCGTGGAAAAAGGGAAGATTCTTGCGCTAAATGCGATGTTATCAGCTCTTTCGAGGGATTCTGCAACAGGAGATGGCATAGATCTAACCGTTGTCGATGAAAGAGGCGTGAAATTCTTGGAAAGAGATGAGATACAGAAGATGATTGAGAGGAGGTAATCTTGAAAGGAGGCCCTTCTGAGATAAAGAAGAAAGTAAAGGAGGTTCTTTCGAGGATAGGCGAAGTCAAGAAGGTTGAACTTGAGGGTCCTTTTGTTGTGGTTTATGTGGATGATCCATCAAGCTTCCTAGAATCAAATAACACTGTTGGTGAGGCAGCAAAGCTTCTGAGAAAAAAGATAATAGTGATGTCCTCAGGAAAAATGCTTCCAGAGGAGGATGCGAAAAGAGTTATAAGGGAGATGATACCCCAAAAAGCTGAGATAACAGATATAAGAGCTGTAGAGGAGACAAGAGAGATATACATAATAGCTAAAAGGACTGGCTATGTCGTGGGAAAAAGCGGTTATTACATAAATGAAATACTGAAGAAGACTGGATGGAGGCCTGTTGTCTTAAGGGCTCCAACGATGGAGTCAGGTCTTCTTAACACAATATACAACTACTTAATCGAAGGCTCAGCTGAGAGAAAGAAGATAATGAGAAAAATAGCAGAGAGGATATACAGAGAGCCCATCGGTATTGAGAGAGGGATATTTGTAAGCTTCCTTGGTGGGGCAAGAGAGGTTGGAAGGAGTTCCATAGCTGTTACCACAAATGAGGGATCAGTACTTCTTGATGCAGGAATAAGCTTGGGTAGGGGGGAGGCATTTCCTCGCTATGATCTAATAGATCTAGATGAGATAGATGCAGTGATAATATCCCATGCTCATCTTGATCACTCAGGAGCTCTTCCTTTTCTCTTCAAATATGGATACAGGGGCCCTGTTTACGTTACAAGGCCTACAAGAGATTTAATAGTGCTTCTTCTCCTTGATTACATAAATCTATCGAGAAGACAGGGTATAATTCCCTATTTCTCTGAGGCAGATGTGGCCCGGATGCTGAATCACATGATTGTTTTGGATTATGAGGAGACAGTTGATATATCACCAGATGTCAAGCTTACCTTCTACAATGCAGGTCATATACTCGGCTCAGCCCTAGTACATCTGAACATAAGGAAGCATAACATCCTATACACAGGAGATTTCAGGTTCAGAGAGACGAAGCTTCTTGGAAAGGCAGATACCTCATTTCCTAGAGTAGAGACCCTGATAATGGAGTGCACTTATGGAGGGGAGCAGGACGTTCTGCCTCCTTTATGGGAAGCTGAGAAGCAGTTGATACAAATAATAAAGGACACTATTGAGAGAAATGGAAGAGTTCTTATACCAGCTTTATCTGTTGGAAGAGCTCAGGAGATAATGATAACTTTGGTGGAGGCCTTTTCAAGGAAAGAAATACCTGACGTTCCTGTTTACATAGATGGCATGGTATATGATTCTACTGCAATACACTCAGCTTATCCAAGCTATCTCTCAGATTACATAAAGGCTAGGGTCTTCGGTGAGGACAAGGATCCCTTCACGGATGAGCACTTCACAATGCTAAAAGGAACTGAAGATAAGGATTCAATAGCAACAGGAGGACCAAGCATCATAATAGCACCATCGGGCATGCTTAACGGAGGACCTAGTGTTGATTACTTCATCAGAATGAGCCCTGATCCAAGGAATTCAGTAGTTTTAGTGAGCTATCAAGCTGAGGGAACGCTGGGAAGAGAGCTGAAAGAAGGAGCTAGAGAGATCAGAATAAGGGATGAGATGGGTGAGATGAGAAAAATTGAAGTTAAGGCTGAGATACACTTTGTAGAGGGATTTTCGGCTCACGCAGATAAAGTTCAGCTTCTCACATATCCATCATCGATACCTAAACCATCTAGGATAATACTGGTACATGGAGAGGCAGAGAAGATCAGATCATTTAAACCACTGCTGAGCAGAAGTATAGGAGCTGCTGTCATGGCTCCATCAATTGGAGAGAAGTTAAGGTTAGTGTGACGCTGTTATTCCTCCTTTGGAGTCCTCCATATCTCCACGAACCTTGGAGCTATTAGGAGAGGACTGTTCTTTCCAGATTTCACTAAAACCATGTCTCCTCCTATATCCAAGATCCTCTCTTTCAACCTCTCTAGTGCCATCTTGAGCTTCTCAGGCTCTGATGCCATGTCATCATACCTCAGTATAACTATATTTCCATCGTTTACTTCATTCACAATTGAGTCTATGTCATCCATTGATCTCATGCTCATTGGTTTTATTGCCATTGCCTTCTCGGACACAGATGGGAAGTGAGATAAGGGTTTCTCCTCCTCTATAATTTCTTCTTCTTTTTCTTCCTCCTTTCCCAGTATCTTCTTGAATATCCTGCTCATGCTCCCACACCTCTGTGCTGAAGCTGGGGAATAAAAACCTTTGATTAAGTTTTTATATCGTCGATGGTCTTGCCTTGATGCCCGACACAGCAGCCTATCTGAGCAAGAACATGAGGGAAGATGTCCTCGTATCTTTGAAGACAGGCTTTTGGATAAGAGGAAAGCTGGAATCATTTGACAGACATCTGAATCTGATACTGGGAGATGCTGAAGAGTTAATAGTTGACAAGGGAGAAAGGAAGTCCATAAGGCTGGGGAAAAGAGTTTTAGTGAGAGGAGATATGGTTGTTGCTATATCTATGCCTAAGGAGGTGAAGGAATGACAAAAGGAACACCATCAATGGGAAGGAGGAGCAGAGGAAAAACTCATGTGAGATGCAGAAGGTGTGGTAGGAATTCATTTAACATAAAAAAGGGATATTGTGCCTCTTGCGGCTTTGGAAGGAGCAAGAGACTTAGAAGCTATGCTTGGAGCAAAGCTTAAATATAGATAATATGTTTTAGTGGGCCGGTGGCGCAGTCTGGTAGCGCGCCCGCTTGGCATGCGGGAGGCCGAGGGTTCAAATCCCTCCCGGTCCATTTTTGTGCCGGGGTAGCTCAGACTGGGAGAGCGCCCGGCTGAAGACCGGGCGGTCGTGGGTTCAAATCCCACCCCCGGCACTTAGATTTTCAGGAATGCCCAAGCAGCATTCTTCTTATGCTGTTAAGCTTAATATAGATATCCAATCCCCTATTCAAGAATATTGGTAATTTGACAGACCCATTTAAGGCGCTCAGCACCAACTTAACCTCATCCTCCAGTGTTGTATTGGTTGTATCAATTTCCATTATTTTATCATCTCCAAATGTATTTATAGATTCTATTGTAAATGTATCAATTACATCAGCTTCTACATTTTCTATTATTTTTTCTGCATCATATCTATCCTTAAGCCTTCTATAGAGCTCCTCTGGGTCGCATTTTAACACTATGACGAGATCAGGACTTATTCCACTCAGAAGATTTGGGTATATCGTCTCTATTATCAGGCAATCCTCCTTTTTCAGCTCATCCATGATATTCCCTTCTTTCACTACTATACTCTTCCTTCTTCTGTCAATTCCAGCCGTTAAACCCTTGGAGATCAGATAATCTCCTAAATTAATATATCTACATCGCAAAATTCTAGCTAGCTCCCGCGATAGCGTTGTTTTACCAGCTCCAACAGAGCCGGTTACTACTATTATCCTTCTGCATTCCACAAAACCCTAACAAGCACGTAAAATTTAAAGAGTAAGTTAGGTGATCTGCTTCAACAATTCGTTCAATAGTGAAAAAGCTAAAAATTAGTTGGTTCCCGAAAATCCTGATGGAATCATCTGAGCTTAACGAGATTGAGCTCTCCCTCAACGCAGGTAAGAGCCTGATTCTCAATTCTCCGGCCGAGATAAAGGTCATAAGCGGGGATGTGGAGATATGGGGGGCTAGTATTTCCTCAGAGATAAGAATAGAAGAGA